>TARA_R110002050_G_scaffold245367_1_pt1 | contig 51497 bp, 42 predicted proteins | sample TARA_R110002050 | Tara Oceans TARA_R110002050 (sample SAMEA4396988) | marine metagenome | biome: Polar Biome; feature: [DCM] deep chlorophyll maximum layer (ENVO:01000326); material: water (ENVO:00002006), including particulate matter (ENVO:01000060) such as... | depth 25 m
GCAGAGGCTCCGCTTAGTGGCCGGAGCAGCTAATTTTAGGGTTTCTGTTTCGAAAATCCAACAAAGAATGATGAACTGAAAAATCAAATGTCTAAAACCACTAAACTAAAAACCCTCCGTCAAAAACCCAATATTCTTCTTCAGTCCCGCATATTTAGCACGCATTACCGGAGTACCTGCAAAAACCTTCAAGAATACCTCATCCGTAATTTCTTGCCAGTCTTTTTTGTCAAAATCTTTCCAGCCTAGGTACCTATTAAATGCAGGTTCGATAGAAGGCAATGCGTTTTTAGTCCAAGGGCACACATCTTGGCATATATCACAGCCAAAAATCCAATCGTCCATTTTACCGTTAAACTCATTGGGTATTTGGGCTTTTAACTCAATGGTTAAATACGATATACACTTGGTAGCATCCAGTTTATAGGGCGTATGCAGCGCATCTGTAGGGCATGATTCTACGCACAAATTACAGGTTTTACATAAATCTTTTACGGGAGTGGTTTCCTCCATTTCAATATCCAATATCAACTCCGACAAAAAGAATTGGGAGCCTTTTTTCCGATTCAAAACCAACGTGTTTTTTCCTATCCAACCTAATCCGCTTTTTGCTGCCCATGCTTTTTCCATAACCGGTGCCGAATCAACAAATGCGCGCCCGGCTACCTCGCCTACTTCTTGCTGAATAAAATGAAGTAATTCTATCAGCTTTTTCTTAAGTACTTTATGGTAATCCTTTCCGTAGGCGTATTTCGATAATTTATAGGTGTCGGTAGTAGCTTGAGGTAATTGCGGTAGATACTCAAAACCTAAAGAAATAACCGTTTTTGCCCCCTCTACCAGTTTGGTTGGGTCGGTACGTTTATCAAAATGATTTGCTAACCACGCCATTTCACCGTGGTGATTTTGATTTAAAAACGTTTCTAATCGAGGAGCTTCATTTTCCAAAAATCCCGCTTTAGATACCCCAAAAAGACCAAACCCTAATCGCTGCGATTCTTGCTCAATTTTTAATGCCTGTACCGATGAAAGAATCATAGTACGAATGCTAAAACAAACTAGATTGACTGGTGGGTCTATTTCTACCCAAGTGTTTATACGCCAACTCGGTTACTTCACGCCCACGAGAAGTCCGCTGCATAAAACCTTCTTGAATTAAAAAAGGTTCATACACTTCTTCTATCGTTCCGGCATCTTCGCCTACTGCAGTAGAGATGGTGGTTAAACCCACTGGCCCGCCTTTAAATTTATCGATAATGGTAGCCAAAATTCGATTATCCATTTCGTCTAATCCATGCTTATCCACATTAAGGGCATCCAAAGAATAATGGGTAATCTTCAAATCCACCTTTCCTGAACCCTTGATTTGTGCAAAATCTCGTACCCTACGCAAAAGAGAGTTCGTAATTCTAGGCGTGCCTCTACTTCGCGATGCAATTTCGTGCGCAGCTTCATGGTCAATAGCCACATTCAAAATATCGGCCGATCGGGTAACGATAGTCGCCAACAAATCAGCATTGTAATAAGCCAAACGAGAATTAATTCCAAAACGCGCTCTAAGCGGAGAGGTTAACGAACCCGACCTAGTGGTGGCGCCAATTAAAGTAAAAGGCTCTAATTCTATTTGAACCGTACGTGCATTTGGGCCGGTATCAATCATGATGTCTATTTTGTAATCTTCCATGGCCGAGTATAAAAACTCTTCCACAATAGGTTTTAACCGATGAATTTCATCGATAAACAACACGTCATTTTCACTCAAGTTGGTTAACAAACCGGCTAAATCACCTGGTTTATCCAGTACTGGGCCAGAGGTAATTTTAATATCCACTCCAAGTTCATTCGCAATGATATTAGCCAATGTGGTTTTACCTAACCCCGGAGGGCCATGCAACAACACATGGTCTAGCGCCTCTTCACGAAGTTTGGCGGCTTCCACAAATACTTTCAGGTTTTCCACCACATGCTCTTGTCCAGTAAAATCGCCAAATGATTTTGGTCGCAATACCTTCTCCAAATCTTTATCTGACCCCGAAAGGTGCTCTGGATCCGCATCTAAATATTCGTTCATACCACAAATGTAATAAACCTAATGAGCTCATAGTTTACGGTTGAAAAGTAAATATGAATTTTGGTAAAATAATGTACAATTGGCGCAATGGTTTTTGCACTTATTTATCGTCTTGTCCACTAATAATCGCTGCAATAGGTTGTCCCTTTAATGCTGTGATAATCTTATTAATTAGTGCTGTGGTAATCTTATTAATTGGTGCGAAAATACAAAGATTTAATTGATTTACAGTTATCTACCAGAATAAAAAAACCACGTAAAAACCTTTTTTTTAAATCCGGATTAAATAGGGATGCCATCTATATTCAATTTCTACAGAAACACAAGAACACCTTCCTTGGGCGTCAGGTTAAATTTGAATTAGTGCTAATTTTAATACCCCAATCTTTGTGCAACCATAGGTTTAAAAATAGAAAGAACAATTACATTTGCTACCATAGACTTTAACTATGGATTTAGAGAAATATTTTGAGCCATTTCGAAACAATATTATTGGTGATAAACAACATTTTACCACTCCTTTTGGTGAAAAAAGAATCATTTATGCCGATTGGACAGCCAGTGGTCGTTTATATGGCCCGATAGAAAAAACACTGACCGATGATTTTGGCCCCTTTTTAGGGAATACTCATACGGAAACCTCGGTAACCGGTAGCACGATGACCATTGCGTTTCACAAATCTTTAGACATTATTAAAGCCCATGTAAATGCAGCTAAAGATGATTACATTATTGCCTGCGAATCAGGAATGACGGGCGTAGTCAACAAGTTTCAGCGAATTCTAGGTTTCAAAGTGCACGAATCATTTAAAGACCAAATAACCATAAACGAAGAAGACCGACCCGTAGTTTTTATCACTCACATGGAACATCATTCTAACCAAACATCTTGGTTGGAAACCATTGTTACTCTTGAAATTATCAAGGAAAACGAGGAGGGATTACCGGATTTAAACGACTTAAAAAGATTACTCGATAAATACAAAAATAGAGTCACCAAAATAGCTAGTATCACTGCCTGTTCTAACGTGACGGGTGTAGTAACTCCCTATCATGAAATTGCAAAGTTGATGCATCAAAATGCAGGCTGCTGTTTCGTAGATTTTGCCTGTTCGGCTCCTTACGTAAAGGTAGACATGCACCCCGAAGATGAAGAATCTAAACTAGATGCTATTTTCTTTTCTCCGCATAAATTTTTGGGAGGACCGGGCACACCAGGAATCATGATTTTCAACAAAGCGTATTACAATAATGAAGTCCCAGATGTTCCGGGAGGTGGAACCGTATCATGGACCAACCCTTGGGGAGGCAGAAAATATTTTGACGAAGTAGAAGTGCGTGAGGCTGGTGGCACCCCTCCATTTATGCAAACCATAAAAGCGGCTCTTTCCGTAAAGTTGAAAGAATCTATGGGTGTGGATAAAATGCTACAACGAGAGGAAGAGATTTTGGACATTATTTTTGACCGAATTGACCCCATTCCTAACCTTCACATTTTAGCCGATAACATTAAAAAACGAATGGGTGTCATTTCATTTTACATCGATGATTTACATTTCAATTTAGGCGTTAAAATACTGAATGACCGCTATGGCATTCAAATGCGTGGTGGCTGCTCATGTGCAGGTACTTACGGACATATTTTATTGCATATTCCGCAATTGGTATCGAATGAAATCACCAATGAAATAGACCACGGCAACTTCACCTCAAAACCGGGTTGGATTCGTTTTAGCATCCACCCCACCATGACAAATGACGAGGTGTATTACATTACCGCAGCTCTTAAGGAATTGTCTGAAAACCATAAAGAATGGGCCAAAGACTATACCTACAACGGCAATAGTAATGAGTTTATTCACCAACAAGGTGACGTAAACATTCACACAAAAGTAGACCGAATTTTTGACGCGATTTAAACGCTAAGCTCAGCGTATACCAATTAATTTAGTACAAGAAATCGTGATACGGAAAGCGGGTAGAATGAATGGATTTTGCCATGGCATAAACATCTTCGCGCAATTGAGGAATGTTTTCCTTTTGAGCCGCTGAGATAAAAATACATTTATCGTTAAGGTTGCTCATCCATGTTTTTTGCAAATCTTCTAAAGATACATGGTGCTCACCTTCTCCGGTATAATCAAACTCTCCTTGCTCAATAGCACTATATGCATCAATTTTATTGAAAATCACAATAGTTGGCTTATCGCCACTATCTATTTCAGCTAAAATTTTATTCACCGTATTGTAGTGATCCTCAAAATTGGGGTGCGAAATATCTACTACGTGCAACAACACATCGGCTTCTCTCACCTCATCTAAGGTAGACTTGAAAGATTCCACCAATTGGGTAGGAAGCTTACGAATAAATCCAACAGTATCAGTAAGTAGCGTAGGTAAATTATGAATCACAAATTTTCGAACAGTGGTATCTAGGGTAGCGAACAATTTATTTTCGGCAAACACCTCCGACTTACTCAACAGGTTCATCAAAGTAGATTTACCCACATTGGTGTATCCTACTAAAGCAATACGCACCAACTTCCCTCTATTTTGACGTTGGGTAAACATTTGTTTATCAATCTGCTTCAGCTTTTTTTCGAGTACCGATATCTTTTTACGGATATCTCTACGATCGGTTTCAATCTCTTTCTCACCCGATCCACCACGTGTGGATGTGCCACCTCGTTGCCGCTCTAAGTGGGTCCATAAATTGGTGAGTCGTGGCAATAAATACTTAGAACGCGCTAATTCTACTTGCGTTTTTGCTTGGGCACTTTGAGCCCTAAACTGAAAAATATCTAAGATAAGTAAACTCCTATCGTAGATTTTTACATTTAGTTCTCTTTCAATATTTCGCAGTTGAGATGGCGTTAAATCATCATCAAAAATAACCACATCAATGTTGTTTTCTTTGATATACGTATTGATTTCTTCCAGTTTTCCTTTTCCTACAAACGTCTTTAAATCTGCTTTGGGTAGTGCTTGGGTAAACGATTTTTGCGTGTCTATTTGAATGGTAGAAGCCAAAAACTCCAACTCAGCCAAATACTCTTCTACTTTTTCCGCGTTTTGTAATTGCGTAATTAACCCAATTAAAATAGCTCTTTCACGAACTTCAGCGGTATCAAACATTTTACCCATTCAAATGGCTCCAAGGAATTCTACTTAAGAAAAAGATTAAACCAATTGCAAAAAACGTAATTGCCGTTTTATACTTTGCACCGTCCTCTGTTTTCTTTTTTAATTTTATTCTACCAATGGTAATCATAGTTACCCCGATTATCATAGTTAACGGATGTTCCACAGTCATCATACGCAGGTAAGAATCTTTCATTACTCCACCCATATTTGCAAAATTTTGGCTCATTGGGCCAACGGTTAGTAATACCAAACCGATTAACAATTGAATATGCGAAAGAATCATAACGAATAAGGTCGTTTTGTTTTCATACTCGCCAAAAGGTGCATTTCCTATTTTTCTAAATGCAAATTTACCGATGGTAAAAACTAAAAATATCAAAAGAGCCATCATCATAAAGTAATGAGTGGTTCGAAGTGTTAAAAAAAATGTGTCCATAATTACGTTGGTTTAATTGAGTGGCAAAGGTAGAAAACACCCTTTAACCGGAGTTCGATTTACGTATAAAAATAGTGATTTGGAGGTTTCCTTTTCCTTTATAGTTTCAATCCAAAGAATTCACTCTTGGTATCTACTTTCAATTTGTTTCGGTTTCGAATACTGTTTAGCACGTTTTCGCCCAATAATTCTTTACGCCATCCTTGGGCCAATGATTCATCAAAATAAGGCAAATCCCATTTCATTCGCTTAAAATTAGGTCTATTAATTACCAATTCGGGAGCTATTCTGTTTTCGCTACAAATAATTTTCATACCTAAATATAAAATATCCATCACCGCATCAATTCGCGGTTTAATGGGCACATGTTTCGAAATCATGTCGATTACCGCTCTTTCTTCAGGAGTTTCTTCTTGTTCATATAACCGAACAAAATTATCGCCATCTTTATCAATCACATTAGAATGAATTAATCGATTGTTGCGCAGATTGCTTTTTCCACCTTTCACGCCTTTTACAATATGGCTAATTAGCTTTTTCTGTAAAATACGTTCTTTCGGTTTGTTTTTCTTTTCTGCCATTTCAATCCGCCAATTGTATAAACGCATTAAAAATAATTTCTCCCGAGTATTAATCTTAGGCAACAAGCTATTGGCCAAAAATTCTTTGTTTGGTACGGCATCATAACTTTTGGCTAAGGTGAGTTTATCAAATTCTTCGTTTACCCAGTTTTCTCGATTCTTTTCTTTCAGTTTACGATTAATTCCATTCCATAACCGCTCTAAATAAATAACATCATTGAGGGCATATTGCAGTTGCTTTTTAGATATGGGTCGCGATTCCCAATCCGAAACTGCGGGTCCTTTATCCAACGTGATTCGTAATTCACCTTGCAGCAAATTGGCAAACGAAATGGGGTAATTATACCCTATAAATCCAGCCGCTATTTGGGTATCATACACGTTTACCGGCAACACCCCAAATTGCTGATACAACAAACGATAATCATTCTCACCTGCATGCGTCAATTTCACAATTTTTGGGTCTTTCACCATGTCTAAAAACAAGCCAATATCCGCCAATTTTATCGGGTCTATCAAGTAGTTTCCGTGAGTGGTGGCCACCTGCACTAAACACAGAATTGGGAAGTACGTTCGCTCCCCTACAAACTCGGTATCAAAACCTAACCAAGTGATGTCTTTATTCTGATTATAAAACTGTTGAAGCCCTTCTTCGGTATCAATATATACGTGCTTTGTTGTTTGTTGTTCACCCATGGGCGAAAGGTACATCATATTTTCACATTTTAATTATGGGAACCCAATTTAGCCGTACATTTTAAAGAAAAAATTGCGAATAAATTAATCATTCCTTAACCCATACTTTAAAAAAATTTCAGACCTTTAGCCAACGTAATTATTGCGACTTAAATACTCACTTAAAACTTTACATGATGGCTAAGAAAAAAAAGCAACACAAGATTTTCGTTTTAGATACCTCTGTTATTTTATTTGACCATAATTCCATTAATAATTTTGAAGATAATGATGTCGCCATACCCATAACGGTACTGGAAGAACTTGATAATTTCAAAAAAGGTAGCGATACCAAAAATTTTGAAGCTCGTGAGTTTATTCGCACCCTCGACCGCTTATCTGACGACCACCTTTTACAAGAATGGAATCAATTAAATGGCAAAGGTAAAGGCCGTTTTAAAGTAATTATGGAAGGCCAACAGGGGCAAACAGAAGCTGATATTATTTTTGGAGGGAATAAAAACGACCATAAAATACTGAATGCGGCTATCAATTTGGCGGAAGAAAACCCCACGTTTTTGGTGACCATGGTTTCGAAAGATATTAACCTTCGGCTAAAAGCAAAAGCAGTAGGAATCAACGCTGCCGATTATGAAACTGGAAAAATCAGCGATTTGCAACACCTCAACACCGGCAAAAACTACATTGATAACGTGCCTGAAGATGTGATTGACAAACTGTATAAGGATGGTAAAATTGAAGTAAGCGATATTGATTTCATGACGTTTACGGCCAATGAGTATTACATTTTGCAGAGTAGTGCTAATTCCGTTTTGGCCTATTACAACCCTTTTGAAAAAGCGCTCGAACGGGTAGACAAACACAACTGTTACGGTATAACTCCTAGAAATGCGGAGCAAACATTTGCCATTCATGCTATTCTCAATCCGAATGTGAAATTGGTATCGTTGCAAGGTGTTGCAGGAACGGGTAAAACCTTATTGTCATTGGCAGCGGCTATAGAAAGCAGAAGACAGTACAAACAAATTTATCTGGCCCGACCTATTGTACCGCTCAGCAATAAAGATTTAGGATTTTTGCCAGGCGATATTACTTCCAAAATCAACCCGTATATGGAGCCGTTATGGGATAACCTCAAATTTATTAAAAACCAATGGCGCGAAACCGACCCAAATTACCACCGAATTGAGGAGATGGTAAACAAAGAAAAATTATTAGTAACCCCTCTTGCGTACATTCGTGGAAGGAGTTTGAGTAATGTCATTTTTATAGTGGATGAAGCGCAAAACCTTACACCACACGAAATAAAGACCATTATTACCCGTGCGGGCGAAAATACCAAAATGATTTTTTCGGGCGATATCTACCAAATCGACACTCCCTATTTGGACGAACACTCCAACGGACTTTCATACCTCATAGACCGCCTTCAAGGCAACGATATTTTTGCACACGTGACCCTAGAAAAAGGCGAACGAAGCGAGTTGGCCAATTTAGCGGGAGAGCTGTTGTAGGATTGAAAGGGGAGTTTTTGGTTTTTGGTTTTTAGTTTTTAGTGCTTAGTTTTTAGTGCTTATTGTTTAGTTTTTAGTGGAGAGTGTAAAGGGTGAGGTTTAACGATTTTTCTGAGTTGTTTTTTTACTTCCTCATTCCTTGTTCGGTATTCGTTATTCGTTCATTTATGAATAGGGGTGATACGCTGTTTTGCTTTGCTTAATGCGTATTCTTTCAACTTGAAAATTGAGAAATTAAACTCAATGTATTCGACCTTAAAAGTTGCTTTTTTGTGGAGCCTTTTCGGTTTAAATATTCAATAATCAACACGCAATAAGCAATGCTCAGCGATGGGTTATACTGCGGTTATTTTCCAATTTTTGATTTGCGTATTGAATATTGCCTATTTCTTAATGCGTATTCTTTCAACTTGAAAAGTTTGGAAACAACACCCCGTTTTCTACAAAAACAACTACAGTTCCTTTTCTACCAGCACGGCTACTTCGGCCAATTCTTGGTACCATTCTTCTCCGTACTTACGAATGAGAGGGTCCTTTAAAAAACGATATACTGGTACACTTAGTTCCTGTCCAAGGGTACATGCATCGGCACAAATCTCCCATTTATCGTAATTTACGGAGTCAAAATCACGGTATTTTTTTATACGAATAGGATACAAATGACACGACAACGGTTTGGGCCAATCTACTTTTCCAGCGTTATAGGCTTTTTCTATCGAACACAAAGCTGAACCATCTTCGCCATACACCACAAATGCACATTCGGCTCCATTCACAAGGGCTGTTTCGTATTCGTTGTCGGTTTGGTCAAATACAGATGTGCCTTGTTGTTCTACCGCCTCAATTCCTTCAGGGCGCATAAAAGGTTTTACCTTTGGATAAATGGTATCTAAAATTACTTTTTCCTCATCTTCTAGTGGCGCTCCCGCATCTCCAGCTATACAACACTCTCCTTTACATGCAGAAAGATTGCATACAAATTCCTTTTTAAAAACGTCTCTTGAAATAATAGCTTTACCGACTTCGATCATGTGATTCAATTTGGGTGCAAATATCCTTTTTTTGAATCCAAATACAAATTAAGTTAGTCACAATATCAACACGTAGCCAACTGCTGATTCCCATTGATAGAGCCACTCCAAATAGAATTTTGACAACTCCCTTTTATTCATTTTCAAGAAATCAATAAAAACCGTGTATAATCACCGAAGATATTTTAATATTGAATCACACAAATAAACCATACGTTGAGATTCATACTTTTCATATTTCTTCTAAACATTGCTGTTCCATCTTTTGGTCAAAACCCGTATTTGGACTCCCTACTTCTGGAGAACAAAGAATTAGCGGCAAGCAATGATTTCGGAGATTTATTCATCAATTTTTCTGCTTTAAAAACAGAATACATACGTCTAAAGGATACCAATAGGATTGTTACCATAACTTTACGAATGGCCGATGCCAGCAGAGGCGGAGGAAGCCACTCTGAGGCATTAGATATTCTAAATCGACTTGAAAATTCTAACTATTTCATCAAACCGCACCACCAAATAGGTCTTTATCTTATTCGGGGTTCCATCTATTATGAAATTAGTGAACATGAAAAAGCCATTTTTTGGGCTTCCAAAGGAATGGCGTTAGCTGATAAATATCAAAAAAGAAGTTATGTACCGTTGTTGTATAACCTGCTAGGTGCAAGTTATACGGATATAAATCCGGATTCCTCTTTAAAATACATTCAGAAATCGGTCGACCTTTTTCTTCAATCTAAAGACACTGCAGGGGTAGCTTTACCTTATATAAATATGGCTCATTTATTTTGGGAGGGTCGAGAAAATGAAAAAGCGAAGGAGGTTATTTTTAAAGCACTCGCTATTTTAGACAAAATGGATGTTCCCATTTATCGAAAAATGGCTTATACTTTTTTATCCATTTTATATGACGATGAAAAAGATTATAAAAACACAGTGAAATACTTAAAACTTCGCGATAGTGTGAATTATGAAATCAATAATGACAAAATTACTTTTCAGTTAAATCAGTTTCAAGAAAAATTGCAACAGCAAAAAGCAGAAACGGAAAAGATGTACCTACAAGCACAGGTGGAAATTGCGCAATATCAACGTCAAAAATATATTATTTATACCACCATAGGCTTAGTGGCTATACTAGCCTTAGGTCTTACCTTATTTTTTACTATTCGTAATTCACGTAGAAGAAATAAACTACATCAGGAGTCATTAGTTAGAGTAAACCGATTGGCCGAGTTAGATCATTTCAAAAACAAAGTACTTTCCGTAATTAGTCACGATATGCGAGCCCCATTAGCGCAGGTAATCACGTTTCATCAAGCCAAAAATTCGGGAGTTAATTTTAGCGAAGATGAAATGAAAGAAATGGATAAAACCATTTTGGCTAGTACCCAAAGTGGGTTATTGATTCTCGACAATTTGTTAAAATGGGCTAGAAGTCAGATTGACGGTTTAAAGGTAAATAATGAGCCTTTCGATTCCTTTTTTGCGATTACTCAAATCTTAAATCAGGTAAGTCAATTATCGAAAGAAAAAGAAATTCAACTTTCCACATCATTAGCGCAAGTAGAGATAGTTTCGGATGAGGGATTATTTCAAATAGTATTGCGCAACTTACTTAGCAACGCCATTAAATTTAGCCCAACCAACTCTGAAATAAGAATTGAATCATTTCAAAATGACGGATCGCTTTATATTAAAATTACGGACCAAGGACCCGGAATTCCCGAAACGGTGATTCAAGCCTTGAATGAGTCGGCTGAAATAAAAGCTAAAACCGGAAGTTTTGGAGAAAAGGGCGCAGGAATTGGGTTAACATTATCCAAAGAATTTGCGAAAAAAGCAGGCGGAACTTTAGCCTTTTCCAGATCAACCGAAGGGGGAACGGTAGCTATCTTCCAAATCGCATTATCTAACGGCAAGTAGAATGGATGAACACAATATAATATCCAGAAAAAAACCCAATTATCCGGTAGGCGATTCGCTTCGTACGTACTTAAAAGAGTTTCATCGCCTGGTAGAAATGCCTTTGGAATATCGCGATTTATTACGGTATGAAAATTCTTTTCCGTTATTAGATGCCAAGGGAGAAGATACCTTATGGCACTCGGTAAGCTACAGCCCATCCGAAAACAAGGAGGTGTATCAAGGACTACTTGAAATATACGTTAAACTAACATCTACGGGCTCTGCCAAAGCTATGGACCATTTATCCGTGGGCAGAATAGACTATTGTTTGTTTGGAAATTCTCATCCATTTCGCATTAAAATAATCAACTTGGTAAATGATAACCATGATTATTATTACATCAAAAAAGCCGATGCTTCAAGGGTATATGGGTTGGAGTTAGAACATATTACTTCGCCCAATAAAATCAACTATTTTATTCATAACCATACCTTGGTAGAAGAGCATATTATGGGTATTCCGGGTGATCGGTTTATTAATCAAACGCTCAATGAGCAAAAACACAATTTGGTTCGGATAGCGAAAGAATTTGTAAAGTTTAATGAGCGTTCGTTTGTACGATTACTGGGTGATATGCGCGACTACAACTATGTAGTTGATATCACGCCCGATTTTGACCAAATTCAGTATCGCATTAGAGCCATTGACTTTGACCAAGAGGCATACGAGGGGAATATAAAAATGTATTTGTTGCAGTTTTTTAAAGAAAATGCCAAATTCGTTTCCCTCTCCTTAAAACATATTACACGAGAATCCATACAACAATACCGTTATGAAGAACGCGCACTAATTTCTAAACGAATTAGACTTTCCATGTATCAATACAGAAAGCTGATGCGAGTAATGTCGGGAGACACTATTTCAACGCCAGAAAAAATACAAGAATTGGCTGTAGCACTCAATAAGTATCATAGCACCACTCTATTTACTGGTTGCGAAAAAATGGGTGAATTGGTAAACAGAAACATCTCATTTTCGGTAAAAATACCTTTGAACGAGCTTCTATAGTCGTACTTAAAAATTAAACTGTACCGAAAAAATAAGGTCAATTCCGCTACTACTAATATTATCAAACCCAGGATTTAAAAAGCTAAAATCGGTAGGTAATTTTTGATTAGGTTTAATGGTAAAACGTTCCAATCTGTAACGAATGCCGCCATGTAAACTAATATCTCCTAGCACATAATCGCCACCAAATCCAAACTGCATTCCTGTACTTCCGGCATATCTTATGATTTCAGTTTTCCCACCTATTTTCACAATTAAATCTTTCGGTATCGAATACGCTATTCCACCAAAAAAGTCTAAAATGAACTTATCATTAATTGGCACATAGTACTTTCCATTCAATTGGAGATTGAATCGATTAAAAGAATATCCTTGTTGCACGGTTTGTCCACCAGATTGTGTGCTATAAAAATCCTTATGAATAACATAACCTAGCGAGGTTTCTACATATACATCTTTGATTAGTTTAAACCCAAGTGCCACTTCAGGGCTCATTCCATTACCCAATTCCATTTGAACAAATATGGGTTCATCAGTAATTGTTCCGTTAACTGATGAAAAGTAAGAATAACTGTTCATTCCCATCCCAATTCCGAACCTAGGAGCTAAATAGTATTCGCTTACCCCAAATTGGGAAAAACCAATGAGCGGGAAACTAATCAATAAAATGGTGAGCAGTTTTTGCATACAAATTGAGCGATAGCCAATACGCTACCGCAATTTGCAAAATTAGGGATGTACACTCTTAGAATTGGCAGCAACCTCAATGTTTTCAACACTCATAAGTGGGTTGCGGTCACAAATAAAAGTAATTTTACGCTTTCGAGGTAAAAACTTGGCTCAATAGCGCCACGGAAATAACGACTAAACTACCAATTACATTATACCACAAATAGCCTAAATCTAGTTTCCCAAGAACCGTTAAGGTATGTAAACTCAGTACCAATATTTGCCCCGTAAACGCACCAATAAGCAACGCTTTTTGACGCACAAATTTGAAAAAGAAAGCGGTCAAAAATATTCCAAGAATGGTTCCGTAAAATAGCGAACCCAATATATTCACCAACTGAATAAGGTTGTCGAACAAATGGGCAGAAAGCGCAATACCGATGGCCAAAATTCCCCATATTACGGTAAGCAACTTCGATGCGTTCACGTAATGCTGGTCGGTACCATCGGTTTTGATTAATCGCTTATAATAATCAACCAAAGTGGTAGATGCCAACGCATTTATTTCGCTCGCGGTAGATGACATAGCGGCCGACAAAATTACGGCTAGCAAAAGCCCAATCACACCATGCGGCAGGTACTTTAATATGAAGGTGAGAAATACGTAATCGGTATCTTTTCCATCCACTCCGGTATCGGATGCCTTGATGACTTCGCGCATTTGAGAACGGATATTTTGCGATTCCTGATACAACGCCACCGATTCTTCCTGAAATTGGCTTTTTTCTTGTTCGTTTGGCGCGTGCAAGTACCCTTCAATAGCCTGTTTTTTCTGTTGAAATGTACGCGCGTAATCCTGTTCTAATTTTTGAAATTCACCTGCTTTTACCGACTGGTATATTTTTTCTTTTCCGGGAGAATTAAAGAATGCAGGTGGGGCGTTAAATTGGTAAAAAACAAAAACCATTAGTCCTACAAACAAGATGAAAAACTGCATGGGTACTTTCAATACCGCATTAAACATCATTCCCATCCGGCTTTCTTTCATGTTTTTACCTCCCAAATATCGCTGCACTTGACTTTGGTCGGTACCAAAATAGGATAGCGATAAAAACAAACCACCCAGTAAACCTGTCCAAATGGTATATCGGTTTTTCAAATTGAAATCGGTATTAATAATTTCCATTTTGCCTAGCATTCCGCCAATGTCCACGGCTTGACTAAAAGAAACATCGCTTTTTAAATGGTCGATAATTAGAAAAAAGGCGGTGAACATTCCAAACATAATGATGCCCATTTGCCACTTTTGGGTAAGGCTAACTGCCTTGGTACCCCCCGAAACGGTGTAAATGATGACTAAAATCCCAACAAAAATATTGGTTAAATCCAAATCCCATCCCAATAAGGAAGATAGCACTATAGACGGGGCATAAATGGTGATTCCTGCAGCTAATCCACGAGAAATTAAAAACAAAAATGCCGTGAATAGTCGGGTGTTTAATCCAAATCGGTCTTCTAAATATTCGTAAGCTGTATATACATTTAGCTTATAGTAAATAGGAATAAAAACCGCTGAAACAATGATTAGAGCTAGTGGTAACCCAAAATAAAACTGAATGAAACCCATCCCGTTTTCATAGGCTTGGCCTGGGGTAGAAAGAAAGGTGATCGCACTAGCTTGCGTAGCCATTACCGACAAGCCAATGGTCCACGCGCCCATTTGGTTATCGCCTTTGAGGTAACTCGAAATGTTTTGGTTTTTTCGAGTTTTCCAAGTACCGTAAATCACAATAAACAGCAGAGTACCTAACAGTACAATCCAATCTAACGCTACCATATTGAAGAAATTAGGTAGTAAACCACTATTTGAAGAACTAAAAACCCAAGCACAAGTGCGTAGATTCTATTCCAATTGGTGTTATCACTGTTTTTCATTGCCGTTTAATTAGCTCCGTAACTTATTAAATTGGCAAACAATTTATAGGCTCCGTGTACACCGGCTGGCAATTGTCGGAAAAATGAAATTCCGGTGAAAACATACTGCCCTTTGCCATAATCGGCTACTAGCAAACTCCCTTTCGCTAAATCCTCACCGGTATCATTCCATCCTAAAATAGGTTGGTAATGGTCATCCCATTCACTCGCAAAATACAACCCACGTTCCTGCACCCAATGGTCAAAATCGGCATCGGTAATTACATTGGGTGTGGTTAAAACAGGATGATTTTTTTGCAATCGCAGTACAAGCGCATCTTCTTCAGTGACCCGTGTTCTGGAAAGTTTAAAAGGATACGGACCCAATTCATCGGTCACTAAACCGCGATTGGTATTGTATTGCACCATTACAAAGCCACCTTCAAAAACGTATTGTTTCAATACAGGGGCCAAACTTGTCATGGCCGACACCTTGTTATACGCCCGGATTCCAATAATTATCCCGTCTAGTTTTTGAAGTTCGGCTAGCGTGGCCGTTACCGGATCCACAACCGTAACTTGGCAACCCAACTCGGTTAATGCTACCGGAATTTCATCGCCAGAACCTACAATATACCCAATGTTTTTACGCGTTACGCGAATGCTGTCCTTAATCAACATCATTTTAGCCTCGGGCAAAATAACTTGCGTTTCAATATGCGGATACGCAATTTCTATCAAGCTATGGTCATATTTTTTTGCGGGTTCCGTCCAAACCAATGCTTTTAACGAAGTAGTTAATTGGAATGGATAATTCAAGGTAAACGTGAGCGGAGCGGTTTGTCCAGCTGCTAATTTAGCCAGCTTTAACACTTCTGAGTTTTCGTTGGTTTCGGTGCCCCAATTCAGTTGAACTTGAATATTTTCAGACTCCTGATTGGCGGTTACCCACACTTGCACTTGATTATTGGCCGCAAGCGACACCTTTTTATCAAACCGAATAGACAAAGGCTCTACCACATTTACTTGGCGGTATAATTCGCCACGCACCCGATCCGTCCATTTATAAATAAGCGGACGCTCAAAAACAATATTTCCTACCGCTGTTTTCATGGTAAACCTAGCGGTCAAAACGGGGTTGTTTTCCGGATTAGAAATCAGATTTCTATTCCCTACTTCAAACATATCTGTACTCGAACCGGTTTTCAACCAATAAGGAGTAGAAGTAACCGAAGGCGCTTGAATTGCTTTTTCTATTTGCGTAAACGTATTGGTCAACACCGTATTTACTTCAAAAACCGATTCCTTTACCGAAACATTCTCCAATTCAAAAGGAAATCCACTTTGCGAAATAGCCGTAGCCGTGAAGGTAAACTCATCGCCTTTTACCAACAATGGTTGAGGCGCGCTAAATTCCATCCATAAACCCGTACATGCGGCAATTACATCCTTTACTTCATTTGCTTTTTGCGCTTGATAAGCGTTTTTAGGCATGTCCAAAATAGCATGATATAGTTGAATCAACGCATCCGTACTCTTCACCGGAGCCGAAGCATCATACGATTCCAAAATTTTTTCCCACTGCTTTTGAATGGACTTTCCTCCCGCTACATCTCCCCATGTTCGCATGTTGTGTTGTAACACATCGGTAACGGTAGAATCGCCTTTTATTAATTTTAAATATTCAAACCGGTCGCCTCGTTGAATTTCCATACCAAAACCTTGGCTTTGATGCTGACTACGGCTATGCGAAGAAATTTCGGAATACGAAACACCCAACTGGCCATCAAAAGCACCAATGTTTACGACCGTATATTCATCCGCACGATCCGGAATGGTTTTGTCCCACCATGTGCTTGCATTCCAATACAGTTTTTGTACTTGCCAAGTACCATAAGCAGCTACAGATTCTGGAAATTGGGTAGGATCTGCTGCGGCATCAAAAGCCAATTCGGCAATCATGGCCGAAACCGTATGATGCCCATGACCCGCACGTTCATCAGGAGGAAATCGGGTTACAATGACATCCGGTTTAAATTTTCGAATAACGCGCACCGCATCCGCCAAAAGGCTATCTTTTTCCCAATGCTTTAAAGTTTCGGTAGCGTTTTTAGAATATCCAAAATCAATCGCACGCGAAAAGAATTGTTGCCCGCCATCAATAGCGCGCGCACCCAATAATTCTTGCGTTCGAATAACCCCTAATAAAGCGCCTTTTTCATCGCCAATTAAATTTTGTCCCCCATCGCCACGCGTCAACGAAAAATATGCGGTTTCCACATTCTGCCCTTTACTTAAATAAGCAATTAACCGTGTGTTTTCATCATCCGGATGAGCCGCAAAATACAAGACCCGATTTAGGACTCCCACTTTTTCGATTTGCTTATGAATTTCGGAAGAAGAATAGCTAGCCTGCTGCGCAAAACCCAAAACAGATTGCAGTAGTAAAACTGAAAATAAAATTGGCTTCATCATTTGATTTTGATTTAAGGTTTCAAATATACTCAAGCCATTTAGGTTTTAAGTAAAACGGTAAAAAACTTTATAGCTAACGGAACTTCGAGACGATTTATTTAAGCTTATCAGATTTAATAAATCCCGTAGCCCCCAACTTGTGGTTAAACAAAAAAAACGAAATCACCCCAAATTTCTCCGTGGCAAAATACGCAAACCCACAAGGCAAATTCCTTCCCAACGGATTTTCAAATCAACTTTTAAAAATCCGTTCACATTTTACATGATTCCATTCAATTATAGGCTGACTTTACTCATATCAATAGGATTCTAAAATTCAAATTCAATAATCATCTATTCCGATTTTTTCATGCAAATTATTGATTCATAGAAAATTAAAAGTTGCATATAAAAATCACAATACATCATCTTATTTAGAACCATTCTAAATTAAAAATCCAATTGTCATATTATTGACGTTTATTAACATCCATATTTCGTTTCTGTTACTTTTGCGAGCTATTAATTCGCATTTGCGAGAGAGTTAAATTAAGCATTGAAATACGCTCCACATGAGTTTAAAAATTTCGATTAACAAGTTCAAGGTACATTTAGGTGTGCTTTCGTTGTTTCTAGTTTTAACCCTATCAGGGTTTTCCCAAGACGGACAAAAATTATTTAAAGCCAACTGTGCGGCATGTCATAAAATTGACAAAAAGCTAGTAGGACCTGCACTTTCAGGGGTGCAAGATCGTTGGGAAAGTAAGGAAAATCTAATTTCTTGGATTTCCAATTCCAGTGAATATTTGAAAAACAATCCAGGCGATTCATACGCTCAGGATTTGTTTGTAAAATTCAACAAAGTGCAAATGGCAGCCATGCCATTGACTACGGCAGAAATTGAAGCAATTCTTGCTTATGTTGCCGCTCCACCTGTTGAGAAAAAAGCAGCTCCGGTTGCTGAAGCTGCTGCAGCAGCACCAGAAGATGATTATACCAATGTTTGGTTATTGACTTTTGCGGTGGTATTCTTTATCGTTATTGGTGTTTTATTAAGTGTAAAAGATTCACTTAAAAAATTACTTCTAGACTTAAAAGGAGAGGATGGTTTAGCTGCGATTGGCGAAGTAAACGACATTGGTTTATCGATGTTTGGTAAATTAGGAATGTGGTTTGGAAACAATTCCAAAGCTGTTATCGGTTTAGCAGTCATTGGTTTTATCGTAGTCCTTTACATGTTATGGCTACCGCTAATGAGTATTGGTGTTTACACTGGATATGCACCAGAGCAACCCATTAAATTTTCGCACAAAATTCACGCAGGGGATGACGGAATTAACTGTGTGTATTGTCACTTCGGTGCGGAAAAAGGACGTACTTCAGGTATCCCACCAGTGAATGTATGTATGAACTGTCATAAAGGTATTGAGTCAGGTAAATTATACGGTACAGAAGAAATCGCTAAGATTTACGAAGCTGCTGGATGGGATGCTGAAAACCAAAAATACATTCCTCGTAACCAAAAGGGTATTAAATGGACTAAAATCCATAACCTACCAGACCACGTTTATTTCAATCACTCGCAACACGTTGTAGTGGGTAAATTAGATTGTGTAGAGTGTCACGGAGACGTTGCTACATTTGATTATCCAATGCATCAAGAAAAACCATTAACTATGGGATGGTGTATTGAATGTCACCGTACGAAAGAGGTGAAAATGAACGGAAACCCATATTACGATAAACTTCACGACCAATTAGTCGAGAAATATAAAGAAGAAGGTTTGGAGACTTTTACAGTGAACCAAGCAGGTGGAATCGAATGTGCAAAATGCCACTATTAATCAATTAGGCATAACAAGAAAAGAAGATTATGAGTAATTCAAGACAATACTGGCAAAGTGTTGAGCAATTGGAAGACAACGAGGCATTCATCGCGAAAAATCAAGATGAATTTTCAGAAGACCTTCCATTGGATCAGTTTCTAGAAAAACAAGAATTAAGTACGTCATCTACATCACGAAGAGATTTCTTAAAATTTGTAGGATTTAGTGTTACAGCCGCTACTTTAGCTGCATGTGAAACTCCTGTAATGAAATCAATTCCTTATGTAATCAAACCAGAGGAAGTAACAGCAGGAATCGCTAATTACTACGCATCTGCTTATTACGATGGGTTTGATTTTGCACCTATCTTAGTGAAAACAAGAGAAGGACGTCCTATTCATATTGAGGGTAACAAGCAATGTGGCATGACTCAAGGAGGGGTGAACACACGTGTGAATTCATCTTTATTAAGTTTATATGACGTTGCAAGAGCTAGAAATCCTCGTTTAAATGGCGAAGAAACAAAATGGACTAAGGTAGACAAAGCGGTTAAGGCTAGTTTAGCTTCAGCCAAAAACGTACGAATCCTTTCGAATTCTATTATTTCTCCTTCTACCCAATTAGCTATCGACACGTTTGCAGCTAATTTAGGAAGTGAAGAAGCTCCTGTAAATTTTCAACATGTTACTTACGATGAGTATTCTGCATCTGGAATCATCGGAGCAAACAAAAATTATTTCGGTAAAGCGGTTGTACCTCATTACCTATTCCGCAAAGCAAACATTATTGTAAGTTTTGGCGCTGATTTCTTATCTACTTGGTTAAACTCTTCGCAGTATGCCGCTGGATATGGAATGCACAGATCTCCAAAAAATGGAGAAATGTCTCGTCACTACCAATTTGAAGCAAATTTCTCTATCACAGGAACAAATGCAGATATTAGAGGTGCAGTTAAACCAAACGAAATAGGTTTAGCCGTTATCGATTTGTATAACGCTGTTGCGAAAGCGACTGGAAATGCAACCGTAAAAGGAGCTGCCTACAACGATGACAACCAAGTTGCTATTAAAATTGAAAAAGCAGCGAAAGATTTATTAGCTAATAAAGGGAAGTCTTTAGTAGTTTGTGGATCCAATGATATCGCTACTCAAGAATTAATCAATGGTATCAATAAAATGGTCGGTTCGTATGACCACACCATTGAAATAGATAAACCATTAAACATCCGTAAAGCAAACGATACTGATTTCATTAACTTGGTTAAAGAAATGAAATCTGGAGCGGTAGATACTTTATTGATTTACGGTGTTAACCCAATGTATAGTGCTCCTGCCGATTTAGGATTTGCAGATGCACTAGCCAAGGTAAAAATGTCGGTTTCCTTTTCGGGAGTAGCCGATGAAACAGGATCAGTAACCACGGTTCTTGCTCCAGACAATCATTACTTTGAAAACTGGAATGATTATTCTCCTGTAGATGGTGCCGCATTTATTGCTCAACCAGTAATTCGTCCTTTATTTAGCAAAACGAAAGAACACCAAGGCACACGTCAAGCACAAGAAAGTATTTTAAGTTTTGTAAAAGTTAAAACCAGCTTTTACGATTTCATGAGAGAAAATTGGAACACTTCTATTTTCCCTTTACAAAAAGACTTTACTACGTTTGATGAAATGTGGAACAATACGGTGCATGATGGATTTATCCATTTCACACCTGCACCAAAACCAATGACATTGGAAATGGTGATTGCTCCCGAAGCTAGCACTTCTGCATCTGCAGTTGTTAAAGGTTCAAAAGCCACCGGTATTGTAGCTGAATTATTCACAGAAACCAATATGGGTGTAGGTAATCAAGCAAACAACCCTTGGTTACAAGAGCTGCCAAACGTAATTACCAAAGTAACTTGGGACAATTATGTAGCTATGAACCCAACCGATTGTGCAGAAGCTGGATATAACACACGTTATGGACAACATGAGCCTGCATCATTAGTAAATGTTACCGTAGGTGGTGTTGCTGTAAAACTTCCAGTTATTGCTACTCCAGGTCAAAAACTTGGAACGGTTTCTATCGCATTAGGTTATGGTAGAACAAAAGCCGGTAAAGTAGTAGAACAAGGAGATATGACTGCTCCAGATGGTTCAAAAACCATTGGAGCCAATGTATTCGGAGCCGTATCTACCAAAGGAGGTAATTTTAATTACTACGTAGATAACGTAACTATTGAATTAGCTGAAGAAAAAGAATACCCAATCGGTTTAGCGCAAACGCACTTTACTGAAATGGATCGTAAAATTGTAAATGAAACTTCTCTAGCCACATTTGTGAAAGGAAAAGACGTTTACAATCCAGACCCAACGGTTGTAGATGCTTATGGTGTATCTCAAAAAGTAGAAAAATTAGATTTATGGGCAGCTCAAGGAATCGCTAACGGACACCGTTGGGGAATGACCATTGATTTAAGTAAATGTATTGGTTGTAGTGCTTGTATTACTTCTTGTCATTCTGAAAACAACGTTCCAGTTGTAGGTAAAGATGAAGTAAGAAGAAATAGAATTATGGCTTGGTTGAGAGTAGATCGCTATTTCTCTTCCGACATGAGTAAAGTTGCTGCGGCAAACACCGAAGGTGGAATTGGCGTTAAAGCCATGTACGAAAAAATGGAAATTCCAGCGGAATATCCAGAAGCAGTACACCAACCGGTAATGTGTCAACAATGTAATCACGCTCCATGTGAAACTGTTTGTCCAGTAGCGGCAACCACTCACAGTGATGAAGGATTGAACCAAATGACGTACAACAGATGTATTGGTACACGTTACTGTGCAAATAACTGTCCGTATAAAGTACGTAGATTTAACTGGTTCAACTATGTAGGTGACACTAAATTTACCGATGTAAATCCATCTCAAAACGATCTAGCACGTATGGTATTGAATCCAGACGTAGTAGTTAGAGCTCGTGGGGTAATGGAAAAATGTAGTTTCTGTGTTCAACGTATCCAATTAGGTAAATTAGATGCGAAGAAAGAAGGAAGAACAGTAGCTGACGGTGAAATTGTTAGTGCATGTTCATCTGTGTGTCCAACCCACGCTATTCAGTTTGGTGATTTGAACGACAGCGAAACAAAAGTAAAAGAAGTTTCTCAAGACGAAAGATCTTACCATTTATTGGAAGAAGTAGGTACACAACCAAACGTGTTCTATTTGACTAAAGTGAGAAATATAGATGAAGACCGTATTCCAGCAGGAATTGGTCATGGAGGCGGACATCACGAAGGCGGACATGGAGAACATGAAGGTCACGAAGCTGAAGCATCTCATGAAACAGAAGCACACGATGAAGATTCACATACCGAAGAACATTCATCACATTAATTAGAATATATTACGATAAAAATAAAACCGAATGGTTAAGGAAGCAGAAGTTAGAGTTCCGTTAATTCTGGGTAAGGATGTAACTTACCACAGTATTACCGAAGACGTATGTCGTCCGATTGAAGGAAAAGCCGGCAAATTATGGTGGCTTGTTTTTAGTGTTGCCATTGTTCTCGCAATTTGGGGAACAGGAATGATACTTTACACAATAGGACGTGGTATTGGAGTTTGGGGTCTAAACAACACCATTGATTGGGCTTGGGATATTACCAATTTTGTATGGTGGGTAGGTATTGGCCACGCAGGCACCTTGATTTCTGCCGTATTATTACTATTCCGTCAGAAATGGAGAATGGCAATTAACCGTTCAGCAGAAGCAATGACCATCTTTGCGGTAATCATGGCGGCTTTATTCCCAGGAATTCACATGGGTCGTATTTGGTTAGCGTATTTCGTTTTCCCAGTACCAAATCAATTTGGTTCTTTATGGGTAAACTTTAACTCTCCATTACTTTGGGATGTATTTGCCATCTCTACCTATTTCTCGGTATCGTTTGCATTCTGGTACATTGGTTTGATTCCAGATTTTGCAACCATTCGTGATAGAGCAAAAGGTCCAACGGCTAAAAAGGTATATAGCTTACTAAGTTTTGGATGGACAGGAAATGCGAAAGCATGGATTCGTTTTGAAGAAGTATCTTTAGTGTTAGCTGGTTTGGCAACTCCATTGGTATTCTCAGTACACTCTATTGTATCTATGGATTTTGCAACTTCCGTTATTCCAGGATGGCATACCACTATCTTCCCTCCTTATTTTGTGGCAGGTGCGGTATTCTCAGGATTTGCGATGGTTCAAACCTTATTATTAGTAGTACGTAAGGTATTACATTATGAAAACTATATCAATATCCAGCACATTGAAATGATGAACCGTATTATTACGGTAACGGGTTCTATTGTTGGGGTAGCTTATTTATCCGAATTATTCATTGCTTGGTACTCAGGAGTGGAATATGAAGGATATGCTTTCTTAAACAGAGCAACAGGTCCTTACTGGTGGTCATACGCAATTATGATGACCGCGAATGTGGTATCGCCTCAATTATTCTGGTTTAAAAAATTAAGAACAAGTTTAATGTTCTCATTCTTTTTATCCATTATCGTAAACATAGGAATGTGGTTTGAGCGTTTCGTAATTATTGTAACATCATTACATAGAGATTACGTACCTGCAAACTGGTCTATGTTCCACCCTACTTTTGTGGATATAGGTATCTTCCTTGGAACCATCGGAATCTTCTTCGTATTGTATTTAGGATTTACAAGATTCTTCCCGGTGTTAGCATTAAATGAGTTGAAATCTATTTTGAAATCTTCGGGCGAATCTTACCGAGGAAAAGAAACAGGACATCACGAATAGTAAGGAGTTAAAGTTAGAAAAATGACTAAAGAGAAATTTATATACGGAATGTATAATGATGACGACTTAATGATAGCCGGAATCAAACAATTACAATCCAAAGGAATTCACGTTAGAGATGCATATTCTCCATTCCCTATTCACGGGCTGGAGGATGTATTAGGCATGAAATGGACCAGAATTGCAATTGCTGCATTTATTTTTGGACTTACCGGATTAACATTAGCTGTAGTAACCATCAATTATATGATGATTATGGATTGGCCATTGAATATTGGTGGTAAACCAAACTTCCATTTCTACCAAAACCTACCTGCTTTTGTTCCAATTATGTTTGAATTTACGGTTCTTTGCGCAGGACACGGAATGGTGATTACTTACTTTTTCCGTAACATGACCTTACCGGGTTTACCAGCAAGAAATCCGCATCCAAGAACAACAGATGATCACTTTGCTATTGAAATAGCAGAAAAAGAAAATACTAATTTCTCTAAAGAGCAAATCGAAGGTTTGATTGCTGAATCAGGAACAGTAGCAGTTTTTGAAAAAGAGAGAATCGTTAAATTCCTATAATCGAGAGAAATGAAAATAAACGATTTACATATTATGAATTTAGCGAAGAAAATATCAGGCGCTTTATTTATCGGTATCATTGGATTGAGTTTACACTCCTGTACTTCTGACCCTAACTCACCAGGGGTAGAATACATGCCAGATATGTACCGTAGCCCGGCTTTAGAGCCAAACATGTTACAAGAAGATGAATTTGCGCCAGATAGTATGGTAATGCGTTTGCCAGCTGAAGGAACTATTCCAAGAGGCTTTATGCCGTTCGGTATTCCTGAATCAAATGAGGGGTATGCTTTAGCAGCCGATTTGAAAAACCCATTACCATACAGTGATGAAACTTTGAAAGAAGGAAAAGTCATTTATGGAAAAATGTGTTCTCATTGTCATGGTAAAACCGGCCAAGGAGATGGAGGTGTAATTGGAAATTCTGATTTCCCACCACCACCGGCATATAATGGTTCAATAAAAGACCTTCCAGCTGGAAAAATCTTTTATTCCATTACTTATGGAAAAAATATGATGGGTTCTCACGCTTCTCAAATTTCACAAGAAGACCGTTGGAAATTGGTTTTCTACATCCAGAAGTTACAAGGACATGATGTTGCTGCACTTTATGCTGAAAAACCAGCAGAAGTTGCAACGGAAGAAGTAATGGTTGAAGAAACCACTCATTAATAGTTTAGCGATTAATAAACACAAGAAACTTTAGATAAATGGACCAATTTACATTTACAGATAAATCCAAAAAAATCTTCATCGGATTGATGTTGATAGGAGTTTTATCCATCATTTATGGTGTGATTGATGGCGATATTAGTGGTCATCGTATTTGGACTAGCGCATTAATTAATGGCTGGTTCTTTTTCAGTACCGCATTAATGGGAACAGTTTTCATTGCCATTAACTCTGCCTCTCAATCAGGATGGATTGTGGTTTTAAAACGGGTATTTGAAGCCGTAAGTATGTACGTTCCTGTAGGCGCTTTAACACTAATTCTTGTGTTTTTCGCTTCTACCATGCACTGGAACCATATTTACCATTGGATGACCGAAGGGATTACAGATCCAAACAGTCCTCATTACGATGCAATAATTGCACACAAAGAGCCTTACTTAAACTTGCCTTTCTGGTGGGGTAGAGCTTTAGTGATGTTAGCAGTTTGGACTTATTTCACATTAAAATACAGAAAAAAATCAATTTTAGAAGATACCGAAGGCGGAACAAAAATCTATACTGCAAGTATGGTGACTTCAGCACTATTCTTAGTATTCTTTGCGTACTCATCTGTAGTAGCATCTTGGGATTGGTTAATGAGTATTGATGCGCATTGGTTCTCTACCTTATACGGTTGGTACATATTCTCTGGAATGTGGATTAGCGGAATGGTTATGGTATTTTTATTAACCCACTATTTAATGGGTAAAGGGTACTTAAAACAAGTAAACGCTAGTCATATTCATGATTTAGGAAAATTCATTTTCGGTATTTCATTCCTTTGGACTTATTTGTTCTTTAGTCAGTTTATGTTGATTTGGTACGCAAATATTCCGGAAGAGGTAACATATTACATTCCTCGTATCAACGATTACAGTTATACCTTCTGGGGAATGGTTATCGTAAACTTTATTATTCCAATGCTTTTCTTAATGTCTAAAACGACAAAAAGAAACAGAAATATTCTTGCTGTTGTGTCAGTAATTATTTTCTTTGGCCATTGGGTAGATATCTACTTTTTAATTACTCCAGGAGCTATGAAAGCAGATGGAACAATTGGAATAGTGGAACTTGGAATGTTACTAGGCTATTTAGGTCTTTTCTTATTTGTTGTGTTTAGAGAGCTTGCTAAAGCACCATTAGTGGTTAAAAACCATCCGTTGCTAAACGAAAGTGAACATCACCACATCAATTAAAAAATTATAGTGAAGTAAAACACCAAGTCATCAATCAACTTGGTGTTTTACTTTTAGTTTCTTCTGTAACTGTTTACGGAAGTTTTTTAGTTAAGAATATAAACAAAATCAATCAATATGGGCTTTTTAATAGGCTTTGCGGCTGTACTAGCATTAATACTAATTGTTCAAATCGTTCGGGTATTTGAACTTACCTCCAAACTTAGCGGGAACGACCAATCAAAGGTTAGTTTCAAGGATAACAAATCAAGAGCATTTTCTTGGTTAGTTTTTTTAATTTGGTATTTCAGTTTATTATTTTGGGTAGTATACCGTTGGGGACCCGTAATGCTTCCAGAAGCAGCCTCTAAACACGGTGAAAGTGTAGACTTTTTACTGGATTTAAACTGGATTATCCTGTTTGTAGCATTTAGTGTTACCCATATAGTAATGGTAACATTCTTGTTAAAATATTACTCTCGTCCGGGAAGAGAAGCCACTTTTATTACTCACAACAATAAACTAGAAATGGTTTGGACTGTTGTTCCGGCTTCGTTTTTAGCCGTTCTTATTATTTACGGATTACGTACTTGGGATGAATTCACCGGGGATGTGGCCGAGGATGCGGTAAACATTGAACTATATGCTAAACAATTTGATTGGACCGCACGCTATGCAGGTGACGACAATCAATTGGGTAAAGCCAACTTCAACTTCATTAACACCCAAAACCCATTAGGATTAATAACGGGCAATACAATTCAAATTAGAATTGATGAATTGAATACTCAAATTTCTGATTTAAAAGAAGAGTTGACTCACGTACCAAAGGATGGCCTTAAAGAACATGAAAAAATAGCTGCCATTCATCATAAAGAAGCACAATTAGCAAAAATTCACGCATTTAAACGCAATAACGAATTAGCCAAGAATGCAGCTAAAGATGATAAACTGGTAAAAGTTGAATTCCATATCCCTGTTAATCGTCAGGTTAACTTTCAAATGCGCTCGCAAGATGTAATTCACAGTGCTTTTATGCCACACTTTAGATCACAAATGAACTGTGTACCAGGAATGATTACTAGAATGCGTTTTATTCCTACTATCACTACCGCTGAAATGCGTAAAAAAACGGGTAACAAGGATTTCAACTATTTGTTATTATGTAATAAAATTTGTGGCGCAGCGCATTACAATATGCAAATGAACGTCATTGTAGATACCGAAGAGGATTACCAAAAATGGATAGCTGAACAAGCTACATTTAACGAAAAGTTAATGGCTTCATTGGGTATAACAGAATCAGATAACAAATTAGCTCAAAACCTTAAATAATATTTTCTATGAGCACAACAGGACACGCAGCAGATCATCACAAGGAAACGTTTATTAGTAAATTCGTTTTTAGTCAAGATCACAAAATGATTGCTAAACAATTCTTGGTAACAGGAATGTTTATGGCAACAATCGGAATGATAATGTCGGTTCTTTTTAGAATCCAAATTGCATGGCCAGGAGAAGGGTTTGCAATCGTAAATTTCTTTTTGGGCGACAAATGGGCTCCAGAAGGTATCATGGATCCAAACATGTATCTCGCATTAGGAACCATTCACGGTACCATCATGGTATTCTTCTTGTTGACCGCAGGATTGAGTGGCACATTTGCTAACTTATTAATTCCTTACCAAATTGGTGCACGTGATATGGCATCGGGTTTCATGAATATGTTATCGTATTGGTTGTTTGCAACCTCATCGGTAATCATGATTGCCTCTTTGTTTATTGAGTCTGGACCTGCTTCTGCTGGTTGGACTGTTTATCCTCCATTAAGTGCATTGCCACAAGCTATGCCAGGTTCTGGATTAGGTATGACCCTTTGGTTAACTAGTATGACATTATTCATTGCTTCGTCTATGATTGGTGGTCTTAACTACATTGTGACTATCATCAACTTACGAACCACCGGAATGGCTATGACACGTTTGCCATTAACCATTTGGGCTTTATTAGTGACAGCTATTATTGGTTTATTATCATTCCCAGTTCTTTTATCGGCAGCGTTATTATTGCTTTTTGATAGAAGTTTCGGAACTTCATTTTACCTTTCAGATATTTTCATTGCTGGGGAGGCTTTAGATTATAATGGAGGTTCTCCAATTCTATTTGAACACTTATTTTGGTTCTTAGGTCACCCAGAGGTTTACATTATCTTATTACCGGCTTTAGGAATTACATCTGAAGTGATTGCAACCAACTCTCGTAAACCTATTTTTGGGTATAAAGCAATGATTGGTTCTATCCTTGCTATTGCATTCTTATCCTTTATTGTATGGGGTCACCACATGTTTGTTACCGGTATGGATCCTTTCTTAGGAAGTGTATTTACATTCACTACTTTATTGATTGCAATTCCTTCGGCAGTAAAAGTATTTAACTACTTGACTACGCTATACAAGGCTAACATTCAATTTACACCAGCCATGATGTTCTCATTAGGAATGTTATCGACTTTTGTATCGGGTGGACTTACCGGAATTATTCTTGCCGATTCAGCATTAGATATCACCGTACACGATACCTACTTTGTGGTAGCTCACTTCCATATTGTAATGGGTTTCTCATCGGTAAATGCAATGTTTGCTGGAGTATATCACTGGTTCCCAAAAATGTACGGACGTATGATGAATCAAAAATTAGGAATCTTGCATTTCTGGTTGACCTTGGTTTCTGGTTACGGAGTATTCTTCCCAATGCACTTTTTAGGATTGGCTGGAGTACCGAGACGTTATTACACCAATTCAGAATTCCCGCTATTCGACAGCTTTATTGATATGAATGTGTTGATGACCGTATTTGCGATCATCGCAGCATTGGCTCAATTCATTTTCTTCTTTAACTTCTTTTATTCTATGAAAAGAGGACCTAAAGCAAGTCAAAATCCTTGGAGATCAAACACCTTGGAATGGACTACTCCGGTAGAACATATTCACGGAAACTGGCCAGGAGAATTACCAGTAGTTCACAGATGGCCTTACGATTATTCTAAGCCTGGAAAAGACGAAGATTTTGTTCCTCAGATTGTTCCTTTAGCCGAAGGCGAAGTGGACGGAGAACATTAATAACAGTACTATTTATTGAGAAAGGGCTTCTGCATTTGCAGGAGCTTTTTTTTTGGGGTAACATTACCTTTAAGCTATTGCGTAACATACCCTACTTTTGGCGCACGTGAGAAAAATGATTTCCATAGAACAAAAACAATCAACACTCCAACTAAGGCGAGTGCTTCTATTTGTTGCGTTTGTTTTAGTTCAGCTTACCACTCAAGCTCAATTTTTTGATACTATTCAGTCTAGCCTTACTCATAAACCTCGCTTAGATTTAAAATTAGAATCACGTAACTCCTTTTTTGCAAATGAATGGGCCATGATTGGTGGCGCCAGAATTGGGCTAGATTACCATAAAACCTTTAAGATGGGCGTGGGTTATAACTGGCTCAGAAAAGAAATTCAACATACCATCACCATTGCTGATCAACCTACCCAAGCCGATTACTTTTTTCACTACGGAGTATTTTATGCCGAATACACCTTTTATAATGTCAAACCTTTTTCCATGAGTATTTATGCGAGCCTTGGAGGCGGTCGTTCATGGGATAGATACATTGTCAGTACCGGAGAACGTGAAACGGCCAACAGCGCCTTTGTTTTGGTGTATGAACCCTATATGTCGGGAATGGTGGATGTGCTTAAATACTTTTCGGTGGGTGGCGGAATGGGATTTCGTCTCGTAGCTACCGGAAGCAAGTATTCACGAAGTAAACTAAACACCCTTATCTACGTTTTCAAATTAAATATTAAAGTATCGAAATTAATGGATGAAATGGGTCGATAAATACGGGTTATTTATTCTTACCAAACAACCTCTTTTTAAACAAGGCCTCCATAAATGCATGAATTGGGAAAATCAACCCCGCCAAAGCCACATTAAATAATAATTTATACGCTGGCAATCCACCCGACCATTGTTCAATATACCCATCTAATAAAACCAACAAAAACTCGAATAATATAAGAATAGGAAGAAAGGTAGCAAAGGCAACCAACCATTTGGGTAGTTTGAATTTACTAGCCAAAAACAACAATCCAAATAACACAAACAGCCCTAAAGATATTCCATAATACTGAAGCGTATTTCTTCGCTCCTTTTGAGATTCTTGCGCTTGCTGTAGTTTCTCTTTCTCTTGCTGTTCTATAAAAGCGGCCTTTTCAAACTCAAATTTACTCTCTTGTTCCACTAATTGCCGTTGACTATCCATACTAAATAGACTGTCTTCCTGGTCCATATAGATTTCATGCATTTCCAGAGCTAATTCAAAATTTCCCGTTTCTTTATGGATTAAATACAAATACTGATACAAAGTGGTACTGTACTCCAAATAATCTACGTCATCTTTCAATACCAATGCTTTATTGCAGTAGTCTAAAGCTTGCGGGTAATCTTCCATTTCATAATACACATAACCAATATTCACCAATGACCCTATTTGTCCAATGGGATCATCCAAAATAACGGCATCATCTAAACTTTTCTGGTAATACTGTAGCGCCAACTCAAAATTGCCTTCATTATCATATAGAATTCCCAAATTGTTATTTACGCCACTCTTACCCTCTAAATCATTCATTCGTTCATACACCTTCATGCTTTCCGAATAGTAATAAATAGCGGAGTCCACATTTCCCAATTCCTCTTGCACTAATCCCATAGAATTATTTACGGCCGCCAAACCCATGGTGTCTTTTGCTATCGCAGAAATTACCAACGATTGATTGAAATAATCTATCGCTTTATCCAAATCTCCCTGTATTTCATAAATAGAACCAATGGAATATAAACTAACCGTGATATTTAAGGTGTCGATACCTAATTCAGCCCTTTTAAGCGCCTCTATATAATATTCATGCGCTTTTGCGTAAAATCCTTTATCCTCATAAGCTTGCCCAATTTTATTGATTATTGCGGCCGGAATGGTACTATCATTTATGGTTTTATAGTGCTCAAGCCCGATTAAAAAATAATGCAAGGCTGAATCGAATTCATACAACTCAAAATAAACATCGCCACGTTGCTCTATCCACTTTGCTTGATGAATTGGTTCCAACTTTTGAAACAATTTAGAATCTAAAGAATAGGAGATTTTCAGTGCAGAATCTAATTCTTGGGCATCATATAAACTATCGATTAAATCAGACCCAGCTTGCCATCGATGTTGAACGGGCTCCTCTTTGTCTGAAAAAGTTTTCAAAAAATTTTGAGCGGGTAACAGGTTAGTTACCAGAAAAAAGATAACGAAAAGACCAATGCATTTTTTCATTTGGCTAATTTAAGAAAACTAAAAATAACCACAATTTCGCTAATCAAGCGGTAACATTTCCGCTCTATTTACCTATAAACTTTCGGTAACAATGCGGTCTAAGTGCAGGTCATGGGCTTCTTTGGGCACTTCGGCTACCTCTTGAAAAGAATAAAAAACTCCCACTTTCAAGGCTAATGGTTGATTAGCTAAAAAGCCATCATAATAGCCACCACCATAACCTAATCTGTATTTTGAATCATCAAAGGCCAACCCGGGCACAATTATGAAGTCATAGGACCCTGTATATTCCTCTGCTCCTTTAGGATGAAAAGTTTTCATGATTCCTTCTTCCAATTTATCTAATGATTTTAACACCCGATGTTCTAGTTCTCGCTTGGGTAGGGTTTTCGGACAAATTACTTTGATTCCTACATCCAAGAGCTTTTGCAAGAGTGGCAAAACATTTATCTCAGCTCCCATGGGTAAATACGAATGAACAATCTTGGCTCTTCTCGCCTCAATTAAATCAAAAAGCTGTTGGTTAATTTTTTCATCCATTTCCAACTTAAGGGCAGGTTTGAGTGCAGCCCTTTTTTCAAGCATAGCCTTTCTCAATTCCTTTTTTTCTGCTACTATAGATGATCCATTCATAATTCAAAAGTAGGGATGTTTAATTAGAATTTTATGAAAGGTAATTACTAAAAAAAAGCCCACTAAATTTAAAAACTTAGTGGGCCATTAATTTTTGTTTTTTCAACTAGTCTTCCTTTGCTTTTTCAAACTTGCTAATGGCTTTTAATGTTTTCAAGACTGAATCTGGTGTCACCGAAATAGTATCGATTCCTTCCTGAACCAAAAACTCAGCAAAATCAGGATAATCGGATGGGCCTTGGCCACAAATGCCTACTTTGACTCCCATAGGTTTTACGGTTTTAATCAATTTACTGATCATTCGCTTTACCGCTGGATTTCGTTCATCATACAGATGCGCTACCAAACTCGAATCTCTATCTAAGCCTAAGGTAAGTTGCGTTAAATCGTTAGATCCAATCGAGAATCCATCAATATGAGCTGCAAACTCTTCTGCCATCATTATATTTGAAGGTAATTCAGCCATAAGGAAAACTTTAAGGCCATTTTCGCCTCGTTTAAGTCCAAACTCTTCCATGGTTTCCAAAACGCGTTGCATTTCTTCTGGTGTACGGCAAAATGGAATCATTACGGTTACGTTATCCAACCCCATATCTTCTCTCACTTTTTTAATAGCGCGACATTCCAGACCGAACGCTTCTTTATACTCTGGAGCATAATAACGAGAAGCACCACGCCATCCAATCATAGGGTTTTCCTCTTTCGGTTCAAAATGATTTCCACCCAACAGGTTGAAATACTCATTCGATTTAAAATCGGAAAAACGTACAATTACCTGATTTGGATAAAATGCGGCAGCAATTCTACCTACTCCGTAACTTAATTTACGAATAAAGAAATCTTCCTCATTTTCAAACCCCTTGGTAAGTGCATTAATTTGCGCAGTAAGTGATGCATCCCCTAATTCCTTATGCTTTAACAAGGCCATTGGATGCACTTTAATGTAGTTATTAATGATAAACTCTTCTCGAGCTAAACCCACGCCTGCATTCGGAATTTTAGCAAATTTAAATGCCAATTCCGGTGAGGCCACATTCATCATAATAGGCGTTTTGGTAGTCGGCAAATCAGCAATATTAGTCTCCGATTTTTCAAAAGGAATAATTCCTGAATACACCTTAGCCACATCACCTTCCGCACAAGAAGCGGTTACTTCTTGTCCATCCAAAAGAATTTCAGAACCATTACCAGTCCCTACAATTGCAGGTATTCCCATTTCACGTGCTACAATTGCCGCATGGCATGTTCTACCTCCTTTGTCAGTAATAATTGCCGATGCTTTTTTCATTATCGGTTCCCAATCCGGATCCGTCATTTCGGTAACCAGTACTTCTCCATCTTCAAAGTCTAACTCATCCACCGAACCATCACGTCCATCTAACGAGAACATTTTACGGACTTTCCCCGCACCAATTTTATCGCCTACCGCAATACCTTCCATTATTAATTGGTCGACACTTGGTTTTTCTTCCATATTAAACTCCACAATGGTATCACTACCTAATTGGGAATGAATCGTTTCTGGTCTGGCTTGTACAATAAACAATTCATTGGTCAAACCATCTACTGCCCATTCCACATCCATTGGGGTCCAAACTCCCCTACGATCAGAATAATAATCTTCAATTTTACAGACCCACTCTGCTAATTGCAATATTTGCGCTTCATTGATACAAAACTCATTTTTAAGCGAATCATGCACGGGTACTTTTTTAACTAATTCAGAGACCGTTGTACCATACACCATTTTATGATGCTTTTTACCTAATTTTTTTTCTAAAATTGGGGTCTTAGCGCCATTTTTTAAAGCGGGTTTGTGTACAATAAATTCATCGGGAGAAATTTCTCCTTGCACCACCAATTCACCCAATCCGTACGCACCATTGATTAAAACAACATCTTTAAAACCACTTTCGGTATCAATAGAAAATGCTACCCCTGACGAACCTAAATCTGAGCGCACCATTTTCTGTACACCAATAGACAACATTACTTCGTTATGGTTAAAACCTCGCTGGGTACGATACGAAATGGCCCGATCGGTAAACAAGGATGCAAAACAACTTTTTACGGTGCTCATCAAAGCGGTAGTTCCACGAACATTCAAAAACGTTTCTTGTTGACCTGCAAATGAAGCATCTGGTAAATCTTCGGCTGTTGCCGATGATCTAACCGCCACATCGGTAGAGTCATTGCCATGTTTTTGCGACAATAATTTGTACCGTTCCTTGATTTCTTTTTCTAATTCAACGGGGAAGTCTCCATCCACCATCATGTTTCGAATATGTGACCCCGCTTGGCGTAATTGCACTATGCTATTCACATCCAATTCGTCCAACACCTTGTTAATTCGGTGTTCTAATTTATTATGCTCAATGAATTTTTTGTAAGCCGCTACCGTAATCACAAAACCTCCAGGAACGTTGATTCCCCTGCCGTCCAGGTTTTGAATCATTTCTCCTAAGGATGCATTTTTCCCTCCTACGGAATCAATCATATCTAGGTTAACTTCAGATAAATCGAGAATCCATGGTGCTGAATTTGTCATGATAAAATATTTTAAAATTAGAACTAATTGAGGGCAAAGGTAAAGCTATAAATGATTTGCAAAAGTGACTTTAAACACCCTTTAAGGCCTTAGTCCAAAACCAAAAAAAGCCAATTTAGAAAACCGCCTTATAAATACCCCCAGCCCATAAGTACAATACATGCAATTTGAAAAACTAAAAAAACACTTACAAATGAATTTTTCCAATTATTAGCATTTCGAATAAGTAAGCCAATAGAAATGGCGGTAAGGACAAGCAAAAACCAAGTAATCTGATGGACCGATGAAAACACCAACCAACTGTTTATGTAATGCGCTACTCGTTCTTCGTGCGTATCAAATGTGTTAAAAAAATAAATCCAACCTACAAAGCTGTAGATATTGATAAGGGTAACTCCGATTACTATTGGTTTTTTTACTAGCATATCAATGGCTAATGAACGAAGATGAATTATGGTTCAATTAATTTACAATTGTTTTCACTAACGTAAGACGACTAGAATTAGTATTAGTTGGCCACGCCCCTAAAATATTGATTATTGATGGGCTGAAAATTTGGCGGCAATTACATTTTCTCGCAGTGTGTAATAAATAATGGTTGATCCCAGAATAAAATGGAGAAGCATAAAAACTGGACAAAATCAGAGTTCAACTCTGATTTTGTCCAGTTTTTTGAGTATATTCGCGTATGATTTCGCGAAATATTAAAGGTAAATTAATAGAAATATCAAGCTATTTCCCGGTGGTAACGGTGACAGGGCCAAGGCAGTCAGGTAAAACAACCTTAATAAAAGATGCCTTTCCAAATTTGCCCTATGAATTATTAGAATCTCCAGATAAGAAGGCATTGGTAATGGCAGATCCACGCGCGTTTTTAGACAAATTTCCAAATGGTGCTATTTTAGATGAAGTTCAAAATATCCCAGAATTGTTTTCGTACCTTCAAGGAATTGTGGATGATAACCCAGAAATTAAATTTATTCTTTCGGGCTCCCAAAACTTTCTCTTACTAGAAAAAATCACACAAACCTTAGCTGGAAGAACAGGGGTGATGAAATTACTACCCTTATCGCTAGTAGAATTAAGTAATACATCATTCTACCCAAAAAATGTATTCGAATTTATTTTTAAAGGAGGATATCCAAGACTTTATAATCAAAAAATACCAACCGAGGTATTCTACTCCAGCTATATTCAAACATATGTTGAAAGAGATGTTCGAACCATAACCAATATTGGTGATTTAAATACATTTCAAACTTTTTTAAGCTTATGCGCTGGTCGTGTGGGGCAAATACTAAACGTGGATTCATTAGCTTCGGATACAGGGGTTACTTTTAATACCGCTAAAAAATGGTTGTCAATTTTAGAAACTAGTTATATTATCCGCCTACTATATCCCCATCATAAGAACTTCAATAAACGATTAATCAAAAGCCCTAAATTGTATTTTTTAGACACTGGATTGGTAAGCTATTTATTAAGAATTAAGAATACAAAACAATTAGAGAACCATTTTATGCGCGGTGCTTTATTTGAAAATTTTGTGATTAATGAATTAATGAAACACCGTTACAACTCCGCCCAAAGAGATGATCTGTATTACTGGCGCGACAAGCACGGCAAAGAAATAGATTGCATTATTGACCGTGGAGAAAAGCTCATACCAATTGAAATTAAATCCGGCAAAACCTATACCAAAGACTTTTTTAAAGGGCTCAATTACTGGAATAAACTTTCTGGTCAAGATCCAAGTGAATCTTATGTGGTGTACGGAGGAGACCTAAATGAAAAGTTACCGCAAGGAAATCTAATTTCTTGGGATAACCTTGAGTCCCTTTTTACTAAAATGAAGGAATAAAAAATCCCGAACTACCCTAAAGCAGTTCGGGTTTTCAATAGGATGCAATTCGTAACCCTAGGTGTTCATAACGCTAAAATTGTAGTTCTTGAACTTCCATAACACAATCACCGCACGAACATTCAGCAGCTGGTGGATCAAAAACATATCGTTCGCGACATCCGCATGATCCAGTACAATCAATTCTAAAGGTTTTTCCAGCAGAACGAGCAAACATTACCGATTCTTCGCTCCCATCATTCAATTTAACTACATATAAATAAGTAATTCCATCACTTAAATCTGTGAGAACTACTTCCGAAATAAAGTAGGTATGGGTTGGAAATTTCTCATTTACCCAGTCATTTAGTTCTGGAATAAACTCAACGTCAAACTGAGCGTCAATAAGGTTAAATGTTGACTCTACCCCATTTCGTACATTTTTGACAATCATAACACATTCATTACATCGGCACTCAACATAAGTACCGTTACCTGTAAGTCCGCAATCACACGAACCTTGGCAAATTAGTGTTGTTTGATCACCAACACTTCTGTTCGTTTTGTTATGTAAAGAACTGACATCCTGCACTGTAGCAATAGGAGTTGATACTACATCTGGGTGGTTCTTATTACATGACCCAAGAAAAAAAGTAGTAGTAATTAATAGGATACCAAAATATTTCATACAGCTATATTTAAAAAGTTATCGTTACTCATAAGGCTTTTCACTACCGCCAAACTTAAAAGGTTTCTTGCAAGAATTATAAAATAAGTTCAGCACAAACATACAAACTGTTTTCGAAATATTTTACTAAAATCAAAGTAACTTTCTGTTTTTCATTAGATTAAAATTTGATATTTGGCACATGGTTCTTTTATCGAAACAGGAGAGCAAGTATCCACATTATTAGGAGGATTCCATATTAGTCGGGTTCCGACTTAGAATGGCAATCCGACTATTCCATACCAAACAAAAAATCCCGATAACTTTCGCTACCGGGATTTTCAATAAAATATAAAAACGTAGTGCTATGCGTTCATTGCTTCTGCACCAGAAAATACTCTGAGTCTTTATTTACTCATTATTTAATTTCAATTTCCTTCCAATTTTCTTGAACATCCAGGTTAACACAAACCACCAAAATATCTTTGTCTTTTTTTAATTCACCTACCCAATTAGCACTAAGGTCTTTATTTAGCCGGCCCGTGTAACTGGCCCAAAATACTACCGCTACATAAGGTTTTTCTGTTGCAATTGTAACTTTTGAGCCATCAAGATTCATGAAATATTGATTAAAACTATTTAATTCAGTCGTATCTGCATAATTAACCAAAGATGAATCGTTATAGTATTGCACAAATTTCTGGGTATTGGATGAACAGGTATTGGTATCTTTTGGTAGCACCAATTTCCCGTTTTGAGTATAAATAAATAATTCATTAATAGAATAATTTTCACTATAATATTTAAGGAAACCCTCTTCACTTAAAACAATATTATAATCCGCGTTAAGCTTATATTTTTTAATATTTTTCTCTATTTCCTCGGCCGAAACCACCCTTGGATTATGAATTCCGTAAACAAATAGAATCATTTGTTTACAACTCGTAAGTGATAAGAGTAAGGCGAATAAAACAATTTTACGCATCATTTAAAACTTATTTTTGGAAAGAGAGGGTAATAAATCATTATACCTTGTCCCCAATTTAATTTCAATTATGGAATCTATTTTTTGATTTTTTAAATTAATAATAGCACTACTTCCAACCATATTTAGTTCGTTGAAGCTATTTCTTCTATCCCAAATTACATGATTACTAGTAGAATTATAATATGGAGAAATATCAACCCTGCTGCCCGTTCCGCAGATAATGAATAATACATTTTCACTCTCTATGTACTTACTCATCGCTACCGAAAACGAATTATTACAATTTAAGCAATCACCCAATTCATTTATAACCACTATATGATCTATAACCCTTAAACTATCAAACTCAAATTGGTTATGAAGTAATAACTCCATTTTTTCATAGTTTGATGGTTGTTTACATGTAAAAAAAAGTAAACTTACAGCAAGTGCGGTAACAATTTTATTCATATCGAAATAAAGTCATTGTGTTTTTTAAATAGAAATCTGTATCATTTACGGTCTCATAATAATTAGAAATTAATAAACCCTCTTTAGTTATAAAAGCGAAAGAACTATACTTGGTCCCATCCATAAGGAACTCATCCATCTTTTTAAGGTTATTATCTAACACAATGATTGACCACGGCCAATCATTTTCTCTTGGTTTATGCAAAATTAGGCAATAATATAATTCTAGGTTCTCGTCATACAAAACCTTGTCTATTCGTCCATTTGAAATAACATTTTTATTCACTAATTTGTATTCATTATATCCTACCGGTTGAATAAAAGCTTGCGTATATTTAGATTTTATGGGTGCTATAGCATCTAATTCAAAAGTAATAGGATCAATTAAATAAATGGAATCGCTATAATTACTATGAAAAATAAACTTATTATCAAAAGAAAATCCTGACCCTTCCGCTTGTAAATCATCCGGTGTCATAAAACGAGCTCTAATATTAGGAATCACAAAATGCGTAATGACTGGATCGCTATTAAAGTTGTCCACCTTCAATATTTGCTTTGCATCTAACCTCTCTTTGCTGTATTTTTTTATTCCTTCATCCGTCTTGAAAGAGGTATTTAAACCATGATAACCTAATGAGAAAATTAAGGAGGTATCGTTATATTGAAATGGAGTAGATGACCTACGTAATTCATATACTCCATTAAGCTCTTCATTAAAATCTATTTTATGAAAAATCGCCCCCGTTTGATGAATAAAATAAACTCTATTTGTTACCGTAGTTAGAATCATAATGGAATCTAAATTAATAATTTCATAGGCCATAACATGCTCACCTAAGTCAGTAATCTGGCTCAAATCAATAAAAAATGTGGAAGTATCTGCAAGTGAATGTACAGCTATTTTTTTGTGTGAATAAAAATCACCTACACAAAAATATTCCTTTCCATTAAGAATTTCAATTTGACTATTACCAGACTGAAAACCAGAGTAAAACGAATAATTTTCAATAAACCTTAGGCGTTTTTTTTTCGTAACATCAGTGGAGTTTGATGAGCAAGATAAAGCTAAAACTATTAGCGCGATATAAAAAACCAGTTTAGTCATAAGAATAAACAAAAGGGATAGTATCTAACAAAATAGAAACAATCCCTTCTGTTTTTAAATTACTTTATTATTGGTTGAACAAAGATAATTTTTCCAGCTTCATCAAACGTGAAATACGAAGTCTGGCCTGAAACATACACTCCTCTATATTTTACCGTAACCTCTCCACTAATAACTTGATTCACATAGTTATTGGGAAAAATCCCTTTCAAAAATATTTCGTGATCAATAAATACTTGTTGTGTATGAGATGGATCGTTCAATTTAATTTCATTAATTATTCCATCCATCTCAGTAACCATAAGACCAGTTAGCACATAATCTTGTTGAGCACATGCTCCCTCCCCGTAATCACAACCGAAGTCTGTTCCATCCACTCCTGGGATTTTTTTATTATCCCACCAATAACGATCATAACCCGGAGGTTCTGGGACCGGTGAACCTTCATCTGGTAGACCTTGGGCTGATGCCTGATTGGATACTGAGTCTAGTGAAGTTTCCTTAGTACATGATGCTACCACCATCACACAAAAGGTAACAATTAGCACAAAATTTATTTTTTTCATTTTGATTAATTTAAAGTAAGCTACTCTAAAGGCTTTTCGCTTCCGCCAAACTTAAAAGGTTTCTTGCAAGAATTATAAAATAAGTTCAGCACAAACAAACAAATAAACAAATAAACAAATAATTTTCGAAATATTTTGTTAAAATAAAAGTAACTTACCGTTTTTCAGGTATTTAAATACCCGATTCCCTAGTAAATTATAGTTGATAACGGGTAAGAGTTAATTCTAATTACCCGTGCAACTCAAAATTAATGCTTCCTCATTACGAAATATCTAACAAAAAAATCCCGATAACTTTCGCTACCGGGATTTTCAATAAAATATAAAAACGTAGTGCTATGCGTTCATTGCTTCTGCACCAGATACAATTTCTAGAATCTCTGTGGTAATAGCTGTTTGACGTATAAATTTGGTTCTTAATTCTAAATATCCATCAAAAATTTGCATACCATTGAATTTTGTAGGAATTTTACCTCATGAATTACATCAAGCATATTGAAATCAATCCAGACATTATGTTGGGGAAGCCAGTAATCAAGGGTACACGGGTTACCTTAGAATCTATTCTTAAGAAAATGGCTGATGGTGCAACTGTTGCTGATATTGTATCTATTTATCCAAATTTAAATAACAAGGATGTTTATGCTGCGTTGAACTATGCCTCTTTATTAATTGCGAATGAAGAAATTATTTTTTCCAACGCTTCTTGATCCTAGCTGATGAGAACATAGATTTTAGAGTAGTCATAGCACTTAGAAATGCTGGAATTTCTGTTATATCCGTTTTTGAAGACTTTAGAGGAATATCCGATATAGAAGTTATTCAAATCTCATTAAATTCTAACCTAATTATCCTTACAGAAGATAAGGACTTTGGCGAATGGGTGTTTTCTCATAAAACAAAAAATTTAAGTGTATTGTTTTTAAGATATAGATTCCAGGATACGAGTCAAATAATAAATGTATTGCTTAAATTAATTAGCTCCAACCAAAAAAAACTCTTTCATCATTTTACCACCATTTCAGTGGATAAAATTCGAATAAGAAGCATCTAACAAAAAAATCCCGATAACTTTCGCTACCGGGATCTTCAATAAAATATAAAAACGTTGTTCTATGCGTTCATTGCTTCTGCACCCGAAACAATTTCTAGAATCTCTGTGGTAATAGCTGTTTGACGTGCTTTGTTGTACGTTAATTTCAACTCTTTCAATAAGTCACCCGCGTTATCGGTTGCTTTATGCATGGCAGTCATACGAGCGCCTTGCTCTCCAGCAAACGAATCTAATACGGCTTTAAAGATTTGAGTCTTTAAAGATTTCGGTACAATTACGTCTAAGATATCTTCTTTGTTTGGCTCAAAAATGTAATCCACCATGGTAGATGAACTTGCATTTTCAGGAGCTATCACTGGTAAGAATTGTTCTCTAACCACCACTTGCGTAGCTGCATTTTTGAAGGTATTGTAAACCAAAGTAATCTCGTCAAAATGACCAGCTACGTATGAGTCCATGACTTGTTGCGCCACTTTCTCCACGTTTTCGTATGTCAAACTATCAAATACATGGTTTGCATGTTCGGGTAATACTTCTGCCGCAGCAGCGTATCCGTCACGTACAAACGTATCTGAAGCTTTTTTACCAATACTCATCACCTTCACGTTTTTACCCGCGTATTTGTTTTTGATGAGCTCATTGGTAGCTTTTACAATTTGAGAGTTGAATCCACCACATAATCCACGGTTGGATGACACAGGAATCAAAAGAACATTATTCACTTCGCCATGAGGACCGTAAGCACCTTCAGAAGAATCTAAGCTAGCAGTCAAGTTAGACAAAACCTCGCTTAATTTTTCTGAGAATGGTCTCATTTGGGTAACTGCATCTTGCGCTCTTTTAAGCTTCGCTGCCGATACCATTTTCATGGCAGAGGTGATTTGCATCGTTGAATTTACCGATGTAATTCTATTTCTTACCTCTTTTAAATTTGCCATACTTTACGTATTAAAACGGTTGAACGTTTCGCTTAATTAATATGCTGCAGTCATTTCAGCTGCTACTTTTTCTAATACTGTAGTCTCAGCATCGGTATATTTACCTTTTGCTAAAGATGCAATAATGTCGGCATGAGAAGTTCTCATGGTTTCTAAGAAATCTCTTTCAAATTTACGAATTTGATTTACCGGAACTGCTTGTAATAAACCTTTAGATCCTAAATAAATGATCGCTACTTGCTCTCCAACTGGAAGTGGTGAGTTTTGCGCTTGTTTCAAGATTTCCACGTTACGTGCACCTTTATCCAATACCGCTTTAGTAGCTGCATCTAGGTCAGAACCAAATTTAGAGAATGCCTCTAATTCACGGTACTGTGCTTGATCAAGCTTCAATGTTCCAGAAACCTTTTTCATTGATTTAACCTGTGCATTACCACCTACACGAGATACCGAGATACCTACGTTAATTGCTGGACGAACACCTGCTAAGAACAAGTTGGATTCTAAGAAAATTTGACCATCGGTAATCGAAATTACGTTGGTTGGAATATATGCAGAAACATCACCCGCTTGTGTTTCAATGATTGGAAGAGCTGTTAATGAACCACCACCTTTTACACGTCCTTTTAAAGACTCTGGTAAATCGTTCATGTTTCTAGCAACATCATCATCGTTTACCACTTTTGCAGCACGTTCTAATAATCTAGAGTGAAGGTAAAATACATCACCTGGATATGCCTCACGACCCGGTGGACGTCTTAATAATAAAGACACCTCACGATACGCAACAGCTTGTTTAGATAAATCATCATAAACAATTAATGCTGGACGACCCGTATCACGGAAAAACTCACCAATTGAAGCTCCGGCCATTGGCGCGTAAACTTGCATTGGAGCTGGATCAGATGCGTTGGCAGCTACAATTGTAGTGTAAGCCATTGCGCCAGCATCAGTCAAAGTTTTAACGATTTGTGCAACCGTTGAAGCTTTTTGACCAATAGCTACATATATACAATATACAGGCTCGCCTGCATCGTAAAATTCTTTTTGATTGATAATCGCATCAATAGTAACAGTAGTTTTACCTGTTTGACGGTCACCAATTACCAACTCACGTTGACCACGACCTACAGGAATCATTGCATCAATAGATTTGATACCTGTTTGTAACGGTTCAGTTACTGGCTCACGGAAAATTACTCCTGGTGCTTTACGCTCCAAAGGCATTTCCAATAATTCGCCTTGAATTGGTCCTTTTCCATCAATTGGGTTTCCTAATGTATCAACCACACGGCCAACCATTCCTTCACCTACTTTGATAGATGCAATACGTTTAGTACGTTTTGCAGTTGAGCCTTCTTTCAAATCCCCTTCAGGGCCTAAAAGTACCGCACCAACATTATCTTCTTCTAAGTTCAACGCCATTCCAATTAGTCCGCTTTCAAACTCGATAAGCTCACCGTATTGGATGTTAGTTAAACCATAAATTCTTGCAGTTCCGTCACCAATCTCTAGTACGGTTCCTACTTCTTCTAGTTCAGCTTCTGAATTGAATCCAGAAAGTTGTTCTCTTAATATCGCTGTAATTTCAGCTGGATTTATATCTGCCATCTTTGTAAGTTCAGATTATAATTTACTAGTGTATGTTGTATTGTATAAGTCCCTTTTCAAGGTTTTCAATCTATTTGAAACGCTTGCATCAATTTGATGGGTATCGGTACGAAAAACAAAACCACCAATTAAATCTTTATTGATTTTTTCGTTAATTTCAATTGTACTGTCTGGGGAATCCTTTTTCAAAAAAGCAACTAATTCTGCTTTCAGTGTATCGCTCATTTTTGCAGCGGTGGTAATATTTACCGGTACAATTTTTTTGAACGCTTTATACTGTCTATCAAAGTCGCTAATGATATGAGGAATAACGGATGAACGGCTATTCTTAGCAATAAGAATCATGAAGTTAAGGGTAGTAGCAGAAATATGATCTGCAAACACAGATTTGTAAATGGCTACTTTCTTCTCTTCTTGAATCACAGCACTATTCATCATTATAGCTAACTCTTTGCTTCCTTCCATCGCAGATTTTAAAGTCATCACATCGGTATAAACCGTGTCTAACTCTTTGCGCTCGATAGCAAATGTTAACAACGCTTTCGCGTAACGTTTGGCTGCTTTGTTACTCATCTTAGTTTAAATTCAGGTCTTTCACGTATTTCTCAGCCAACTCAGTTTGTTTGGCGTCTGATGAAAGATTTTCTTTTAAAATTAATGAAGCTACTTCAATAGAAAGCTCAGCCACTTGGTTTTTGATTTCCACCATTGCTTTTTGTTTCTCTGACTCAATAGCGCTTTTTGCAGCAGCAGTAATCTTTGCTGCTTCCTCTTTCGCTATGGTAGAAGCATCTTTTACAATTTTCTCTTTGATTTCACGTGCTTCTTGAAGCATTGCTTCTCTTTCAACACGTGCTTCTTTTAAAAGATCTTCGTTGCTAGCTTTCAACTGAGCCATTTCTTCTTTGGCTGCTTTTGCTTCGTCAATAGCAGTACGAATACCTTCTTCTCTTTCTTCAACAGAATCTAAAATTGGTCCCCAAGCGTATTTCTTAAGAATAACAATTAAGATAATGAATAAAATACTTTGCCAGAAAAATAGTCCTGCCGAAAAATCGTTTAATAAATTCTCCATTTCTTTTCTTTAATAAATTTTATAAAAGATAAGCAGATGTAACCAACCGTTACACCTGCTTAAAAATTGTTTTATACTGCGAATAAAGCAGCAAATCCAATACCTTCAATCAAAGCTGCAGCAATAAGCATTGCAGTTTGAATTTTACCAGTAGCTTCTGGTTGACGAGCGATAGCGTCCATTGCTGAACCACCAATTCTACCAATACCGATACCTGCACCGATAACTACTAGTCCTGCACCGATTAAGTTCAATGCATTTGGATCCAAGATTACATTCTCCATGATCTATAAAATTTAACTATTAATATATACTTATTTAGTGATCACCATGTGCTTCTTCCACCGCCATACCGAAGTATAATGCAGAAAGAATGGTGAATATGTATGCCTGTAACGCAGCTACTAATAGCTCAATTAAAGACAAGAAAATTGTTAACCCGAAAAATGCAGTTCCTGCAGCATAGCTTTGGAACACATACATTAAACCAATTAAACTCATTAATACAATGTGACCTGCTGAAATATTCGCATACAAACGAATCATCAAAGCGAAAGGCTTAATAAACACACCTAATAACTCAATAGGTGCTAAAATAATTTTCATTGGAGTGGGTACACCCGGCATCCAAAAAATGTGACCCCAGTAGTTCTTGTTTCCGTTTATTTGAGTCAAAATGAATGTCATGATGGCTAAAGAAAAAGTAACTGCGATGTTGCCTGTAATATTAAAACCAAACGGCATCAACCCAGCTAAGTTTAAAAACCATACAAAAAAGAAGATGGTTAATAAATACGGCATGAATTGTTTGTAGCTTTTTTCACCAATATTTGGAATGGCAATTTCATCTCTTACGAAAAGAACGATTGGCTCCATTAAAGAACCAAACCCGGTAGGCATACCATTTTTATATGATTTAGCCATTCCTTTAAAAAGAAAAAACAAAACCAAAACAGTTAAGAAAATAGTAAATACGTTTTTAGTAATTGAGAAGTCCAATGGGTGAACATGCTTACCTTCACCATCATCCATCATATTACCTTCTGAATCGGTAGTGTAAATTTTTCCGTGTGCTTCTTTAAAGAAGTCTCCGTTGCTTGCTACTACTTCTCCACCATGCAAGGCCGATGAACTAAAAATATGCACTCCGTTGTCGTTGTATAAAATCACTGGAAGTGGAAAACCAACTCCGTGATAAATGTAAAAACCATACGAATCAACTAAGTGATGATCAATGGTTTCGTCAACAGATGCTTGAATTGCAGCTTTGGTTGATAATCCTGCAGTTTCTGCTTCGTGCGAAGTAGCCTGAGCTTCAGAATGAGATTCCCCATGTTGTGCGTTTACGTTAAAGGTAAACATCATCATGATGGCGACTAGAACTTTTGTGTATACTTTTCTTTGCATTTCAATCAACAAAATGGTTGCTAAAATTAGGCTGCGAAATTAAATATTCGAATTTATATAAAGTAATAAAAACTTGATTTTATTTCAGAACCATTTACAGATACCCTTTATGGCAGTATAGGATTGATTTATAGCTCGATAAATAGATGTGTAATTTTAATATTTCAGGGAAATTAACGGTGTTTTGGACTGGGTAATTATAGCTTATTCCGTTTAGCAAGGTCGATTCAATTTTGGTTGTAACCATATTACGCGCGATTCCTACATTTTATTCATGACCTTAATTAGAAACGTAGTTTCAATAATCAGCGCTATGGCATAAGGAATAAAAAACAAGCCAAATTCTACGGTGCTTGTATTTCCATCAGCTTTGTAATTGAGGTTAATATCAATCTTACAGTCAGAAGAGCACCATTTAAGACAGCCTTTTTTGAACAATAAAAGCCTTGAATTAACCCGTTAGTACTTCGATTTTATTGTCCAAAACTCACTATTTACCAGACTTCTGAAAAATTACTATTAATCGAACTCAGGTTAGTAGAAAGAATACCACGATTTTTAAAAAACTACTTCCCATGAAAATGATTCTTATTTCTATGATAAATTACACCGATGGCATAAAATATTCAAATTATAGGCCACGGTAAAGTAAATACCGATAGTTCCTTTGAAATAGCTGGCACATGAATTATTTTACTGATTTTGAGCTATATGGTACAACTATCCAATAAACAAAGCTCCCAATTATATTTCAATTTTTATTTGCATTTCAATTAAAGTTGCCTACATTTACGCATTATTTTTCTTTAAATACTTTAACAGATTGAACAAATGAAGCACCCAAGCACCCAAGCACCCAAGCTCTTTGCGCTTGTAATTATTATGGTTTTTTCTTTCTTAAAAACCAATGCGCAACAAACGGCCATGCAACTGGCCAATAAGGAACTACGATATCTTTTTCAGTATGTTTCAAACCCAAACCCTAATGTCAAATTCTTTTACGATTTAAGTTCACATTATGTGGATAGTGCTTATTTTAATACCTATGTCACTGACACCAATAATGTACAAAACTGGTATGGTTTGTATCAAGAAATGTATTACATGACGTATGACACTGCGCAATACATTAATGCTGACAGTGTTTTTAATTTGATTTATCCAACCTTTCAAAGCGATACTATTCCTATTGGGGTAATAGATTGGGACTTTAACTTACTAAAACAAGACGCACTTAACACGAATATTTATTTTGATTTTGATGTAGTTAATGATGTGCTAAATGATAAAGTTGGCGCACCAAACCCATATACTATTCAAACAACTTTTGCTGGGTGTGCTTTACGTAAAACCTACCCTTTTACAAATCCTGTTTACGAAGTAAATCCAAATTGGATTTTTAAAGATGCTTTAAAAGATTACTCAAATTCTGAAATGGTATTTAAAATTGATTTTGGAGATGGTTCGGGTTGGCATGTTTTTAATGATACTCAAGCCCAACATTATCAGGCTCAATACTCTAGTAAAGGGGTTAAACTACTCAAATATGCCATTTTTGAAGCAGGAATAATTATCAAATTTTCAGTTTCAGCTATTTTTATAATAAGTGATAATGCCTTATTACCACCAAATGAAACTTGGAATCTGCCTGGTTTAACCATTGGTGTGTATAACCCAGACTTTTCTTGTAATGTGAATACTGAAAAAAAATATGCCATTTACTTATCTGGTTTTGATCCCTTAGAGAATACCAATATTGCTGAAATGTATCAAAGTATGTTGGTAGATAATAATATAACCCAACTCAAAAATTTTGGTTATACAATTCTTGTTGTGGATTGGAAAAATTCTCATCGTGATATTCAAGATAATGCGGATTATGTAATTAATCTGTTAGAATATTTAAAATGTTTACCTAAAGCAGGTACAGATATAGTGGAACCCAAGCCTCCTTTTGTGATGATAGCGCATAGTATGGGAGGACTTGTGGCTAGGTATGCGTTAACTACCATGGAACAGTCAAACTACAGTTCTTCTTGCAATACTTATGGCGTGGCACATAACACTCGACTATTAATTACAGCCGACACACCTCATCAAGGGGCAAATATACCTCTGGCCTATCAATACCTTTACAGATACGCCTCATTCACAGCTCTTTATATCTCACCTTACGCCACAGCTATACTTGCTAAGTATTTTTTACTCCTAAATGGATCTGCATCACAAATGCTAAAATACCACATTGACACCGACCTGTACTGGCTTTTGCCTGTTAGCACTTCATCTGTTGGGGAGCATAAGAATAAAACAATCTTTGATTCTGAACTAGCTGCATTGGGTAATTATCCTAAATATTGTAAACTTGTAGCTATTAGTAATGGATCGTGGCTTGGGGAACACCAAAATAGAGAATGGGACCTTGAACCAAGAGTCCCAAATGATAAATTTTTAGATTTTAACGCAGAACTCAGACTTCGAATCCTTGGAATTAGGATTGTAGGCGCAGAATTTGAAATGATAATGCGCTCAAATCCTTCTGGTACAGGAGAAGTTTTTAGGGCTCGAGCCGGTGTTTCACATTGGAAAATAGATTTGTACTGGTTTGGAGCAAAGTTAAAATGGTTTACTAGTTATATTTCGAATATTAGAAAATCAGTATCCAATAGTGAGCCCTTGTGTGTAATGCCAGGAAGCTACATGGTTAGTGGTGGTCTATTAGACCCAAAACCTTCTAACTTTAATAATTTTAATGTTTTTAGTTTATTTGAATTTAGTGCTACAAAGGGAAGCGGAAACCTACATGTAAATGCCTTTTTAGGGCCTCAGTTTTTAGGTACAGGTGTTAATTTTGATATGAACGCCTATTCTGATGGTTTTGGTTTTGCTTTTATCCCTACCGCATCTTCCTTCGATTATAATACAAAAGGAGAACCTTTGGATCGCATTTTATTGGAAAATCCCGTGGATGTAGGTAGTATTATGGATCGTACCCCGTTTGATGTGGTTTATACTAATCCTACCGAGCGTAATAGACAACACCCATACATGAGAGGAGTAGCAAAATTAGAGGTTTGCCAAACTTGTAAAACCCTACCTAATGGCGCACCAATACCTAGCTACCTCATAAACCGTGAAATTGGTGATGATACCCTTTGGCTAGAAAACCTAAACGCCAATTATGTAAAACCTATTGAAGCCGAACGTGATATTTTTATTAATCATCGTAATATTTATTATAATTATGAAGATGGGGATTTTGGGGAAGATGGATTTAGCACTTTGGAGTTCCCAGATTACTATACCCAATCTACTGGCGCAATTGTCCTTTCTAAAAAACGTTCTGTCCAATTTACCTACCCCGGTCAATTGCGTAGTAACAACAACTTGTTTGTAAACGGTGTGCAACCTCCAATAGGTTCGTTTAGTTGGCAACAAGGGGTAATGAGTATTTGTTGTATTAATTACGATTACAAAACAACACCTAAAAAACCGGCTACACCTAGTATTTCAACGGGAAGTTTAAATATTTTCCCCAACCCAACACAAAATAAGCTCACCATTAAATACCAAATGCTAGCTAATACCAAAGTAACCATTAAGGCTACAGATATGTTGGGAAGGCAAATAGCGGTGTGGTATTCACCATTTACAGACCATACCCAAGAGTGCTATTTTGGCGTAAATGAAAGTGATGTAAACTGGCCAACGGGTATGTATTTAATAACCGTTACCAACGGCACAGAAACCTACCGTTCTCAATTAATGATTAATAAATAAACTTTTGAATTATGAATAATTTTATTTCATATAAGACACTAATTTCCCCATCAATACTAATGGTATTATTGGTTTATCTACTCTCTTTTTCAAGTTGTGAAAAGGTAATAACAGAAACTACATACGATATAAAAGGTAGATTTTTAAAAAACTGTAACCAAGAACCTATAGCAAATTATAGTATAGAGGTATATGTTCAAACAGGGTTTGGCAGTAGTAGAACTATTGGAAAAACCACAACAAACCAAGATGGGTATTTTTCATTCTTAAATGTACCAAGTGAGGATTGTGCCAATATACATGTAAAACATACAATTGATGCAAACTATGTAACCACATGGGGCTATTTTCCTGTTATCCCAGGATTTGATAAGGATAATGGAGTCTTTGAAATGGGTGATTTTTACGAGAAGGCAGTTGTAAATACTGTATTGGTTTTAAATATTGATTCTAGTCAATTTAACTCAATGGACACCCTATATATTGGTTTACCTTCATCTTACAAACCTGTTTACCCTATTCCAAAAAGATATGTTTACCTGAGTTCAATAAGTTCAAGTATATCAATTCCAAATATACCATCCAATGGTGAATTTAGCCCTATTTGGGAAATTGGTAAAACGGCAATTGATAGTATAATAAAAAATAATGATATCAGTAATAATAAGATTCTTGTTAAATATTCCCTTTGCACCTACCCCGACACAACCTACTATAATATACCGTAAGAGTAAAATTACGTAACATGGGTTCATTGTTTTTTATAGCAAATGGGTTACGTTTGGGAATCGTTTTTGAGAGGTGATAACCGTTACCAACGGTGTAGAAACCTACCGTTCTCAATTAATGATTAATAAGTAAAAAAATTACCATGATATTAAATAATAAA
>TARA_R110002050_G_scaffold172142_1_pt1 | contig 51461 bp, 32 predicted proteins | sample TARA_R110002050 | Tara Oceans TARA_R110002050 (sample SAMEA4396988) | marine metagenome | biome: Polar Biome; feature: [DCM] deep chlorophyll maximum layer (ENVO:01000326); material: water (ENVO:00002006), including particulate matter (ENVO:01000060) such as... | depth 25 m
TTGGATATATAAATGAGCATCCAGCTCTTTTATTATTTCATCTGCGTAAATCGTCTGCATCATCGCTTTTTCCATTATTTCCTCAACTTGGGTCCTGTTTCTTTAAAGGACGCGAATACGTTCAATCTCACTTCTAATCTGGTGTTGTGCTTGGGCATCCTCTGTCAGATACGGCAAGGTGCTGTTGTACAAATCCATGGCTTTGCCTTTATTTCCGCTTTGGAGAAAAATATTTCCCAGCAAAAAAACCGAAGACAAATGATCAGGAAACGCTTTAATTGTCTGCTCAAGTGTGCTGATCGCTTGTGCTTGCTGCTTATTTTGATTTAGAAAGTACGCATGGGTGTAGGCAAACTTAGGCTCCTGGGGAGAGGCAGCCATGGCTTTTTGGCTAAGCCGGCAAGCCTCATTTAAATCTCTGGATGAAACCAGAATGCTGAGATTGTAGGCAGCAGTCGGATTCTCCTTGTTCACTTCCATGACCGTTCGCAAAGCTGTTTCAGCCTGCTCCATTTGGTTTAACTCGGCCATCAAAAGACCATAGTTCAGGTTGGCTGCTTCATTTTTTGGGTCTACTGCCAATGCCTGCTGCAGGTAACCGACTGCTTTTTCCTGGTTGCCCGACACAGAATACAAAAAGCTGCTGTTTACCAGGGGCAAAATCGCTTCAGAATTGACTTTCAAAGAGGTTTCGTAAGCATTCAGCGCTTGTTCCAGCTTACCCATGTTTTGGTAGTGGTTTCCCAGGTTATAGTGCGAGCTCCAGTTATCAGGGCGTGTAATCAATGATTGCTCATACTCGTGATTGACCTGCTGAAAAACTTGACGCTGCTGCGTTGTGAACTCCGAAGCAGGAAACAGGGCAAGTGCCTGCGCGGCAGCCAGCCGAACCAAGCGAAAATCATCTTTTGCAGCCTGGAAAAGGGCTTTCTTAGATTCTTCTCTGTTGTTTCCAAACAAGCCAAGTGTGGCGGCGCTTCTCACAAGGGGCGAATCAGAGTTTAAGGCTTCCATAAAAGTAGCCCATTTCTTTTCATCCGGGCAATTCACCAGCAAACGGATCAATGAAGTCGTAAAGACATCTCCATATTGGTTGGTTTGAACGGCTTGCAACATATCATCCAACTGTTTCCACTCATTGTTTCTGGCCGATAAAATCAATTGTCCTGCATCCAGCGTCTTTTTTTGGTAGCCCTTTCCTTTCCACTTCGTCACCTGGTCGTTGGCCCACTGGTCGGTCTGATCACTGTGACAAAGCGTACAGGCGTTTGGTGATCCAAACTTGATACTTGCTGCCGGCATCGGAGGCCGGAACGAATGATCGGAACGGTTCATGTTGCCAAACCGGGTCAAAGGCATGTGACAATCAATGCACTTGGGACTGTTCTCATTGATCGGGTGATGGGTATGTTTTAAGTAGTCAGCCTCTTTTTCCTGATGGCAGCTGGTACATGCCTTGTTGGCTTCAACCAGGTCATCACTTTTAAAACGGTATCTTCCCGATGAGGTGTGACAGCTAACACAGTGCAAATCACTTTCTGCCACGCAGGGATTCATATACCAGCTGGTCATCGTATAGTTTTCTCCCAGGTCGCGTCCGTCGGGATAAAAGTCACTGCTCTCCAAAGTGATCAAATCAAAATTGTCAAAGAAACGATCTCCCGGGAAATACGAAGCGGTAATCGGGGTCATTTTGGCATGACATCCGGCACAGCTGGCATTGTGCTGCTCCGGAGTGAATTCACTGGTTACAACCAAATGCATCGAATCCAGCTTGATGCCCTTTTCCTCGGCCAGCCTTGCGGCCCTGATATGTTCCTGTGCCGGCCCGTGACAAGTTTCGCAGTTAATCCCGGCCTCCTTCCAGTGCGTTTGATACGTGTTGGTGGCCAGGTCAAAGTTATTCTCCAACTGGCTGACATGACAGGAATAGCAAGAGGTATTAAACGTGTATTGCATGTCTCGCCAGCTTAGGGCCTGGTCTTCCTCTTCCACCCCATTCATATTCGGGAAGTGACGAACGGCAGATTCCGGGTTATTGTACCACTGCCGGGTATGCACATCATAGGCCAGTGGAAGCGTTTGAAGTCGGCCCCCTTCCCAAGCGGTCAGAAAATAATAGACATTTTTACCTCCCAGGGCCCATAACACCTCGTAATCCTTTTGGACATCATCCTTGATTTCGCGAATGTATAAGTTGGTGTCTTTCTGAACAGCCTGGTAGGCTGCTCCCTCCATCGCAATTGCTGGCTGCCCAAGGGTAATTGCGGTGTGAATGAATTCAGCGGTGATCGGCTGCATGGCCTTACCATGATGAGATGGCGACCAAAGTTGGTAGAACCGCTCATGACACTCGATGCAACTGGCTGATCCGGAGTAGTTGTCATCTCCTGAAAGCGCTTTGTTTTCCGGCGTTTTATTCACGCAGGAAACAAAAAATAATAGTGAAAGGATCACCAGTAAATACAAACGTCTTTGATTATCTAATTTCATCCTTTTTAATAGCTTTTCGATTTCGACCACCTTGAAGACCCCAGATTATTAGATCAATTTTCGTTCCTTTACTCCCTGATAATGTTTCGAATTATTCTTTTTCAACCATTCCAAAAGGCAACTGCGAAGATCTTCAACTTTTTCGAAATAATCTACCCTATCCGGATTTTTCCCAATTAAATTTTTCATTTCACGTGGATCACTATTCAAATCATACATGGCATTAATAACCTTGGACTCTTTTGAATAAGGAATAATCAGTTTCCAACCATCTTTTACAATCATATAATTTGATTCAGAATCACCGCGATAATCCCATTCGGTAACAACATATTCGCCATGTTTTGTATCTTGCCCTTCAATTAAATCCCGAAGACTTGTGCCATCTGATTTGTAGTCTCCCACTTCCAGATAATCCAAAATAGTTGGAAATAAATCAATATTTGAAACGTAGCCATCCACCTGTCTGTTACTCTGTATTTCACCCGGAAATCGGATTATCAAAGGAACATGCGCCGATTCTTCATAAAATACGTTCTTTTCACGCAATCCATGTGCCCCCAACATTTCACCATGGTCGCTGGTGAAGATTACAAGCGTATTGTCTGTTAAACCATTCTGATCCAAGGCTTCCAGAATTCTTCCTACCCAATCATCAATTTCGCGTACCAATCCATAATAATTGGAAATCATGTATTTAATTTTTTCGGGGTCCGAATATTCAGGATTTTCCAATCGTCCGTTTGCTCTCCGATAGGGTGAGTTCTCCATATCATCGGAAATACTTGCAGGAGGCGTCATTTCAGATGCAGGATACATACTGTAATAAGGCTCTGTTGGTAACATTGGTGCGTGGGGAAAATGAAACGAACAAGTAATACTAAATGGCACATTTTTAAGTCGTTCAATGGCTTCGATGGTTTGTTTGGCCTGAAACGCGGTCAACGTATGCTCTTGGGGTATACGTAATTCGCCGTGCATGTCGCATTGCGGAAATTTTAGGTTCTGCGACTCCAACTGCCCTTCCGTCATTCCATGATGCTTATCAAGCGGATCGGTAGCATAGGGCCTGTTCGTCATTTTATCATAGAGCTCGCCTAAGTTCAACGTTCTGTTCGGAACATGTTTATCCAAGTAATCCAAATGCACATATTTTTGTCCGCCGGGCCCGAAAATCGATCTCCCGTTAGTTGCTTCTTGTACCGGGTTTTTATAGACTCTGGCGTGTGAACTTACCGTGTGCCATTTTCCATAGTATTCGCAATGGTAACCCTGCTTAGTTAGTATTTCATCAAAAGTCGGCATAGTCATTAGGCCTTCTTCATCAATATAATAGGCTTTTTCGTTTGTTCTTGCCCCTGTATTTTCCACCGTATGACCGGTAAGAATCGACGCTCTTGCCGGTGCACAAACTGCGCATGGTGTGTAGGCGTTTTTAAACCAAGCCCCCTGTTTTGCCAAGCGATCAAGATTTGGTGTTTCCAATACGGTATTCCCAGCTATACTTAAGGCATCATAGCGCTGCTGATCAGTCATTATGAAAAGTAAATTTTTCTTTTCCTGAGCATTGGAGCCGAGCGCAGAAAATGTCAAAAGAGCAAGAAAAAGATATAAGGTTTTCATTCTTCTATGTTTTTAATAAGACTCATGACTCATGAAACCAGCAGGATCGTATTTTCTCCATTATCAGGAATTTGAAGGCAAAGTACTGATTCAAACGAAGACTTTCCTCCTTGCATGGCGCCAAAGACAAAATTTGCACCTTCCGTATCAAGGGCTAGTACTATCCTCTTGTCCTTAGATATATCCATTGCAAATTCTGCCTTTTATTGATTCCTAATTCTGTTTTCATTTTATTCCTTATACAATAATTCTCTCATCTCATCAACAATGGCTTTGTACTCTTCCTTTTCTGCCAAATTATTGTATTCGATTGGATCCTTCTCCTGATCATATAATTCGCGACCTTTTTTACCCTCGTCCCATTCCACATAACGGAACGCTGCATTCTTCACCATTCTTCCCAGCATTTCTCCTCTGCGAACAACAGCGCGAACTTCTGGCCGGAAAGGCTGTGCTGGATCATTCATCACTTCAATAAAACTTTTCCCTTCCAGGTATTCTGGAGTGCTTTCCAGTTGCATCGCATCGGCAAGCGTTGGATATATATCAATGTATTCGAACATGGCATTCGACTCTACCCCTTTTTGACCAATGGTATTACCTGCCATAATGAACGGAGCACGAGTTCCTTTTTCGAAAATCGTGACTTTGTTCCACCAGTTGTGCTCACCCAAATGATAGCCATGGTCGCCAAACAAAACAATCAAGGTATTGTCCAGCTGCCCGGTTTCTTCCAAGGCTGCAATAAGTTTACCAACCTGAGCATCCATAAAACTGGTACACGCATAGTATGAGCGCAGAAATTCCCTTTTATCCTGATCGGTAAATTTATTGAATGTCTTTGTCTCTCCGGGAAGAGTATGTTTATATGGAGGTTCCCAGCCTTCCGGCAAAACCGGTGGATCACAATCCTCCAAAGGATACATATCGAAATATTTTTTGGGAGCGATAAACGGATCGTGTGGTTTGTGTAATCCTACCGCTAAAAAGAAAGGTTTATCACGCTCGGCTTTTATTAATTCTACGGCTTTTTTCGCCACTTGCCCATCTTGCTGATCCTCGTCTTCCCCTTCGGCAATCTTCCAATGACACCATTTTAAGACGCCATCGGTCATGTTTCGGGTTTCTCCTTTTTGTCCCAATTCTGTTGTCTCGAAATTGTAGATTTCATCCCATGCTGCTGGATCGCCATATCCATTTCCATTGCGATGAAATACTTTTCCTAAACTCGCCGTATAAAATCCATTCTGCTTAAACAAAGCAGGCATTGTAATCCGATCACCAAGTACATCCTGCAAAGGTGTTCGATTATCTAATACCCCGATTGATTCCGGACGTAATCCGCTAAGAAACGAACTTCGGCTTGGACCGCAAACGGCATAGTTGCAATAAGCATGATTGAATCTCACACCATTTTTTGCCAGTTTATCAATATTCGGTGTTTTCACCACCGGATGACCGTAACATCCCAAAGTTGTATTTAAATCGTCAACGACAATAAACAAAACGTTTTTGTCAGTTTTCTTTTCTTCATCTGCTGATTTATTTTCATGTGAAGAACATCCAAATAGTAAGCCGACCAAGGCAAGTTTGAAGATTGTATTTTGATATTTTTCCATTTTGCAAAAATTGATTGGATTTGTTCATCGTAATTATTCTCGTTCCGGCATATCAAAACTTACCGGCATTTCTCCCCGCAGCATCTTGGCCCCTTGACCGGTCAACCACAGATAGTGATCCGATGGCATTCCGTCGTTATCCACAAAATGGGACTTTTCACTATTGGGTGGCGTGTCGCTAACCTTCATGATCGCGGTTCCTTCGTCAATTTCATCGAACATGGCGATATATATTGCATCTGCACCAGCAGTAATCATTGTAGCAAGTTGATCCCAGAAAAAGCGACCGCCCAAACGAGGGATTGCCCCATAAGCCGTATATCTCGAAAGCTCGGGTTTCCCCAATGAAAGGTTACGCCAGCTAAAACCGGGATAAGCGATTGGCACATAATCAACACCATGTTCTTTGCACCATTTAATATCAGCAATGACATGGTCGCGCTGGTGGTCAATAGGCTTTTGCAAGTAGGGGGTAAAACGTTGCACCATCCAGGGTAAAACAATATCAACCGACTCGATGATGGTGTGTAAATAAGGATCGTGAACACAATCTTTATCTAAGTCACGGAAATAGGTGGGGACTCCCAACATGACCGAACAACCTCCATATACCGGATCATTTTTCAGGAAATCGATCAGACGGTCGATGCCAATTTTACGAATGTCGTATGGGCGGTCGGGAAAACCAACTCCCCAAATGGTTACCAGCGGTTTGCCATTGTGGAAGATATAAGTTTGGTCTTCACCCTGGTTGGTAACTTTCATTTGGTCGACCAGCATTTTCCAATCTTCAATAATTGCAGAGCAATCTTCGCCTTCCGGTTTCAATCCTGATAAATCATACATTACGCCAATGGCACGGCCATTCTTTTTTGCGGCTGCTAAAGCGTTGCGTAAAATTACGTCATTGGATTTATCCGTGTTTTTATAAGCACGGGCGACACCAAAAAAACGCTGCATAAAAACACCATCAACTCCGTAATCCTTCATCCATTTGAAATGAAGCTCAGTGGTGCTTTTATCAACCGAGCTGAATACTTTGGCAGTCGTGCCATCGGCATGTTTAAAACTTGTCTCGTAGGTCTTTTCGTACTCTGATACATCGGGCCAAAAATCGATGGTATTGTGTTCTGCGTCAAATTGATCTCCTCGTCCGAAGTGGCCCCATCCTGAGTCGCTTGGGTCGCCTGCCGCCCGGAACCAACCTTGATAACCAGCCATAACTAAGCCCTTGTAGTTTGGGTACTTTGTGGTTTCACCATGCTTGTTTTGGGCGTTCAAGCCAAACGTTGAAAGAGTGATCAAGGTGATAAGGATTGTCGTTATTTTTTTCATCTTAACTTTTCTTGTTTTATTCTTTTTAGTTAAATAAACCTTTATTTGCTGTCGCTCCCATTTCAAATTCAAGCGTTCCTCCCGCTAAAATATCTTCGTGCAAAAAGAAAGCGTTGGCCAAATTCTCGCCGTTTAATTTTGCTGATTGAATGTATCGGTTTTCAGCACTGTTGTTTTTGGCTATTACCGTAAATGTTCTTCCGTTGGGAAGTTTGATCTCAACTTGATCAAAGATCGGACGACCGATTGAATAAACCGGTTCACCGGGATTAAACGAATAAAATCCCATTGCATTTAGCACATACCAGGCAGACATTTGTCCGCAGTCTTCGTTTCCTGCCAAACCATTTGGATCATTGAAATAAAGATTACTCATGATTTCATCGGTCAGCTCCTGTGTTTTCCAACTCTGCCCCACAAAATTGTACATATGCGTAATATGATGACTAGGCTCGTTACCATGAGCGTACTGCCCAATTAATCCGGTAATATCGCTCGAAACTTCTTCACCTGTTAATTCTGAGCTGGTTGAAAATAAGGTATCGAGCTTTTCGGCAAACGTTTCTTCACCACCAACTAAATCGACCAAGCCTTCTACATCATGCGGAACAAACCACGACCATTGAAAAGCATTTCCCTCGGTGTAATCATCTTGTCGATGGCGTGAATGACGTGGATCGAAAGGTTCCCGCCATTTGCCGTCTTCATTTTTACCACGCATAAATCCGGTTTCTTTGTCGTAATATTCGGTGTAATGCTTCGACCGCTTCATAAAACGGTTATAGTCTTCTGTCTTGCCGAGATCCTTTGCCATTTGCGCGATACACCAATCATTATAGGCATATTCCAACGCTTTTGACACCGACTGGTTTTCAAGATCTGCAGGAACATAACCACGTTGATCGTTGTACAGTTTCGACTTCGGCATTAACTTTTGTTGTACATTTTCCGATGGAAAAAGAATTCCTTCCGTATTGTAGTTTGCGGCTTCAACCATTGCCTTATATGCTTTGTCAACATCGAAGTCGTTGATTCCTTTAAAATAAGCATCAACAATTACCGGAATCGAGTGATAACCAATCATACATCCGGTGTAATTTCCTACCAACTCCCACATGGGTAATGCGCCGCCCTGATCATATTTGGTAAGCAGGGTATTGATGAACTCGTTGTCACGTTCGGGATCTACGATTGTTTTTAAAGGATGATTGCCACGAAATGTGTCCCAAAGTGAGAATACGGTATAAATTACTTCCCCGTTCGCGTTATGTATCTTCTGATCCATTCCACGATAGCGACCATCAACATCGCTAAACGTATAAGGACTTATGGCGGTGTGGTACAATGCCGTGTAAAAAATCGCTTTTTCATTATCGCTTCCACCCTGCGTTTGAATTTGATTTAATTCGTTTGCCCAAAGCCGACTTGCTGATTCTTTGACTGCTTCAAAATTCCAGTCCTTAATTTCTGATTCCAGGTTGTTTAAAGCACCCCCATAATCCACATGCGAAATTCCAACTTTTGCAAGGATTTCTTTTTCATCTTTTGTATCAAAAGTGAGAACCGCAACCAAATGGTTTGATTTTGCTGTGTTCGCTGTTTCAAGTTCTTTTCCATTATCATAAAAAACGCACGTAAAAGGCTTGTTGAATTTGGCATGGAACCAAGTGTGTTGCTCCTCAGCCCAACCTCCTGAACCTTTATAACCTGCTATTTCGGTATCGCTGATAATCCGAAATTCATGATTCGGATTCTTATCGGGATAAATGGTGTGTGCCAAATCGATAATAATGCCGGTTTGTTCGCCGTCGCCAAAAGTATAACGATGAAATCCGGCACGCGTGCTCGCCGTTAACTCAGCCTCAATATTGTAATCATCCAACTTTACGGCATAGTATCCGGGCTCTGCTTTTTCACTGTCGTGACTGAATCGTGAGCGATAACCTTCATCGGGATTCTCAGGAGTTCCCGGAACAACTTTTGGTGTCCCGGAATAGGGCATAAAAAGAAAATCGCCCAAATCGCTGATTCCTGTTCCACTTAAGTGAGTGTGGCTAAATCCCAAAATTGAACTATCGGTGTAGTGGTAACCGCCACAGGCATCCCAGCCCAATGTACGTGTATCAGGACTAAGCTGCACCATTCCATAAGGAGTAGTTGCACCGGGAAATACGTGCCCGTGCCCTCCTGTACCAATAAAGGTGTTAACGTATTTTGTGTTATCGACAACCTGCTCTGTTTCAGTTGTTGGGTTCGAGGTGCAGGCCGTTATTAGAACTGTTGCAATGAACAGTAAAATGTTTAAATTCTTCATGTTTAATATTTCTGTTATTTAAATTCTTTTGGAACTCCATTCATATTTAATCCCCATTCCTTATTCGGATAAGCGCCCATTTCCAGTTCCAAGGTTCCACCGTTCATTAAATCATTGTGGTTAAACCAAGGCGAGTTCAATATTTCACCGTTCAGTTTTGCACTCTGGATGTATTTATTTGTGTCGTTACAATTGGGTGCCGAAATGATAAATTGCTTATCGTTTGGCAGGTTAATGGTAATTTTTGAAAACAGTGGGCTGCCGATAGTATAAACCGGAATTCCGGGTGTAATCGGATAAAAACCCATGGCTGAGAATACAACAAATGCAGACATGCCGCCGCCATCCTCGTCACCGGGAATACCAAAAATATTGTCCTTAAACCAAGTGTTTAAAAGCATTCGAATCTTCTTTTGGGTTTTCCATGGAGAATCGGTAAGGTTATACAAATAAGGAATGTGAAAGCTGGGTTCGTTACCCATCGAAAATTGCCCGACGATTCCTGTAAAATCAGGAAAACGTGCGTTTAATGCATAGGTGCTTCTACCTAAATCTTCACGAAAAAGTTGGTCGAGACGTTGTTCAAAAATAGCCTTACCTCCCATTAGTTTTTGCAAGCTGGGAATATCTTGCTGAACACTCCACAAGTAGGTCCAGCCATTATTTTCATCGTAATAATCGCGTCCCCCCATCCCTCCATCAAATTTCGGGTCGATGTCAATCCAGTTTCCTTCCTGATCCTTCGGCATAAAAAATCCTTTTTCTTTCCAGTAAAGGTTTTTATAGTTTTGGGCGTGTTTTGCAAATACCTCGTAATCTTCTTTTTTTCCCAATTCCTTTGCCATTTCAGCCAGTGCCCAATCGTCGTAACTATGTCCAAGCGTTACAGCCACGGCCTGCCGTTTCTCAAAATCATCAACCTGAGGAACCGTTTCCTTTTCGCCCGGATGCAGTGCCGGGAAAAAGCCATTGTCCAGGTAAAAGTTATCCAATTCACAAGAGGCTCCTGTTCTCCACGGGACTCTGGTTCCTTCGTAGAAATTCTTCTTCATGGCTTCGTAAGCAAGGTTCACATCGAAATCGCGGATTCCTTTTCTCCAGGCATCAAGAATCATGGTTGTGGAATGGAATCCATTCATTGGGCGGGTATCGCCGTGCACCTGCGGAAACTGTGGCAACCAACCCGACTGTTCATACATGCGAATGTAAGAAGCCATCATATCAGCTTCCATTTCAGGTTGAAGAATATAACGGAGAGGATGGAGTGCCAAAAAAGTGTCCCAACACCAATCGTCAACATAAAAGTTGCGTTCTCCCACATGGATGCTTTTATCGTAGTTGCTGTAATAACGATCGCCTTCGGTAATATTTACCATGCGCTCGTAGCTACGGTAAAGAGCTGTATAAAAGGTCCTTCGATAAGCCTCCGTGCCTCCTTCTACCTGAATCTGATTGATAACAGAACTCCATTTTTCGCGAGCCGTATTTTTAACTTTCTCAAAATCCCAATCCGGAATTTCGTTTTCAAGATTCTTTTGAGCTTGCTCAATACTGATATAAGAAATTCCATACTTGAACCCGATTTGATTGCTGCTTGAGTCAGCCCAACTTATCCATGAATTATCTCCTGCTTTTCTTTGTTCTCCTTTCGCATCAAAAACACCATACGCATATGCATGCATACCTTGAAAAGCCTCAGTTGCTGTGAGCGAGCCATCTTTACTCAACTCCCAGTTTATACCATTGACTTTGCGCAGGAACAATTTTTTATCACCCTCTTCAGGATAAGAGAAACGATAATATCCGGCTCTTTCTGAAGGAGAATATTCCACAGTAATATCGAAATCTTCCAACCAGGTTGAATAATAATACGGACTTGCAATTTCCAGTTCCTGGTCCCAGGCCGAAACGGGATGTTCGTTTTCAGCGACATCACCCGAAACGGGTAAAATATTAAATGCCGGGCTTGAACGATGTTCCAACATGTTTAAAGGGAACGAAGTAATCTGGTCATCGCGATAATCATCTCGTTCCGGATATACCCGTACCATGGAGTTGGGTATGTGCATCCGCGTGCGCGTCGGTTGCAAAAAGGGTGCTACACCGCCAATTTGCGGATCAACATATTTTAAGAAATCCACTTGGGGAGTTGATGGTGTGCCACACGAAAATAGCAGCAACACAGCCATTACAAAAGCAAAATGAGAGACCTTATTTATCGTGCCTGTTTTATTCATACTGGTTTAATTTAATGGGGTAAAGGAAGCTTCAAATTGTTTGTATTCACTCATCAACTCTTCTACCAGTTCTGGTTTTTCAAGAGCTAAGTCGTTTGACTCCGTGGGGTCTTCACGCAAGTTAAACAGTTGAATTTCGTTTTCAGGTTTCATGGGCTTTATGCCAGGATACATTCCTGGATTTGCCTGTCCTTCGATAGGCGCGAGAATTGTTACTCCATCGGGAGCACGCATATCTTTCCATGCGCTTAAATCAGTTTTCTTCCAGTATCGGGGTTCCCGTACAAATAGTTTCCAGTCACCTTTTCGGATCGACATGATATCGGAATTATGCATACTAAAAACCGGGGCATGCTTCGTTTGTGTTCCCTTTAATATTTCAGTGATATCTTGCCCGTCGATGATATGATTTTGGGCTTTGTTCATCCCTGTTAAGGCAAGCAAGGTGGGGTAAATATCAACCAACGCACAAGGCACTTCAACCTTTGTATTTTCGGGAAATACCTTTGGGTAGCGCATGATAAAAGGCACGCGAATTCCGCCTTCCCAAGTTGTAGCCTTCATCCCTTTCAATCCTCCAGTACTTCCACCGTACCACGGACCGTTATCGGACATGAAAATGACAATCGTGTTATCTATAATACCCAGCTCTCTAAGTTTATCCATAACTTCGCCAACCGACCAATCGAGTTCACGCATGACATCGGTGTATAAATCGCCTGGAGTTCCCGGTGTATAAAACCTGTCCGAAGCTGCCAGCGGTTTGTGCGGCATGGCATGGCACAAGTGCAAAAAGAATGGCTGATTCTGATTTCTTTCTATAAAATCGATGGCTGTTTCCGTGTATTTTTTTGTCAGCAGGCTTTGGTCAACTGGATATTCAACAGTGTCCATATTCTCCACGATCTGAACCGGACGCATATCGTTGGAATAAAGAATTCCGTAATATTCATCGAACCCATGCTTTACGGGGAAAAATTCTTCTTTGTGCCCCATGTGCCACTTACCAATACATTTGGTCGCATATCCAGCATCCTGAAGAACTTCAGCCAGCGTGATTTCTTCTTGTAAAAGTCCAATGTCGTCAATTCCTGCGTCGGGCGTTGGGTTTTTGACCAACCCGTGTCTCAAGGGAAATCTTCCGGTTAGCAAGGTGGCCCTTGAGGGCGCACAATAGGGTGTTGGCGCATAAAAATCGGTGCAGCTAACGCCCTGTTCTGCAACCTTATCAATGTTTGGAGTTTGATATGCCTTTGGGTTGTAACATGAGATATCTCCGTAGCCAAGGTCATCGGTTAATATGATTAGGACGTTAGGATTTGATTTTTTCGCTGCATTATCTTTTAGATGACTACATCCAAATAACGAAACAAGAAAAAGAGGTATAATTTGTTTTAGTTTCACCGTTTTGATTGATTAAAAGAGTTAGTTCTTTGGATATTCAGGTTTGGTCTTGCTCAACGGAATTTCTTTTCGAATCATTTTTCCTGCTTCACCTGTTAGCCATAGGTAATAATCGGATGGCAGTCCCTCGTAGGTTGCAAAAGGACTATCTCCTCCAGGTGGATTGTTGGTACATTTAAAAATACAAGTTCCCTCATCTACTTCATCGAACATTGCAACATAAATGGTTTGTGCTCCCGACAGAATTCCATTGTAAAACTGGCGCCATAAGAAATCGCCTTTCAGACGCGGAATCTGGTTTATAGGGGTTTCGCCAAAACGCAGGTTATGCCAACTAAAACCTGGGAATACCACAGGCATGTACAACAAATCATTTTTATCACACCAGGCTTTATCGGCTATGGTCCAATCTCTTCGATGCTGTTCAACACCCTCTAATGAATTATATCTTCCGGGAGTCCAAGGATGAACAATGTCTGCCATTTTTATCAGATCATGAATTCTCGGATCGTTGATGCAATCACGTTCCAGCGTTCGCCAGCCGGTTGGCACTCCCAATAAAACAGAACACCCCCCATATTTTGGGTCGTTTTTAAAAAACTCGATTAGTTCCTGGATATCGCTCATGGTATATTCGCGGTCAGAAAAACCAACACCCCAAATGGCAACTACAGGTTTTCCTTTGTAGGATAGAATATTGCTTTTTGAAATGTCAGTTATACCATGTTTATCAACCAATAATTTCCAGTCTTTTTTTGTGTTCTCAACTACTTCACGCTTACTGCCCGACAGGTCGTACATGACACTGATCAATCGATTGTGATTTACCGAAGCATTGTAACAGTTTTCAAAAACCTTCGTCATGTTGGCATGCAACTTTTCATTACGGACATTAGAGACAAAACGTTGAACAAATGCCCCATTAATACCGTAAGCCTGCATCCATTTAAAATGGCGATCTACCGACTTTGGATGTGCAGAACTAAAAACTGTTGCAGTACTGCCATCGGCGTTCTTGAATGCGGTAGGGAATTTTTCGTCCTCGTCATATTCTGACATATCTGGCCAAAAATCGATGGAACACATGCCCGGTTCAAATTTACCCTGGTTGCTATAATGTTTCCAGCCAAGATCGGCGCCATCGCCCTCGGCATTAAACCAGCCCTGATAGCCACAAAGGATTTTGCCTACAATTGAGTTTTCCAATTCAACTGGCTCTCCTTGTTCTTTAGATTCTTTGGGCAAAACCTCATCGCTTTCCGTACAAGCCAAAATAGAGGATGACAAGAACAGGATAAAGATTAACTTGAAAATTCTGGAAATGACATTCATAATTTTTTTTGAATAAATTAATAGACAGAATCAATCGGAAAAGCTTCCGAAAAGATTCTGCCTATGTAACTAACCAAGCTAATTGTCTATGTTGAACTTAATTGATCTGGAGTACTAATTACTCCAATTTGAATAGCTCTATACTTTTGTTTATGGTACGACGACCTTCACAATCTCAGTATAATTAAATCTACGACTTAAAGCATCAACGTTTGCCCCCATACGTACATAATACGTATAACCTGACTTAACAGGGAATGGACCCAAAGTATAGTCCATGCTATCAGATGTGCCAGCCACTGCCGTCCAGCTCTTTTTTACCTGCTCCCTCAAGCTCGTGTATTCAGGAATATTGATGTAGTTTGAACTTCCACAAAAGGTTGTTAAGCTTAAAAAACCCCAAACTTCATATAGATTGGGAAGTCCTTCTATAACTGGCGCTTTTACGGTACACGCAAGAGTCAAATTTGTTCCATCTAAAGTTGCCGTAAAATTTGACAACTGAAGATATGGAGTTACGGTAAAATCTTGTTGAGTCTCGTTGTCCAAAACCACACCCCTTACAGTATCAACAGGCCAGAAAGGTCCATCATAAGGAATCATATCGTAAACTCCTGGAAACAGTCTTGAATTATTATAAGAGCCGTCATTTTTAACAGCCAGTGATTGAAATTGAGCAACCGTTCCGGGGTTATTCTCTTCCCAGGTCCTGTCTATAATTCGAATTTGCCAGTCGTTGTTGTCCATTACCAGATTCTGACCGGTGTATTCATCTATAACATTTCCGTGCAAACGGGCAGCTGGTGCGTCCCAGTTATCGATTTCCTGACATGCAGCGAACGATAACAGCAGGGCAACTAATGCTAAATACCAAATATTTTTCATGCGATCTTGTATTAATGGTTAAAAAATTAATAAAGTGGGTTTTGAGGTAACAAGTTTGGATTCTTGTTAATTTCTCCCTGTGGAATTCTTTCATAATACGCCTTCTTGGAAGCTGTAATAGTTCGGTTATTCCTGTTAATCTCATCAATGTAGATATACTTGTCTTCATCGAAAACATAATAACAAGTAAGTGCCCTGTGGTATCGGTTGTTTAGCACCTGATCAGTGATTCTCCAGGTTTTAAGATCCCACCAATAATGATTTTCGGTAAAAAGCTCGCGACCACGTTCATCGCGGATAAACTGGAGGCCTGCCTCTATGGGGTAACCGTAAGTAGTACTGACAGATTCATCGATGGCAGGGCGGATTACCATACAACCAGCACGTTCACGTATCATTTCAATATAATCAAAAGCTTCTGTCTTTTTATTCAGTTCGTATGCTGCCTCGGCAGTATTCAAATAAACTTCAGCTAAGCGGAATACAATCCACGATGTGGTTGATTTGTTCACCTTAACCAATTCTGTCGGTAAGTTCACATCAATATATTTCCGCATAAACGCTCCCATAAAGGCATTGTTTTCGCCACCCTTATTCGAGTACATTCCGTGATTACCACAGATAAGAACGCCATTATATTTTTCGCCAAATTTCCCTAATTTCCGGTTTGACGGAGCATTTATAGGGGCAGCATTACTTCCATTTTGCGCATCAGCAGCTGTACCATCATAACTTAGGTAGATGCCCCTTTGGATATCAAATTTTTTCCCGCGAAGTTCATCACCATCAAAATAACAAGTCCCTCGCAAACGGGGTTCCATCTCGTTTTTTATGTCGCCACGACTGTCGAAACGTCGGGGTTTACCTTCTTCGTCAACAAGGGATGGAAAGTCGTACAATTGCATATGCTGCAGTACAGGACCACCTTCCACACCAACAAAAGACGAAAAATCTGGTTTATGAGACATGAGGGCGTCGTAAGTATGTCCAAATTCAATACCGTCGTAACCCTTTACGAATAAGTTCTCTGAAGATGATTTGTCTAAGAACAGGTTGGCAAAATTGTCTGCCTTATCGGGCAAATTGTTGTACAAGGCATAAGGACCGTTTTCAACAAACTTACCGGCATCGTAAGCGTACTGGAAAAATTCATCGGCCTTTGCAGGATCAATTCCGATAAAACCTCCCTGCATTGCTTCATCGGCTTCATAACCCAAATACTGGGTGTATTTCGCAACCCTTCCGGCGTAAAGCATAGAACGCGACATCAGAGCGGCAGCCACATATTTGTTGGCTCGACCTGATATACTGGTTTCACTCATATTCTCCATCGCGAACTTCAGGTCTTCATAAATAAATTTCCAGGTATCATACTCCGTTGCGCGCGGTACCTGCAATTCTTCTGCTGTTGCCGTTACAGGGTCCTGCACTTCCGAAATAATTGGCACACCACCGTAGCGTTTGGCCATTCCCTGATAAAAGAAAGCGCGCAAGAAATGTGCTTCACCCAGTAATGAATTATAGGTAGCCTCATCGTGTTTGTCTTGATAATCGGGAAAATTATTTATGAATTGGTTAACGATACGGATGTCGTCGTATGGCCAATAACCCACGCCTGCTTCGTTCACATTTACATTCCACCCGTAAATCTCACCACTCATGTGAGCCAGACTATTTTTATATGCCTGCCACGAATTGTTATTTCCAGGTTTATAACCTTGATTACTGTAGTAGATGAAATCTTCAATCGGGAGATTCATGTATAATTGAACGAAATATTTTTGCACGCCAAAGGCAGTACCAAACAATTCGGGCTCACCTAAGATACCCTTGGGTTCCAACTCCAACTCTTGGCATGAAGAAATGGCTAACCCAAATATTAGTGTAAATAATAAGAGTTTTATTTTCATGATTCTCATTTTTTAGAATTTAATGCTTGCACCAATTGTGAAAGTTCGATTTACCGGGTAATTATATACTTGAACAGTATGGGTGGAAGCTCCCCCGGCACTACCCGGTCGCTCAGGGTCAACGTTCTCCAGTCCCGTCCATGTCAGCAGGTTATATCCACTCAGATAAATCCGGAAATCTTTTACGCCAACCTTTGTAAACAATCGTTTTGGCAACGTATAACCCAACTCTAAAGTCTTCAAGCGCATATAAGAAGCATCTTGCACAAGGTTTGTACCTTCCCTGCGACCATCATGACCAGTCACCGGGAAATAACCGGGCACCCACTCGGTTGCTGGACTAAAAAAGTCAGCATTGGGGTCAGCCGGACGCCACCTGTCCATAAAATATGACAAAGTGTTCTGTCCGCCAAAGGACAAAGGACTGATAAGAACTTCACCATACTCAACATACACACCATAAGCCCCTTGTAAATTTGCTGCCAAATCAAAATTCTTCCATGAAGCCCCAATGTTAAGACCGTAATTAAAAATTGGCAGGCCTGTGGTAGCGATAGGATGTGTATCATTACCATTCACCACTCCATCTTCGTTCCAGTCATTAAGTATCCAATCGCCAGGAGTACTTCCCTGCCCCATTGGAAGGTGATAATTACGGATTTCTTCCATACTGGTAAACATATGCTCTGATTCGTTCCCCCACCAGATATTATTATATCGGCCACTGGTACGGTTGCGCCAATAGTCGTACTGGTTGTTGGCCGTAGTTTCGAGCCACTCAGTACGCTTACTCCTGGTTGCTGATATTAGTGGATTGATATAATAATTCACACCTCTGAATTCGTTACGATAGGTTAGGCTTAACTCCCACCCGAAGTTACGATCAGCGTTTAGGTTTTCCTGAGGGAGTGAAGCACCAACTGTACCCGGGACAACCGAAGCACTTGTTGCTAGTAATCCCGTTCTATCGCGTCTGAAAAGTTCAAATGAACCACTCAAGTGGTTGTTGAACACACCAAAATCCAAGCCTAAATTATACATTGTAATCTCGTACCAGGTTAGGTTCGGATTAGGAATAGCCTGTGGCTGAAGACCACCACTCAAAGCATCACCAAACATCCATCCAAGATCATTCGTTAAGCCATAGCCCAGAACCGGCGGATAGTTGGCTGCCGAACTATCGTCACCCATTTGCCCGTAGGATGCTCTAAGTTTTAAATTACTGACAACAGGAAGATTGTCTTTCATGAAGTTTTCTTCACTCATACGCCATCCTGCTGAAACTGAAGGGAAAAATCCCCAACGTTTGCCCTCCGGAAACCGGGAAGAACCATCGTAACGGAATCTGAAGTCAACCAGATATTTCCCACTATAATCGTAGTTTAACGAACCTATTAATGATTGGCTTGCACGATCACCGGGAGTACCACCTGTCCCTTCCTGATTCAGGGCCTCACCTGCGAACAGGTACTCCGAATCGATCAACAACTCGCGGTAAGCTCTAAAGTTGTCCCAAGAACTGTAAGCTTCTTCAAATATTAAAAAGGAACTTACACCATGATTTCCAAAATTGCTGTTATAATGTATACCCAATTGCATATTCGTATCAACATAGTAATTGGCTCTCCTCTCGATACTTGATGGTGAATTTACAACTGTAGGAATATAATTATCCGCGCCAGGATCATATGTAAAGAGACTATAACTTTTTCGATGGAGGGTTTCATCCGGAAGTTCCATCGAGTAATCGTAAGAACCTTTTAGCGATAAACCTTTAATTTTTGGTATGTTGTAATTCAGCTGTATTGTACCGTTAAGCCGTCGATTAATGCTTTTGTTTGCACCACTTAATTCTGAATCCATTTCGGCAAGGACATTTCGTCCGACATATAACACCGATCCATCTCCATTATAGTAGTCGGGGTTGTCGTTTGCATAGAATGGTGCATCTGGGCGCATCAGCCAGGCTGTTTTCAAAGTCGACCAACTGGTTGAGCTTGGCCGGTTGGTTTCATCCAAAATTGCGCCTATCGTTACCTTTGCACTCAAATCTTTTGTAAGCTTTGCATCCACAGTAGAGCGGAAGTTCCAGCGTTCGGAGTTATAGCCTCCACCGGTATAATTACCTTCCTGCTTCGCATAACCCAGGCTCATAAAATAACGTAAGTTATCACCTCCCCCGTTGATACTTAAATTATGTTGTTGTTCCGGTGAGTTTTTCTCAAAAGCTTTATCCATCCAATCATAAGACGGTTTCCCATCGATATAAGGCTGCATGTCTTCTTGTGTAAAAACCGGGTTTTGACGAACCAAATAGTTTTGACTGAACCCCTGATAGATATTCTCATTGCGTAAGGTCATATAATCCTGCGCATTAACTCCCTTTGGTACATACAGTGATTGTGCCAATGAGTAGTTGCCGGTATACGTAAAATCTACTTCCCCTGATTGAGAAGTACCACTTTTGGTGGTTACTAAAATAACGCCATTGGCAGCCCGTAAACCATAAATTGCTGCAGAACCGTCCTTCAGTACCGATATGCTCTCTATTTCATGAGCATCCATCCGGGCAAAATAAGCCTGGTCTCGGGTAATACCGTCGATAACAAACAAAGGACTACCCATACCTCGGATATCAATTGTTGCATCGTAATCGCCCGGCGCACTACTTTTTTGTACCACCCGGACACCAGGAAGTTTACCTGTTAGCATGTTGACAACATTTTCGTTCTTGGTTTTAATCAGCTCTTGATTTCCTACAAAAGCAACAGACCCAGTAATCGATGCTTTTTTCTGCGTCGAATAGCCGACAGCTATTACTTCCTCAAGTCCAATAATGTCTGATTCCAAGGAAACGTCAATGGTAGTGTTGCTACCTACTTCGATTTCCTTGGTGATAAAACCAATAAAACTAAATGAGAGAACCACCCCTTCGGTCGATTGAAGCGATAAACGGTAGTCCCCATCCACGTTAGTAATCACTCCGTTTGTAGTGCCCCGCACTACAACATTCACTCCGGGAATTCCTTCACCGGATTTGTCCGTCACTTTTCCCGTTAGAATCCGCTCTTGTGCAAACAGCAGAACCGGAAATAAGAGAAGCAATAAGATAACTTTCGTTTTCTTCATAGTTTAAATGTTTGGTTTTGGAAAATTAATTCATAGAAATTCATATCTGATAGTTTTGTCCTTGAAATTCCACGTATGAAGGAATTCCAAAGGAACCGGTTAAATAATTTTGAATTCGAACTGCAAAGAAGATTTTCCTAATTAAAAAAGAATTAACAATGCATTAACAGAATTAACAAGCTCGAAGAAAAGCCAAAATAAACCCATATAGCACTAATTACAAGATACTTATCCGATATCATTTTTTCTTAAAATTTTAACTTAATTTCACCGACAAAGACAACTGAGTGAATTCATAGGTGAGATTCGCTGCTTGTAATAAGCTTCTTAGAAACTGTTTGAATTTCATTTATGAATTCTGTTAAGCATTCGTTTTATCATTGCAAGTTGGATCATAGCTTCACTTGTATTAGTATTGTATTCAGAATCTTTACTGAGCCTTCTGTAGCTTTCAAACCGAGCAAACGTTCGTTCTATAACCCACCTTTTGGGTATTACGGCAAATTTTGGAGAATCGTCTTTTCTCTATACGATGTCAAGGGTCCAGCCATAAGCAGTTTTGGTCTTCTCTACGAGTTCGCCTCTATAACCGCCGTCAGCAACAAGCTTGACAAGCCTGTTGAAACGATATCTCAATAAGGCAATTACATCAGCGGCACCCTTGCTGTCATGTACATTTGCAGCATGAACAACCACGGCAAGCAAATCATCATTTGCTGTGCCCGATTCCGCGGGCCTAACTGGATACGATAGCTAACTTCGGCTCACAGAGACAGGATTTCTGCCAAAATGATAGTTCTTAAAATGGTTCCTGTTGATCGTGATTTAAAATGGAAGCACAAAAAAATCCCTAAAAACAGGGTTTGTTTTTGGGGATTTTTAATTTCTGTTGCAAGTAAAATTTAAAAAATGCCTACAATTGCAGTACAAATACAAGCTTGGGCATTGCAGGACAACCAAAAAATATCAGACACAACACTGATTGACGCGATCAGAAGAGGCGACCACTTTGCCTTCGACCAGCTGTTTCATAAATACGCACCCATGCTTTATGCATTTGTTGTCAGTATTCTAAAAGACGAACCGGAATCAGAGGGAGTTGTACAAGATGTATTTTTGAAAATATGGGAAAAACGAAAAGAATTACTGACAGGATATTCGTTTAAATCCTATTTATTTACTATTGCCTACAACGCTACGAAAAAGGTCTACCGACAAAAACTTCTGGACGACAAATATAAACAGGAAGCTGCCATTGTCATGGGCCAAAACAGTTCGTCGGACCTTAACGTTTTCGAATACCGTAATTTGCTCGATTACGTGGATACCATTATTGACCGCTTACCACCCGCCCGCCGCGAAATCTTCATCATGAGCAAAAAAGAAGGTTTAAAGAATGAGGAGATTGCCAGTATCCTAAAAATTTCGGAACAGACCGTAAAAAACCAACTGGTTGCCGCTCGGAAATTCTTAATTACCGAAGCCCAAAAAGACAATAACAGGGAGGGAATTTTATTATTATCCCTTTTCTTTAAAGTGATGCCCCTGTAAGTTGGGTTTAGTAAGTTCGCTTCCTTCGAACCCCGCCCCTACACGACTTTTAGACAACCAAAACCAGCAGAAGCACGATCTCATTTTATCCATCTTCAGTACGAAAGTCATTTTTTTTTAATTCTTCGTAGTACGCGTTCCTTACTTGTGGATATTATAGGAAAGCGAGATAAAGAATGAAGTTTGAGATAGAAATCATAAAGAAATATTTACGCGGCCGTTTTTCGTTAGATGACAAGGCCGCCGTTGATGAATATTTTACCAATGAGCAACATGAGCAGAAACTAACGCAAACTTTAAGCGACCACTTTGATGAATTGGAAACCACAGGGGCTGCAAAAAACTTGTCCCCCATGCTGGAAAAGATCAACCACAAAATACGACTCCGTTCAGCCAAACAAAATCCATTCAGACGTTTATGGCAAGTTTACGCAAAGGCCGCAGCCATTTTGCTTGTTCCGCTCATGGTTGCCACGTTCTATTTTTATCAGAACCAGGATCATGCCACCGCTGATACGTGGGTCGAAATCCACTCTCCTTACGGTGCGCGCACGCAGTTTTCACTTCCCGACGGGTCAACCGGATGGCTAAACAGCGGTTCGGTCATCAAGTATCCAAGCCATTTTCAGGCAAACAGAAAAGTCGATTTAAACGGTGAAGCCTATTTTGATGTGGTGAAAAATCCCCGTTCGCCATTCCTGGTCCATTCCGGTTCGATTGACATTAAAGTGTTGGGAACTTCATTCAATATCGTATCATACGATTTGGATTCCGTTTCGGAAGTCGTTGTGACATCGGGTGAGGTAGAAGTGGTGGCCAACAATAAAAACATGAAGCAGCATTTGCTTCCAAACGAGCGACTGGTGTTTAACAACTTAAGAAACAGTGCCGAGAAATCAAAGGTCGATGTGCAAAACTACACCTCATGGACGACAGGCAAACTGATTTTTCAAAATGATCAGCTGGATGAGGTGACCAGAAAACTTTCAAGGTTTTATAATGTAAACTTTACCGTCAAGGCCAATGTTGATCGCGGGCAATCGTTCAGGGCCATTATGGAGAAAGAGAACCTGGAGGAAGTCTTACGTTACATGAAACTGACAATGAATATCGACTACGAGATTTTAGAGAGAAGAACCAACGATAAGGGGCTGGTGGCAAAAAGGGAAATTCTAATAACAGCTTCGGCTAAAAAATAACCAGGCATGTAAAAAAAGAAAAACTAAAAAGGGGAAGTGCTGCGAACACTTCCCCATAATTAGCGAGTTCTCAAGCTTTTTAATTACTCAACTAAAATTCAAATTTATGAAAAAAAAACGAATGGGGCGGGTAACTATGTACCGTCACTTTAAAAAAATTCTACTAATTATGAGATTATCGGTGTTTTTGTTATTGCTGAGTTTTGCTCAGCTTTTAGCGAACAATTCATACGCACAAAAAACAAAACTGTCAGTCGATCTTACGAATGCCAGCATCGAATCGGTACTGCTGACAATCGAAAACCAATCGGCCTACAAGTTTATTTACAACAAAGAGAAGGTTGATGTCCAATCGAAAGTAAGTATCCAGCAGACGGAAAAATCAATCAACGAAATTCTGGATGTACTGCTCGAAGAGAAAGGCATTGATTATACCTTTTATGGCAACCAGGTCATCCTGACCAAAGGCGAAAAAATTAACCTGATGCAACAAGTCAAAGATGTATCGGGCAAAGTCACCGACTCATTCGGCCAACCACTTCCGGGAGTTACCATCCTTGTAAAAGGAACTACGAAAGGAGCCGTAACGGACTTTGATGGAAATTTCACCATTTCCGATGTTCAAGCAGTTGAGACCTTGGTATTTTCGTTTGTGGGGATGCGGAGCCAGGAGGTTAGTGTCGGTACTCAATCAACGATTAATATGGTAATGGTAGAAGATGCCATTGGAATTGAAGAAGTGGTTGCTGTTGGGTATGGTACACAGAAGAAAGCTACATTAAGTGGATCTGTGGCCTCCATTAAAAGCGAAGATATTGTCGCTTCAAAAAACCAGAACGTTCAAAATATGTTGACCGGAAAATTAGCCGGAGTCCGTGTCGTTCAGAAAACATCTGAACCCGGGGTTTTTAACAATCAATTTGACATCCGGGGTTTTGGTTCTCCTTTAATTGTCATTGATGGAGTTCCTCGCGGCGATATTCAACGTTTGGACCCAAACGAAATTGAGAGTATCTCAGTGCTTAAAGATGCATCGGCAGCGGTGTATGGTGTACGTGCGGCAAATGGCGTGGTACTTGTTACGACCAAAAAGGGTAAGAAAGGGGTGCCGAAATTAAGCTATTCAACGTATTATGGGTTGCAGGTTCCGGCAGAGGTTTTAAAACCAACCGGAGCAATCGATCGGATGATTTTGTTCAACGAGAGATCGATGCGGAGTGTTTCCAATCCTAACCTGACCTATTCCGATGAAGAATTTGAAGAATTTTACAATGGAACACGCACAAGTACCGACTGGTATGGAGCAGTAATTAGAGATCATGCGCCTCAACAACAGCACAACGTTAGTTTGTCGGGAGGCGCTGATCGGGTAGACTACTTTGTTAACTTGGGGTATCTTAATCAAGAGGGTTTCTGGAAGTCAGGCGATTTGAATTACGAACGTTTCAATATGCGTGCTAACATTAATGCCAAAGTGTCTGACCGGATTGACTTTTCGTTAAAACTTAACGGCATTCTTGATGACAGGAATGCTCCCGAAAGTGATGCTTGGACTGTTTTTAAAACGTTATGGAGAACCGTTCCCGATGAACCAATTTATGCCAATAATACCTCACCATTTTATCAAAAAATGGCTTCTGATATTGATAACGTGTTTGCAATGACAAAGTCTGATGTTTCTGGTTTTGAAAAAAGGAATACCAAAATTTTCAATTCGTCAATGGAGTTAAGATATGATGTTCCGGGTATAGAAGGATTGGCAGCAAAAGGTTTATTTAGTTACGATACCAGGATTTCAGATAATTCGAACTATAGCAAATCGTATAATGAATACCGATATGATGAAGCCTCTGAAGCCTATACTTCGATTACTAAAAACGCCCCTACTTCGTTAGATCGTTCTTACGGTGTTTCAAACAGAACCCTTTATCAGGTTTCGTTGAGCTATGACCAAACGTTTGCCAATAAGCACAATATTGGTGCATTACTTCTACTGGAAGGTGCAAAATCGAAAGGCGATAATATTTTCGCTGCCAGAGAATTTTCAATACCCCTGCCTTATCTTTTCGCTGGTAATGCTGAAAATCAGGAAGGAACTGCGAATTCCGACGGAATCAGCGAATATGCTTCCAATGGATTTGTTGGAAAATTGAACTACGATTATGAAGGCAAGTACTTGCTCGATCTTAATTTTAGGTACGACGGCTCGTCCAGGTTTCCTGAAAATGAGCGCTGGGGATTTTTCCCTGGTGGCTCAATTGGATGGCGAATTTCCGAAGAATCATTTTTAAAGGACAATATGTATTATCTGGACAATCTGAAAATTCGCGCCTCGTACGGGAAGATGGGAGATGACGGGGCGCTGGATTACCAGTATCTATCGGGTTATGATTATCCGAACACAAGTGGGGCCGCCAGAGGAAATTACCCAACAGGGTACATGTTTGACGGATCGTATACCAATGCTTTGGGATTTCGCGCCGCACCAAACCCTAACATTACATGGTACACCGTTAATACATTTGATATTGGCTTAGATGCTGATTTTTGGAATGGTAAACTAGGATTTACTTTTGATTATTTTAACAGAGAACGGGACGGATTATTAGCTGATCGTTTAATTTCTATACCCGGAACATTCGGATCGACAATGCCACAGGAGAATTTAAACGGAGACCAGACTCGTGGTGTGGAGTTTGAGCTGCGCCACCAAAACAGAATTGGAGGCCTCAGATATAATGTGTCTGGAAATTTTGCAATTACACGTACAGAACGGTTGTATGTTGAACGGGCAAATTCAGGGAATTCATACGATAACTGGAGGAACAACCGAACCGACAGGTACAATGATATTTGGTTTGGATACGGCGATGCCGGAAGATATACATCGTATGAAGAAATTGCCAACTCAAATATTTTCACCAACATTGCCACACTCCCGGGAGACTATATCTATGAAGATTGGAATGAAGACGGAATTATCGACGGGAATGATAAATACCCGATTGCCACAACTAGTTATCCTCTGCTTAATTTTGGCATCAACATCGGCGCTCAGTACAAAAACTTCGATTTAACCATGTTGTTTCAAGGAGCTTCAATGTACTATATTGGAATGGGGGAACAATTAAGTCGGCCTCTGATGTGGGATGGTAACGCTTTGGATTACTTTATGGATAGATGGCGGCCTGTTGACCCAAAATCTGATCCTTATGATCCTTCCAATGAATGGATATCCGGAGATTATGCCTATGGAGCATTTACCCCGGAAGACGATTCCGAATTTAGGATGCAGGAAGGATCTTATGTTCGACTTAAAAATATAGAATTAGGATACACAATACCCAATCAAATATTAAATAAAGTAAATATTGGTAAAGCGAGGTTGTTTGTAAATGGTTATAACTTATTAACCTTTACCGGAGTTAAAGGAATTGATCCGGAGAAACCGGAAGATCAGTATGGATATATGTATCCACTTAATCAGACACTAAACTTTGGTGCGGAAATCACATTTTAAACATTTAAAAGATAGACAAGATGAATAAGAAAATAATGATATTACTTGCCATGTTGGTTGGGGTATTTGTATCATGCCAGGAAATGGATATTCCCCCAAAAAACATTTTGACCAATGAGGATATCTACAACGAAGGTGGCATTAAGGCATACATGGCTGGGCTATACAACCATTTGCCAATGGAAGACTTTAATGTGACCAAGGGGGGCCGAGGGGGGTTCTATAACTGGAATAACATTGCGTGGCCACAAGTAATTACAGGCGAGGCTGTTAATCGAAATAACACAGGACTTTATATTCCAGAAAATGGATACTGGGAAGAAGGGTTTCAGGTGATCCGGAATGCAAATACGCTGATCGAAAATTTACCCGAATACATTGGGACGTTGGATGGAGCGGAAGAATGGATAGCAGAAGCCAGGTTTATTCGCGCCTATGTAAACTTTTATATGATAAAATGTTACGGAGGTATCCCCATTGTCGATAAAGTTCAGGAGATTGGTGAATCTGAAAGCGACCTTTGGGTTGCACGCAGCAGCCATAAAGAAAGTTACGATTTTGTACTTGCTGACTTGGATTATGCCGTAGAAAACCTATCGCCAGCAAGCGAAAAAGGCCGAGCCAACAAATATGTCGCTGCTGCACTTAAATCAAGGGTTGCTCTATTTGCTGGCTCCTATGCCAGATATGGTGGAAATTATGATTATGAAGTAGAAGGCGTGATGCTCTGTGGAATCCCGTCAGAAAGTGCAAATGACTATTTCAAACAAGCATGGGAAGCTGCAACGATTGTTGAGGAAGGTGGTTTTGCACTTTATCAGGGAAATAGCGACTTGTCAGAAAATTTCGCTGAGGTATTTGCAAAAGCTGATGGATCTTCTGAAAGCGTATTTATAAGACAATACGATTATACAAATTATGTGCACAGTTTTGATGCCGTATACTGTCCTCCCCGAATGACAACTACTTATGGAGATCGTTATAATGTGACATTAGATTGGGTGGAACTGTTTGACGGACTTCCAATTGATCCGACAACCGGAAAACTCAAAACTGTTGATGACGATGGCAATTACATCGTATATGATGGACAAGACGGCATTTATAAAAATGCTGAACCTCGGTTGTTGGGCTCCATTCTTATTCCCGGACATACCTACAAAGGCGTTGAATTGGATATTAGGAGAGGCATAATTGATGAATCAATCGACCCTTCCACTCCAATTCAAAAATTTGTAGCTGATGATTATTTCTCTACTTCTTCGTACGAAAGCAATGCCTGGTTTCAACAGAATGTACATACGTCAACACAAAATGTATATACGCAAACGCCCCTTACGACATCAACCGGTATTAAACTAAATAAGAGCGGATTAGACGGACCAAGAACAGGAACGAATAATACAGTAACAGGTTTTCATGGCCGGAAGTGGCTTAATTTGTCGTGGTCAGTTGCTGAAACCAAATTGCACTCTGGTTTTCAATCCTGGATTGATATCCGTTATGCTGAAGTATTGTTAAACCGTGCTGAAGCAGCACTTGAACTGGCACAAAACGGTGTCACTTCGCATGCTGGTGCAGACATGCGGAATGATGCATTTGAAGTTATCAATCAAATTCGAAGCAGAGCTGGCGCAACATTGTTAACAAATGCAGGCGAATTATCGACATCGGCTGCATTCGAAAGAGGCGGAGGACCCGGTGGGTTTATTCAGGCTCCAACTCGCGGGCTGCAAATTATTCGGGTAGAAAGATACAAGGAGCTTGCCTTTGAACATAAACTGTATTGGGATTTACGTCGCTGGTTTACATTCGATACCCAGATTTATAACTACCGGCGTCGTATGCTAAGTCCATTCCTTTTTGCAAAAGGAGCCGAATTATCTAGCGCGGGGAACCCCGAAGGAAAGTATATCTACGATGTTCGGGTTTGTGAAAAAGCGAATAACAGTCTAAGCTTTAATACCAAGTATTACTATGAAAAGATTCCAACCGGACAGATTAAAACGAATCCGCTGTTGATACAAAATGACCAATATTAATTACTCAACAATAAAAAGCACACAGATGAAGAATTATATTATATACTTAATGATGCTTCTGGTCGCATTGTCTCTTTCAAATTGCGAAATTGATAATTATGAAGGCCCCAACGCCACCATCGAAGGAAAAATACTGGATTCCAATGGCGATCTGCTCCAAACCGAACAAGGAGGTGGCAACATGAGACTACAGATGGACGAACTTAGCTGGGCAGGAGATGATTCTACAATTGCTGTTATCCCCTCCTATTTGTCAGTCAAACAAGATGGCTCCTTTTTCAATAGTAAGATTTTCGCTGGGGAATATCGAATAACACCTATTGAAGGCCCTTTCTATCCCTATGATGAGGAAGGAGAGATTGTAAATATTCATGGCTACACGTCAATAAATTTTGAAGTTACTCCTTACTTAAACGTCGAATGGGTAACTGAACCCTATTTAAACGAAAGCAATTTCATTGAAGCGGAAGTCAGGTTTACCAGAAATGAAAAAGAGGGACAGCCAATGCCCGATTTAAACGATGCGAGGTTGTTTATATCAACAACACAATATTGTGGCAATAACAATTACGATAATCAACTGGTTGCTGCCCCTTTAGCGATTAATAATGGGGAGGAAGGACAAACAATTCATTTAATAACTTCGAGAGAGGTTAAATATGTTGGAACGACCTACTATGTGCGTGTTGGCATAAACTGCAAAGATTCTTACAAAAAGTATAATTACACAGATATTAAAACGGTTATTGTACCTTAACCTAGTGCAGTTATAACCTGGAATGGAACATTTCAACCCTGTTATTTTAGAAAAGAACTCCTCGTGGCATACCACGGGGTTTTCTTCAATTTACTAACGATAACGGGACTTATAAGAAATTGATGAGATTGATTTGTTCATTTACAGCGACCGGGCAATGTCGCTCATAGATTTTTCAAATCAGACATTTAAGTATTGATAATCGCTGAAGCAACTTGTACATATGTACCATACAGATCAGCAACAATGAAAACACAACAATGAATATCATGAAAACAATTACCTTAATGTTCGTATTCGCTTACATCCTGGTAGGCACTTCATCCCATACAAAAGCACAAACATGGGTTGACCTTTTCGATGGAAAAACACTTACCGGGTGGGTGAACCCATACGAATGGGGAGAAGCAGAAGTTGTTGACGGAGAAATTCACCTTACGTCAGATGATAAGTTTTTTCTGGTTACTGAAAAGACCTACTCCGACTTTATCCTGGAGGGGGAAGTTAAACTTCCTGAAGGAAAGTCTAACTCAGGATTTATGTTTCGATGTCACGTGAAACCAAACAAAGTTTGGGGTTATCAGGCCGAAGTGGATGCATCTGATCGAGCCTGGTCAGGTGGCCTTTTTGATGAAGCACGCCGTGCCTGGCTAAACCCCCAAAAACCCAACGATTCTCCTTCGGGCAATGCGTTCCGCGAAAAAACAAAGGATTCTTTCAAACGCTACGATTGGAACAAATATCGAATTCAGGCAGAAGGCAACAGACTACGCATCTGGGTGAACGATGTCCTGTGTACTGACTATACCGATGATATGGATGCCGAAGGATACATCGGAATCCAGCACCATGGCGAAGATGGGCAGGTGTATAAATTCCGCAACATTCGCATAAAAGAACTATAGGGTTCTTTCGATTAAATGTTGATTTCCCTGGAACTAACTATGAATAACTAACACTAAGTATAATGTCATCAAGAAGAAACTTTATTAAAAAATCGGCGGCGGCTTTTGGTGCAATGACCATTGTGCCAAGCCACGTTTTGTTCGCCAAAGACGAAATTAAGAATGCAGCAGGCGAAATAATTCGACCAAGAATTGTAGCACCAAGCGATAGGGTAAATATGGCTTTTTGTGGTATCGGCAACCGCGGCGGTCAAATTCTATCCGAATTTAATAAAACTGGATTGATTAATACCGCTGTTTTATGTGATGTCGACATGGGGGCAAAACATACACTCCAGAATATGAATGCTTATCCAAAGGCAAAGCAGTATCAAGATTTCAGAGAAATGATGCACAAATCGGCTAAAGAGTTTGATGCCGTTTGCGTTGGAACACCCGATTTTTCCCATTTTCCAATTACAGTTTTAGCCATGTCGTTGGGCAAGCACGTCTATGTTGAGAAGCCTTTATCACGAACATTCCACGAATCTGAACTGCTGATTGAAGCGGCCAAGAAATACAAGGTGGCTACACAAATGGGCAACCAGGGGCACTCCGAAGGCAACTACTTTCAATTTAAAGCCTGGGTTGAAGCCGGAATTATAAAGGACGTTACCAAAATTACAGCTCACATGAATGGCCGTCGTCGTTGGCATGGTTGGGATGTAAACATGGATAAATACCCGGTTAATCCTGTTATTCCTGAAACTTTGGATTGGGATATCTGGTTGATGACTGCAAAAGAGCATGGTTATCACGAAGATTTTATTAACGGGCAGTGGCGTTGCTGGTACGAACATGGAATGGGTGCGCTTGGTGATTGGGGAGCTCATATTATGGATACTGCCCACGAATTCCTCGATTTGGGATTACCACACGAAGTAGATCCTATAAAAATTGAAGGTCACAATCAATTGTTTTTCCCACAAGCTTCAACATTGGCATTTAAATTTCCCGAACGTAATAAAATGCCGGCCTGTACGATTACCTGGTACGACGGAATGGACAATATTCCACAGGTGCCAAAAGGTTTTGGAAAACTTGATGTTGATCCAACTATTCCACCAGCCAGCAATGGGGTAATGCAACCTGCTAAATTGGGTGCCGGGAAAGAGATTTATGGAAAAGATTTAACTTTTAAAGGAGGTTCGCACGGAAGCACCCTTACAATTATCCCTGAAGAAGCAGCAAAAGACATGGAATCGAAATTACCTGAAGTTCCTAAAAGTCCTTCAAATCATTTCGAGAATTTTGTAAAAGCTTCCAGAGGTGAAGAGAAAACTCGTTCTCCGTTTGAATTATCAGGCCCCTTGAGTCAGGTATTTTGTCTGGGCACTATTGCCCAGCGCCTGAATACAAAGATTGAATTTGACCGCGAAAAGAAACAAATCACAAATAGCAAAATTGCTAACGATTTGTTGGTTGGAACACCACCGCGAAAAGGCTGGGAAGAGTTTTATAAGTTGTAGGGGCAATAGCTGCATTGTTACGATGAATTAGGAATGTTCTCTTCAAATAATAAATTAATTATTGAATCTCTTAAATGGAACCCGAAAAAAGGAAATCCTATCTAACAGTATTGCTTCTTGTTCTGTTTTTCAGCATAGTATTTAGTACCAAGCTCAGTGCCCAATATATTGGATCGGTTACGTGTTTTAACGACAAAGAAAGAGCGGGTGGTGAAATATATCCATACAACCAATCTTTGTTTTTATCAGATGCCAGTGAAGAGGAATGGTGGGATAATATTGTAGAGGAAATATACCACAGCGGCATTGATTTTTCTGCTTTATTGTGCCGGGGCTATAGCCCCGGCCGGCCAAGTATGGATATGGGTGATCCGAGAAAAATACCCAATATGATAGATGCCATGGATCGCAGGAACCTGGGGAATGACTTTAAACTGGCCATATTCGATGACTGTCCTGCCGGCTGGACTGCAAACCACAATTACGATCAAGGCCGGGGGCATAATACAAATACGCTATTTGATTGTGGTGATACCAACAACTACAAATATATTTGGGATTACAATTTAAAAATATCTATTGAAAATATCCCAGATTCAAAGCGTTTTAAGATTGATGACCGGATGGTGATATTCTTCTGGTCGGTTAAGCCAAAATGGATGACGAACACCGACAATGGAAACCTGAAAAGGATTCTGGAATATATTCGAAATGAATGCCAATCTGAATTTGGCTTCAATCCCTATTTAATTGTTCAGGATTGTTGGTTTGACAATGATTCACAGTTAAGACATAGTGATGTTGATGCAGTGCATAATTGGTTTTCAGCAGCGAATGGCAGAAATTGGTCACTTCACACAGTAAACAACCGTAAGATTGGTGTTGTTGCTCCTGGGTTTGGTTACGAGGGAGATCCAAATCATCCATTTATTGATCCCAATCATGGTCAGGCATTGGTAAGCGGGTTGGAAGGCACGGTAAAATCCGGCGCATTAATTACTTTGTGCGAAGGCTTTACTGATGCGGCAGAAACAGCCTCCTACTGGCGCAGTAAAGATGTTACCTATTATGATTATCCCAATCAGCGGTTGAATCTTCTCCGCCAATATTCGCAGAAAGCGTTCACAAACAAACGTCTAATTCAGGCCGAAGCCTGTGATTTTTTTCATGATTTAACACCCGGAAATGAAGGTGGCGAATTTCGGGAAGGAGATTTGGATATCCAGAAAACGTCGGATGCTTTTGGCGGCTGGAATGTTTTTAATGCCGAAGCTGAAGAATGGTTGGAGTGGAAAGAAATGGCCATTCCTGAAAATGCGCAATTCGAAATTCGTTATGCTGCAGAACAAGCGGCACAAATTCAGTTCGTTTTAGATGAACAAGAAGGTCCAATCCTATCTCTTGCTCCAACCGGTGGAAATCAGGTATGGGCCAACGCACGGGATAGCTCTTTCAACATTCTTCAAGACTCCTATCATCATTTAAAAATCAAGGTAATCTCTGGTACCGTAAGCTTAAATTACTTGAATATTATTGGTGATGGAAGTACTGGTTTTGTTACAATCGATTCTCCTGTAGCTGGAGAAAGATATTTGCAAACAGAAACAATTTCGGTAAAAGCTCATGTAACCGGATTTTCAGGTAACATTCAAGCCTTCGAACTTTATGTTGATTCCACAGTTATCGGCAATTGGGCTTCCGCATCAATCGATACTTTTTTGACCGGTCTACCTGTTGGCCAACATTTTATTAAGATGAAAGCTACTTTTGAAGATGGAAACTTCTCGATTGATTCGTGTAACATTTATATCGGTTCAACTTCTTACGCCATAAATTGCTCCATTGTTGGTCAAGGTGAGGTTAGTTTTGATCCTCCCGGTGGAACTTACGTGGAAGGGACCCAGGTTTCAGTACTGGCCCAACCCGAGTTATCTTCCTTTTTTAGTGGTTGGTCAGGTGATATGACAAGTGCTACGAACCTTTTGAATCTTACCATGAACTCAGACATGGAGATCATTGCTACATTTTTAGATGTCGGCAATCCCGATTTTAAAGTGAACTTTCAACCAGCCAATACATCGGTTCCTGACGGTTATTTAAAAGATACCGGGTTGGAATATGGCTCGCGCGATAATGGCTCCATATACGGCTGGCTTGGTGGTCCAAATGATCGATCGCGTGACAGGGGGACCCCTGATGATGTGCGTTATGCAACACTAAATCATATGCAGGGAGAAGAAAATCGTACCTGGGAAATGGAAGTCGCAAATGGAACCTACATTGTCTATTTGGTCATGGGAGACCCCTCGTTCTCTGATCAAATCAATACAGTGAATGTTGAGGGAGTTGTAAAAGAGGATCAAAATATTGAGGGTAATTTCGATGAATATCATGCTGTGGTTGAAGTGAAGGACAACCGATTAACACTTTCTCCGGGAGATGGCGCTGATAACGCGAAGATCTGTTTTGTTGAGATAACAGCGGACCAACTAACTGGTGTGGAAGCCGACAATTTGGAAACACAAAGTTTTGAATTAAAGCAGAATTATCCGAATCCATTTAATTCCGAAACGACAATTTCATACGATTTAGAAAAAGCCGGACATACGCGCCTGACAGTATATAACTCGCTAGGTCAATACATCACAACGCTGGTGAATGAACAAAAGGCAGCCGGTGCTCATCAGGTCTCGTTTAACGCCACGAACTTACCTTTTGGTTTGTATTATTGTCATATGCAATACGGTGAGTTTTCCATGGTTCGGAAGATGCTGCTTGTAAAATGAGAATAGCTCAAATAAAAGGGATCTGCTAAAGCCGGATAAGACAATAGAAAATCAACAATAAAAAGTAAAGGCATGTGAATTATCAAAAGCAGAATAATTACAAAAGTTGCTTCATTACCAAGACCTAACAAAAATAATAACTTATGAATTTTGCATTTTGGGGATTAACTTTCTGGGACATTGCAGTTCTTCTTATTTATTTCGTTGTTATCATTTATGTTGCCATAAAAGCTTCCCTGACCATTAAAAACAGTGAAGATTATTTTATGGCAGGCCGTAGATTTGGAAAACTGATTCAAACTTTCGCAGCATACGGACAAGCAACATCGGTTGAAAATGTAACAGCTACCACCACCATGGTAAATGCGAATGGAGCATCGGGTATTTGGGCAATGCTGGCCGGTGGATTAATAAACCTTCCTGTTTTCTGGATGACATCTCCCTGGTATCGACGTCTACGAGTACTTACCATGGGCGATTTTTTTGAAGAAAGATATGGCTCGAAACGTATGGCCGGTTTTTATGCCTTGTGTCAAACCATATTTTTTGTAATGATTGGAGCATTCGGATTAATGGCAATGGCGAAAACTGTGGCCGCCATTACTGCAAAACCCGAATCGGAACTCACAAAAATCGAGCACGTTGAATACACGAAAGCCATTGAACTTGAAAAACTGGAAGCTGCTGATTTTGCTCTACTATCAGGTGCTGAAAAAGAAAAGCTTGCCGAATTACAATTAATCAATCCTAAAAAGGAATATTCCTACATAAACGAGAATTTACTCATTTGGATCGTGGCCATTGTAACTCTCGTTTATGCTAGTATTGGAGGACTTGCAGCTGCATTTATGGTTGATTTATTGCAGGGTATATTTACCATACTCTTATCGTTAATGCTTATCCCGTTCGCCATGGTTAAGATAAACTTTATGCATGGGGCAGAAGGAGTGCTTGGTTCATTCGAAACATTTCATAAAGTTTTACCAGCATCATTTATGGAATTATGGGGCTCGCCCAGTTTAATTGAATTTAGCTGGTACTGGATTTTGTTTTTTTCAATTATGATTGTGATAACAACAGCAGTCCAAGCCAACCAGTTAACAGCATGTGGTTCGGCAAAAGACGACTATACTGCACGGTATGGTTTTGTGTCAGGAATGTTGCTCAAACGGTACTCAACCGTTTTATGGGGACTTTTGGCACTTTTTACGGTTGTATTATACGGAGGAAAAATTGCTGATCCGGATTACATTTGGGGACATGCAACCCGCGATTTATTAGGACCTGCTGGTTTCGGACTGGTAGGATTAATGATTGCCTGTCTGGTTGCAGCATTGATGTCGGCCAAATCGGCATTTATGATAACGGCTGCCGCCATGATTACAAATAACCTGTACAAACCTTACTACCCAAATAAATCGGAAGCCCATTATATTTTGATGGGTAGAATATTTGGAGCAATTTATATGCTTATTTCGGCTTATTTCGCCACGATATCAAATGGGGTATTCGAGCTGTTTAAAATGACAATGATGTTTAATTCTATTCTGGCGGCCTGCTTCTGGCTTGGAATGGTTTGGCGTCGTTCAAATGCTGCAGGAGCCTGGACTTCCATGGTTATTATGTTTGTAGCAACAGTGGTGCTTCCTTTTGGGATGCCGCTTATTTCAGGTGTTCGAACTTCAGAATATTTAAGCAAGACAACAGAGGCAATTCCTGTTAGCCGTACTTACGTTGCCAGTGAAATGGATGTGCAATTCCGAAATGAAGCTATTGCCAAATGGGAACGTTTAAATGCTGCAGGAATACGCGAAAATGAACGTCCTGAAGTACTTCAAATGGGCGAAAAATTTGACAAAAAGGTCCTTCTGCCAAAAAAATCGATTTTCTGGAGCGATGGTTTTGAATTCAACGAAGGCCAAGCTGCCGGATTGGGTAATCTTAAAGTGGAGCTTATAGCAGCCGATTTAATGGGTTGGGATTTGTCAAAAAATTCCTATTCGCTAAATGAAACGCTAACCTTTCTGTTTCGCATCATTTTTCCCTTCGCAATTTTAATGGTAGTATCCTACTTTACCTCACCTGAAGATAAAAGACGTTTGGATCAATTTTATGGAAAGATGCTTACTCCGGTAGTTGGAACCCACGAGGATGATGTGCATGCAATGAAACTTACAAGAGAAAATCCTAATCGATTTAATCACTTGTTACTGTTCTCAAATTCGAATTGGGAATTCCGCAAATGGAACCGGGAAGATTGGGTTGGTGTAATCGTTTCTAGCCTTGCAGCAGTTGGTGTTGTCGTTTTACTGGTGCTTCTGGTTAGCATAGGAAAAAGCTAATGGGGATTTAGGGATGCAAGAAACATAAATGAATTATAGCATAATGCAGTGATAATTTTGAACGAATTAAACAAAAAATAATCCTACTATGATAAAAACAGCCTTGGTAAGCGATGCTTTACCAAACATTCCATGGGAACCAAAACCTGAAAATTGTACAGGTGTAGTGTGGCGACACAGTAAAAATCCGGTTGTCGATGTTAATCCTTTCCCAAAGGCACGTGGCATTTACAATAGTTGCGTTTTACCCTGGGAGGATAAATTCATCGGTATTTTTCGTGCTGATTGGCATTGTATGACTCCGTACTTGCATTTTGGAACCAGCAACGATGCTCTGAATTGGAAATTTGAAGGAGAGCCTATTCAATTTATTTCACCCGATCCGGCATTAGGGAATATGCATTTTGCCTACGATCCAAGAGTATGTAAAATAGAAGATAAATATTACATCACCTGGTGTAATAACTACTATGGTCCAACAATTGGTCAGGCTTGGACAAAAGATTTTAAAACTTTTCATCAACTTGAGAATGCCTTTTTACCATATAACCGTAACGGAGTTCTTTTTCCACGAAAAATAAATGGTAAATACCAAATGCTTAGCAGGCCAATGGGTTTAGGCATGGCTATAAATTACGGCGACATTTTTTATAGCGAAAGCCCCGATTTAACCTATTGGGGAAAGCATCGTATTGTATTTACACGAGGACCACGAAAATGGGAACGTGTAAAAATTGGACCAGGACCAATACCAATTGAAACAACTGAAGGGTGGTTGCTATTATACCATGGTGTCGCCGATACTTGCTCGGGTTTTATTTACAGTATGGGCGCAGCTTTGCTCGACCTCGATGAGCCGTGGAAAGTTATTCATCGCTGCCAATTTCCTATAATGACTCCGGAAGCTATTTATGAAACCGCAGGAAGTGTTGATAATGTAATTTTTCCTACTTCAGTACTTACTGATGGAGCAACCGGCCGAATGGCGATTTACTATGGTGCAGCCGATACCTATTCTGCTGTGGCTTATGCTATTGTGGATGAAGTTATTGCTTACGTAAAAGAAAATGCGTGGAAGTAATTGAATCAAAATTTAAAAGATAAAATGTATATTACAAACATTACAAAATATTCAACATGAAAAAGGTAGATGATTTTTCGATGGAGTTGAATTTCACTGAAGCTTACAGAAAGAATATAAACGAACATATTGCAATTCGTGAAGCAAAATGCCATCAGGCACAGTTTCCGGCTGTACTCGATGAAATAGGCGAAACGGACAGATTAGCTGGCCGTACATTTTGGGGTTGGGTTGGTTTTAGCCCGCACAATGCACCCAACGGAGCTGCGTACGGATATTTTTGTCATGAACAAAAAATTATCGAGGCTATAGAGCGGGGAAATATTCCGGTTGAACAAAGAGATAGCGTGCACGAAATGCTTCATTTCTGGAAAAAAGAAACTTCGAAAGCAAAAGTAGAGGCTGCATTTACCAAGAAAATGCTTCCGGTATTGTTCCGCGACGAAATTGTGTCATTACCATACAATTTTAAACCTCTAATTGCGAATCCTATCTACCGCATGGCAGGCGTTTTTGTTGATTACGGAAAATTATTACGACTGGGTATTCCCGGATTAATAAACGAAATTACAGAACAACGCGACAAAGCAAAAGAAAGCGGTGGCGATTATAAACTGTATGAGGGGATGCTTATTGCGCTGGATGTTTTTATTGATTCTTGTCGTCATTACGAAAAACAGGCTCGCGAAAAAGCCAAATCAGTTGCCGATCCAAAACGGATCGCAGAGCTACTTCAACTAGCTGAGGTGCTAAATAAAAATGCAATATCAAAACCCGAAACATTTTACGAAGCGCTTCAACTATCATGGCTTTATACCTTGCTGTGTGGCTCGTTGGAATCAGGTCGTGTTGATGTTTATTTAGGCGATTTCTATGTTAACGATGTCGATAATGGAATCATCACTGAAACCGAAGCACTATCGTTAATGCATTCCTTCTGGAGGTTGATTATCGAATTGTTCCGCGATGTTGATGGTCGTGTAATCATTGGTGGTCGTGGCCGGAGAAATGAAGCCAATGCCGACAGGTTCGCCTTATTGGTTCTTGAAACCATGCGTACTTACGGAAAAGATATTCTGCCACAGACCACCCTTCGTTTCTACGAAGGAATGAATCCCGAGCTTATGGAAAAATCGTTGACGCTCATTGGTCAGGGTTATACTTTCCCTCTTCTTTATAACGATGATGTTTTGGTTCCTGGGGTGGCCAATGCACATAATGTTCCAATTGAAGATGCCCAACAATATATGCCATTAGGATGTGGTGAAATAACCATCGATCATATGGGATTTGGCACTCCTAGCGGATCGCTGAATGTTTTAAAAGCTTTGGATGTAACCCTTCGGGATGGTGTCGATCATATAACCCAAAAACGATTGGGATTACCATCGGGCGATTTACGCGATTTTAAATCATTCGATGAATTTTTCGATGCTTTCAAAAGGCAGTTGGCTTTCTTTATCGAAATTCTTGCCGATCACGAAGAATTGGAATATGTTGAATCAGGAAAACAAGCTCCATACTTATACCTTAGCATGCTTTACGACGACTGTATCGCGCGTGGAAAAGCAATTTTCGATGGTGGGATTCGTTACCTTGGAGGTTCATTGGAATCGTTTGGAAGTGTTAATGCAGCCGATAGTCTTACCGCCATTAAAAAAATGGTTTTCGACGAGAAGAAGATTTCAGCCGACACATTAATGGCAGCATTGGACAACAACTTTGTGGGATACGAAAAAGAGCATAAAATGCTAATCGACTGCCCTAAATATGGCAACGACGATTCGTATGCCGATGAGATTATGGTAGAATTACATGATTTTATGTGTAATACCATTCGCGATCAACGCGACCGGACAAATTTGCACTGGTACCTGAATGTGCTTATCAACAACAAACAAAATACCATACTTGGCCGCTGGGTAGGTGCTACTCCCGATGGGCGAAAAGCCGGCAAGGAAATGGCGAATGCCAATACGCCTGCTGGTGGAAACGACAAAAAGGGAGTAACTGCACTTATCAATTCTCTTGTGAAACCACGTCATGATATTCATGCTGGTACAGTTCAGAACATGCGTTTTGGCAGCGATTTCTTCAGCAACGGCAGAGAGAAGTTTGAAGCTATTGTTAAAACCTACTTTAAAAAAGGTGGAGCGCAGGCCATGATAACGGTTATTAATCGTGGTGATTTGGAGAAGGCTTTGGTTGAACCCGAAAATTACAAAGACTTGTTTGTTCGGATTGGTGGGTTCAGTGCTCGCTATATTGATTTGCCAAGAGATGTGCAATTAGAAATTCTGAGTCGTAAAACGTATTAAGTTTTCAGGCAAAAATGAGCGAAAAAGCGATCGTTTTTGACATTCAGCGGGCATCCCTTCACGATGGCCCAGGTATTCGGACAACCATTTTTTTAAAAGGCTGTCCGCTGACATGTATGTGGTGTCATAACCCGGAAGCAGTCGCAAGCGAACGCCAATTATTTTTCTATTTCGATAAATGCACACAATGTGGCGATTGTGTAAAAGTGTGCGAAGATGATGTGCATCATCTTTTTGATAAGAAACATACTATTGATTACGAAAAGTGTACATTTTGCGAAAAATGTGTGGCTGCATGTACTTTTAATTCACTGAAAATCACAGGTGAAGAACTGAGTGTTGATGATGTTATGCGTGAGATCATGGCCGACTTCGATTTTTACGCCAATTCTGAAGGGGGAATGACGCTTAGCGGAGGAGAGCCATTGTCTCAATTTTCTTTTTCGATGGAACTCCTCAAACGATGCAGGGAAAAGGAAGTGAATACCTGTGTTGAAACTTCAGGGTTTGTTTCTCCCACCCAGTTTAAACAGATCTTGCCTTGGGTTGATATTCTCCTTTTCGATTACAAGATCACCGATTCCGACAGACACAGAAAATATACCGGAGTTCCAAACGAGCGCATACTGGAAAATCTGGACGTAGCATATAAGCACGGAATTCCCATAATATTGCGTTGCATTATAGTCCCCGGTATTAATGATGACGATGAACATTTTAACGGCATTTGCGCTCTTGACTCAAAATACCCCAATTTAAAAGGGATTGAAATTTTGCCCTACCATACCATGGGCAACAATAAGCGAACCAGCATTGGTATTGACGAAACGCTTACCCATCTGCAAACAGTCCCTCCTGAAACAGCTGATCAATGGATTGATCGGTTGAAAAATAAGGGATGCAAAAAAGCTAAAATCGGATAGCATTAATTTTCTGAGTTCAACCGTATCAAGTTGAGGCTAAAAATTCAAAAAGGTAAAATTCAAGCTGTCCGTTTCCAGTTTCTGACGGAAATCTCATTTTCATCCCGAGCTTGACAGATGATTTTTGTAACTCATTGTACATTAATGACAAAAAACGGGGATGATGGGTTTGTGCCACTACATTTTATGATTTTGCGGTATGATTTTGGGCGGCACTGACATCCCGATTGATTTTAATAATTTGATTCCATTGGGAGGGATATCCGTTCTGAGCCATATTGTTTCCTTTTTAATCTGTACCGGAATGGCCATTGCCTGGTTCAATTCTTCCATTGCCTGTTTTGCTGTCAGTGTATATACCGTATATCCATTTCTGGGTGATGATTGCCCTGTTTGCAAGGCAACTCTGGAAGGGGAACATTGAGGAGCCGCGGAGTAGGCATTTCTGAACGTCATTCCCTGGCGGGCAAGTTTCTCCAAATTTGGCATCTGCAAAAGTGGCATTTGCGAATTCGGCATATTATCATCCATCCTGACTGGCGTCCCCGTCCAGGCCCAGTCATCAACAAAAAGCAATACAATGTTCGGTTTCGAGCTTTTGTCTCCTGGATTTTTCGCCAGGCCCCTCACTGAGAGAAAAACAAACACGATCAATGTGATCGAACAATGAGCTTTCATTCTCATCGTCTTGCGAGCTATATTTCAACCCCTTATCGCGTTGATGACACATTTCTTATCCTGTTCAACTCGTTTAACAACTCCTTTGCTTTCTCAGGATGCGTCTCAATCACATTGTTCTGCTCGGCAGGATCATTTTTCAGGTTATACAATTGTTGTTTTTCATTGCTAAACTGATTCATTTTGTTTTCCGGAAATCCTTCAGGAGGCGTATTATCGATAAATTTCCAGTCACCCACCCTAACTGCATGCATACCTTTTGCATCGGCTGTCACCATTGAGGTTCGCGGAGATTCATTCTCCTTTTTCAGCAAGGAGGGAAGAAAGCTAAAACTGTCGGGGGCCACCTCTTTGTTGGTTGGCAATCCGTTGCCGGTTATCTGAGCTACTGTGGCGAAAATATCTGTAATATTTACCAAGTCTTCAGATACAGAACCTTGCTCCACATGGCCTGGCCAATTGACAATAAACGGAACGTTGGTACCGCCTTCCCAAATCGTATGTTTTCGTCCTTTCAGATCACCATTAATTTTCAAGCCATATTTGACTGCTTGCGCTTCCGGTGCATCCGGATTTTTTTCTTCAATAACGCCTCCGTTATCACTTGAAAAAATAATAATCGTGTTATCGTAAAGATTCGCATATTTCAATGCTTCAATTAACCTCCCAACACTCAGATCCACGTCCTGTATAAAATCGCCGTAAGGGCCACAATCACTTAAACCTCTCATATAGTCCGACGGAGTAATCGGTCGATGGACCGCAACGGCAGCAAAGTATAAAAAGAAAGGCGTATCGGAAGATTGCTGTCTCAGCCAATCAATCGATTTTTCGGTCAGCACTTCCATGACATCCTTATTGACACGTTGTGGTGCATCAAACCCTTTGTATTGAGGCCCGTAGTACGATCTGGAATACGGTTCCTCTTTTTTACTTCTCAGCCCAAATATTTCATCATTTTCAATATAGACCCCCCAGTAATCACCATGATTTTGTGGAACAGCAAAATGATAATCAAATCCCAAATCAAGTGGCCCCGGGGTTAATTTACCTGTAAAATCACACGGTTGTTTATTCCCGTATCCCAAATGCCATTTGCCTATTGCGGCAGTGTTGTAGCCCTGATCCTTTAAAATATCCGCAACAGTCACCCGGTCGGGGTCGGGCAATAAAGGACCATTGGGGTCAGTCACACCAAATTTCATAGGGGACCGCCAGGGATAACGCCCGGTTAAAAAACCATAGCGAGTTGGAGTACAAATAGATGCCGGAGTGTGCGCGTTCGTAAACCGCATCCCGGCTTCGGCCAAACCATCGATGTGTGGGGTTCGGAGAAGACTTTTATCTGCACCATACGAATTCACACTTCCATAACCAAAATCATCCGCCAAAATGAAAACAACATTGGGCTTTGACGTTTGAGCCTGTGTAAGGCCTGCTGTTAAAAGGCAGGCTACCGTCCAAAAAATTGTTGTTAATCGATTGTTCATTCTCTATCGTTTTATTGATTGTTCTTCTTGTTCTTTATGCTTCCAGAATATTCAGGACGTTCACCATGTTTCTTGATGAAAATCTCATATTTAGGGTCATCCATCCAAAAATGCCGTTCAGGTTCACTTTTATTCACCATTTTTTCAGGATAATCCATCCCTTCAATACTATTTTCAAGCGATTTAATCCACTGATTAAATTCACTTTTTAGTTGCTCAAACTTTTTCGGATTCTCCTCAGAAATGTCAATTGATTCAGTCTTGTCTTTTTTCAAATTGAACAACTCAAATGAGCCCTTTTCTATATTTGTGGCTACCAGTTTAAATTCATTGTCAACCAACGCTCCTTGGCCCTGATAAATAAAAGGAATTGGCTTTTTACGAACCTTAATATTTCCATTCTGAAACAGTGGCTTTATACTGACGCCATCAACCGGTTGAAGCAACACATCCTCTGGCAAATTCAACAAATCCGCTATCGTTGGAAAAATATCCATGGTTGATGCGGGGTAGCTTGTTATGCTCGGTTCAATGTGCCCTTCCCATTCGATAATGCACGGCACCCGAATACCACCTTCCCAGATGGTTCCCTTATTTCCACGCAACCCGCCAACAGTTTCCGGTTCTATTTCCGGTAATCCTCCGTTATCGCTACAATACCAGATCATGGTATTTTCGGCCACCTCTAGTTCTCGTAACCTGCTTCTTAATGTCCCCAGGGCACGATCGAACGCCACCAGCTCCCCATAGTGATTTCGGCTTTTTATGTCCAGGTTTTCAAAACCTTTCATATCTTCTTCATTTGCAACAAACGGGGCATGAGGCGAACCATCCCATATGACCGTAAAAAAAGGTTGCCGCCTTTGAATCGCAGCTTCAATAAATTCCAATGCTTCGCTAACGATAATATCAGATGATGTTCCTTCAAATTCTTCAAACTTCCCATTTCTACTCATGATTGGGTTGATGTCGAAGAAATTGCTGACAGTCAACCAGGTTTCAAAACCAAACTCTCCGGGAGAATGCGTGTCGTCTGCATAGATCGGCACACCTGGACCGCGAAGCCCGTTTAAGTGCCATTTCCCAAAATGGCCGGTCGCATACCCAGCGTTCTTTAAGGCTTCAGGTAAGACTTTCTCTTGTTTTCTTAAGGCATATCCATGTTTAGGCACTCCTGATCGGACACAGGCTCTTCCTGTCAAAATACTTGCCCGGGTTGGAGAACACACGGGAGCACCAGCATAAAAACGGTCGAAACGCAAACCGTTTTCTGCCATTTTATCCAGATTTGGAGTTTTTAATACCGGATGATTATAATATCCTGTTTGGCCCCATCCCTGATCATCGGTCATAATTAAGATAAGGTTAGGACGTTCCTGAGCAAATACCCTGATCCCAAAAAGCAGGAGCGCGGTACATGCAATAAGCCAGAGTCCAGAGCTTCTATTTTTCGACTTTCCTGTTTTGACCACGAATCTATTTTTAGTTGTAATTTCTCGTATCCTTACTTTGTAAACTCACCATAAGGCCTGCTGGGAAACGATTTCAAACTTTCTTCCAAGAGTTTTTTCATTTCCTTCGTTTTTTTGGGATGGGCATCAAAAAGGTTATTATTTTCCTTCGGATCCTTCGTTAGATTGTACAGCTGGTCGCGCTCAAAATAATGCTCGTTTAACAGGGCTGCATGATAACCCAAATGACTATTTCGAATATAATATGGAAGTTGATGATCATGTCCGTTCCAGCCTTTAAAAATTATACCCTCTTTTATTTGCTGTTCATTTTGGTCATCGTAACGAACGGCAATGTATTTCCAGTCTTTTGTCATTACACCACGGGCAAAACCCATTTCAAAATAGAGGTGATCGTGCACTGGCTTATCATCACCATTTAAGGTTTCTTTTAAGCTAACACCATCCAGTTCCTTTACCGTTTTCAGATCTACCCCTGCCAGGTCGAGAAAAGTTGGCGCGAAATCGATATTCTGAACCAATTCCTCGTACACTTGCCCTGGTTCGATGCCAGCCGGCCAATACATCATCAACGGAATTTTAATTCCGCCTTCATAAAGGGTTGATTTTCCATAATTGTAATTACCATGATCCGAAGTAATGATTATGAGGGTATTCTCGAGTTTCCCTTTTTCTTTAAGTTTCTCAATCACTGCGCCTACAGCATGATCGAACCAACGCAGCCAGGCATGATCGGGATCTTTTCCGGCAGCATCAATTTCAGCTTTTATTCGATCCCTTTCGGGCATATTCTTAAACTCGTCCTGGTAATAACCGGCACTTGTAAAATGCGGATTTGCATCGAGTCCATAAAGGTATTTCCCATCTTTGTTCAACCAGGGAGCAGGTCCGTGGGGAACCGTTTCGCTGTAGTATAGAAAAAATGGTTCATCTCCCGAATCTTCGATAAAATCGAGGGCAGCTTTATTTTTCCATTCTACATGATGCACGTTTAAGGAATCGTTGTGCAGCTCTCTTAAATTAGCGGCATAAACGCCATTGGCATAATCAAATCCAAAATCCTTAATGCGGTTTGCCCAAAACTGATGGTTGTGTGCCATTGCTTCCGACACGTCGGGGTCCTTGGGGTCATCACCTTGTTCATAGCTCATCAGCCCCAAACTTCCCCACTCATCTTTCCGGTTCAGAATATGGTGATCGATGACGTGACTTTTGCCTACAAAGCCCGTTCGGTAACCCGCTTTTTGAAGTAACCGAGCTACGTTTTCCCTGTTTTCTTCCAACTCCGTATTGTTTTCCACGCGGGTCATTTTTCCACTGGGAAATTGCTGAATAAAACTACGTCCCTGGCAACGGCCGGCATACCTGCCTGTCAAGGTAGTATATCTGCTGGGCGAACAAACCGAACTCGACACATAGGCCTTGGAAAATATCAGTCCATTCTTTGCCAGACCGTCAATGATCGGAGTATATACATCTTTGTCGCCATTAAATCCAAACGGATGCGACTGCACACCACCACCATCCGCTTGAGTTGACGTGTTATCATCGGGTCCCGGAACAATGGAACTCTGATCGTCGGTCATGATATAAATAATGTTGGGACGGTCTTTGCCGATAGGTTGTGCATTCGTCTTTATTCCAACAAAGAACATCGAAACGAGACTTAAAAAGAGGTGCGATAGCATCGTTGACTTCATCTTTTTACAATTTAGACTTTCTATGGTATTCGGTCTGACTCACTGATTATTGATCTCCTGGTGTGAAAAACCAATTGACATGAGATTTTCACGATTAGTTGTTTCCACCGAAGGTTTTGTTGTAGACATTTTCTTCTTTGTCAAAACACCCAACCATCTGGATAACAGCTTCTTTGTTTTCAACGGTAACCGGTGAATCTGAAATGTAGTTCCGCATTCGGCTACCCCAAACCGAAACGGTTAACTTTTGGTCACCCCGAACCAGTAAATAATCCCACGTACTGTTTTCGGCAACCGTTGTCAATGCACCATTGCCACCTGAAAACGCCTCCACATTACTCAATGAGGTATGTCCTTGTCCTTCAATAATTATGGGGTGGATATTTTGGACTTTCTCGCCGGTATTGGCAATTATTGAGCCTTGTGCAATTTGCCAGTTGCGATTTTTGGTATTGCTCCCGCGTTTTAGAATTCCAACCGCCACACAATCGAAATTAAAATTGGTCAACTGCCCATATGATTCACTGTCCAGCAGAATTCCACCGTACGTGCCAAAAGTAAAAAGGTCGATGATCTGGGCATTATCCGTGTGATTTATCGTATAGGCGTATGTTTTCTTTGCAATGACAGCATCGACTACCGCGCGACTATACTGTCCACCAATATAACGCTGTGCTGCAGGATTTACGTGACAATGCAAAATCCGGGGAACATCGTAACAATAGTCCATCCGAATAAACTCTCCACTCAACGGATAGCCATAGCAATGTTCGAATGTCATTAGTTCGCAAGGATTCTCGCGGCTTGCATTAAAATCGAAAGCCAGATATTCGCCGTAAAAAGTAAGACACGACAGATATACTCCCTGTGTCCTGCTGGTTTGAGATACTTTAATCGTTGGTTTATAGGGAATTATTGCCTCAGGGTCTTTAATCGTTTGCTCGGGGTACCAAAATTGAATGCCCTTAATTTGCGTTCCTAGTTCAACGGTAATAAAGGCATTTTCTTTGTCGGTAATGGCAAAGACACTCCCAACCGGTTGTTTTTTTGTTGGATGGGCCGTTCCCCGGTGCGTTGGTCCATGCACTCCAACAAGCGAAACGTTTTTCTTCAGAATGATTCCTCCATCAACATGATATGGTTCCTCGGATGGCTCTACAAATAGTGCCGCTCCCTTGGCTGAAGCCCAGTCAATTGCCTTTTGCAAGTTAACTTTATTTACTGCCGGGCTATTTCCCGGCTTGACATCAAACGTCTGGATACTGGTTAATTCGACTGCAGAAACACCAAAGGCTGCTGCCAACATCATCAAAATTAAAAATAGTCTTGTTTTCATCGGTTTTATCTTTAGATTATGTAATTATTTTTGGGAATTTCCTTCTGCCACGTTCGAAGCTGGTTTTCAATTGCCAGACCTCTTAAGGGAAGTTTGCTTTTACGTGATGCAATCTCGATGGATCTTTTTCGATATCGTACAATAAAAAATTCACCGGATACGTCAATGATCCATCTCCAGTTCTCTTTTAAGCAGGCTACAGATTTATTGTGAGTCCAGTAAACAGCATCCTTTTGCCTGATCCCCTTCATTCATGAATACTCCTATTGACATCAGTCGATTTCAGATTTTAAAATTACTCGCTTTTCAAGATCTCATTCAGCCGTTGTTTCATTTCTTTGACCTTTTCAGGGTACTTGTCGTACAGGTTATTTTGCTCCGGGAGGTCGCTTTTCAGATTGTATAGTTCACCCGGAATTTTCTCGCTTACAATGTATTTTTTATTCGGTGCCCACCTTGCCGCAATTCCACCTTGTCCTGAACCATCGATGAATTTCCAATCTCCAATGCGGTACGAACTTCTCTCAATGACCAACTCATCCCGGGTAGGTTGATCCGAATCGGGATGATTAAGGATGGGCAAAAAACTGTGACTGTCGAAGTCGGCACCATGAATCGATTCGTCGCCGACAATATCAGCGAGTGTTGCCATCATATCCGTAAAACAAATCGTCTGGTCGCTTACATCCCCGGCAGAAAACCTGCCGGGCGCACTCACGATAAATGGAATACGAGAACCACCTTCCCACATGTCTCCTTTCATGCCACGTAAAACACCCACACTGGCATGGTCAAATTTTTCAATGTCTTCTTGAAACCAAACCGGCCCATTGTCGCTGCTAAAAAAGACGATGGTATTTTCCAACAAATCTTTATCTTTTAAATAAGCCAGTACCTGTCCAACCAGATTATCAACCTGCATGGTAAAATCACCGTATTCACCTGCTTCGCTTTCCCCAACAAACTCGGGCTTTGGCAGCCAGGGAGTATGTGGTGCTGTCAAAGGCAGATAGAGGAAAAACGGATCTTTCGGATGCTCTTTTTTGTGAGTATCGAGAAATGCGAACGCTTTTTTCTGGAACTGATCCAGTACCTCTTTGTGTATAAAATCCGGAGAAATTCCTCCTCCCCGAAAAAAAGCACCCGAAACATCTGATGTCGCATTGGGGCTGGCATGGTCGTCAATCGTTTTTGTTGGCGATTGAACAGCACGACCGTTTTCGACATAAAAATAGGGTGGAATATCAAGCGATGCGTGCATTCCAAAAAAATAATCAAAGCCCTTTTCAATGGGGCCATTTTTCATTTCCAAAATCTTAGCAGGGTTCTCCCAATCCACTCCGTCGAAACCCAAGTGCCACTTCCCGATACAAGCTGTTTGATACCCATGGCGCTTTAACAAGGTTGCCAATGTTTCCTGCTTTGGTTTGATCAAACTATGCTGCATCGTATTCAAATCGGGCAATCGTCCCGGATAACGGCCTGTGATTAATCCGTAGCGTGAAGGCACGCACCATGCGCCCGGAGAGTGGGCATTGGTAAACCGGATACCTGCTTCGGCTAACTGATCGATATTGGGAGTTGAAATTTTTGACTCGTGGTTATAACAGGTCAAATCTCCATAGCCCATATCGTCGGCAAGGATAAAAACGATATTGGGTTGATTTCTTTTGCTTTTTACTTCGGATGCTTCTGTTTTCAATGAAACGAAAAAACCGGCACACAAAGTCACCAGCAGAATAACCGAAATCTGAAATTTAAGGTTCATGATTAATCGTTTAGTTTTATCAAAGGAAACAGGATTCAATTAATATTTAATTAATAGTTTATAAACAATATTAATAAGCAGAAAATCAAAATCCGATGGCAATCCAATGACCGAAGCCTAATTTTATCGAATCAATTGACTATTTAGCACTTAAAGATATCGTTACAAAAAGCGACTCGATGAAAATAATTATTCAATCGCTCCCTTATTGCTTTCTGTTGTGAGTCGACCTCTCCACCAAGTTGCCAGAGAAGAGCCCGTAATATTCATCATCGGACCAAATATTGCCGGAGCTAGCCCAACAGTGGCCACTTTTCCCATTTGCAATGCCAAGCCCGAAGCTAAACCTCCATTTTGCATGCCAACTTCCAGGGCAATCGTACGGCAATCCTGTTCATTCATTCGTAGCAATTTGCTTAGTAAATAACCCAGCGAATAACCAAACATATTATGAAGAAAACATGCCAGAATGAGCAAAAGACCCACCTCCAACAAACTATCCCTCCCGGCTGCCGTGATAATCGTAATAATTATTCCTATTCCAAGCATCGAAATAAACGACAACATTTTATCCAACAGCTCTTTGTCGCCTTTAGCAAAGTATTTGAACAGGTAGGCTCCAAGTATGGGGAGTAAGCCAAACATCACGACATCAAAAACCAAATTCGCAAATAAATCGATCGTTGCCATTTCCGTGGTCTGAAACGCAATGAAATTCTTCAGGAACATAATAAGCAAGTAGGATGCAATCTGGCTTATAGCATTGCTTTTCGATTTTAATCCATTCGAAAACAGGTTAAAAATAAGTCCGGCACAAATGGGAAGGATTACCATGTTGAAAATCCCCAACATCATATTCCAGAAATTTATTTCGATTAGCTGGCCGGCAAACGTTTTCATTAAAAGTGGTGTCAACAAAGGCGACAACAAGGTTGCGAATGCCGTAAGGGTAACCGACAATGCCAAATTAGCCCGGGCTATAAATGCCATCACGTTTGATGCCATTCCACTTGGTGAAGAACCGACCAACACAATTCCTGCAGCTATTTCAGGTGGAAAATTAAACATCGTGGCAACGGTAATCCCCATAATTGGCATGATCGTAAACTGGCATACCACTCCAACGATCACTCCTTTAGGCATTTTTACTACGCCGGCAAAATCTTTGAGGCTCATTTGTGAGCCCATCCCAAACATGATGATTTGAAGAAGCGGTACAATCAGTTTTTTAAATTCGAAATCACCTGCTCTTAAAAAATATTCCGGATAATACATCGACACACAGACGGCTGTCAAGATCAAAAAAGAATAGGAGAATCCTTTCAATGCTGAAGATCCCCTTACTGCTATAGCCAAAGCAATAAGACCACTGATTAGAAATGGTCCTGTAGAACCGCTGTTGTCAGAAAAATACAGAGCAGTAAAAATAAGTAATGACAACACGGCAATAGCCAGAAATGCTTGGTAGAATAATTTACTCTTCACAGTTGTTGAACTTAAGGGCGAACAATCGTCCCGTCATTTTTACGTACCTGTGTCCAGTTATTTAGCTGAACGTCTGGAAGTGGATATTGAGCCGCAAGTTCTTCATTGATGTCAACACCCAGACCGGGGGCTTCATTTACATACATGTAACCATCTTTCATCGTAGGCGCTCCCGGAAATATTTCTCTTAGTTTATCCGAAAATTCTTTCCGCTCCTGAATACCGAAGTTCCATACGGCCAAATCGATGTGGGCATTGGCAGCATGTCCAACAGGTGACACGTCTCCCGGTCCGTGCCAGGCTGTCCGAACATTGAAGG
>TARA_R110002050_G_scaffold28530_4_pt1 | contig 51386 bp, 46 predicted proteins | sample TARA_R110002050 | Tara Oceans TARA_R110002050 (sample SAMEA4396988) | marine metagenome | biome: Polar Biome; feature: [DCM] deep chlorophyll maximum layer (ENVO:01000326); material: water (ENVO:00002006), including particulate matter (ENVO:01000060) such as... | depth 25 m
TCCGCAATTCTCAAGGACCAAATCAAGAATTTCGGCAAGGAAGCCGAAGTTACCGAAGTTGGTCAGGTCCTGTCCGTCGGTGACGGCATCGCCCGCGTTTACGGCCTTGACAATGTCCAGGCTGGTGAAATGGTCGAATTCCCCGGCGGAATTCGCGGCATGGCGCTCAACCTTGAAGCCGACAATGTCGGCGTCGTGATTTTCGGTTCCGACCGGGACATCAAGGAAGGCGACATCGTCAAGCGGACCGGCGCCATCGTCGACGTGCCGGTTGGTCCGGAGCTGCTGGGCCGCGTTGTCGACGCGCTCGGCAACCCGATCGACGGCAAGGGTCCGATCAAGGCCAAGCTCCGCGCTCGCGTGGATGTAAAGGCGCCCGGCATCATGCCGCGCAAGTCGGTGCATGAGCCAATGGCGACCGGCCTCAAAGCCATTGATGCGCTGATCCCGGTTGGCCGTGGCCAGCGCGAGCTGATCATTGGTGACCGTCAGACCGGGAAGACCGCAATCATTCTGGATACGATCCTCAACCAGAAGGCTATCCACGAAAACGGCCCCGAAAGCGAAAAGCTTTTCTGCGTCTATGTCGCGGTTGGCCAGAAGCGTTCGACGGTTGCCCAGTTCGTCAGGATCCTTGAAGATCGCGGCGCGCTGAAATATTCGATCATCATCGCCGCAACCGCATCCGATGCTGCACCTTTGCAGTTCCTGGCACCATTCGCCGGTTGCGCAATGGGCGAATATTTCCGCGACAACGGTATGCATGCACTGATCTCTTATGACGATCTGTCCAAGCAGGCCGTGGCTTACCGCCAGATGTCGCTATTGCTCCGCCGCCCGCCAGGACGTGAAGCCTATCCGGGCGACGTTTTCTATCTGCACTCGCGTCTGCTCGAGCGCGCCGCCAAGCTCAATGAAGCCAATGGCTCGGGCTCGCTGACCGCGCTGCCGGTGATCGAAACCCAGGCCAACGACGTGTCGGCCTATATTCCGACCAACGTGATTTCGATCACCGACGGTCAGATCTTCCTGGAAACCGAATTGTTCTTCCAGGGTATCCGCCCGGCCGTGAACGTCGGCCTGTCGGTGTCCCGCGTGGGATCGTCGGCCCAGGTCAAGGCGATGAAACAGGTTGCCGGTTCGATCAAGGGCGAGCTTGCGCAGTACCGCGAAATGGCGGCGTTCGCGCAGTTCGGCTCCGACCTTGATGCGGCGACCCAGCGCCTGCTCAACCGTGGCGCGCGTTTGACCGAGCTGCTCAAGCAGCCGCAGTTTTCGCCGCTGAAGACCGAAGAACAGGTTGCGGTGATCTTTGCGGGCGTGAATGGCTATCTTGACAAGATCGGCGTGAAGGAAGTCGGCAAGTTCGAGCAGGGCCTGCTGGGCTATATGCGCAGCGAAGGCAAAGACGTGCTCGATACGATCCGCAAGGAAAAAGCCATCAGCGACGACACCAAGGCGAAGCTGAAGGCCGCAATCGACACTTACGCAAAAACCTTTGCTTAAGGGCAAAAGACCGAGGACGGATAACGGATGCCTTCACTCAAGGATCTGAAAAACCGGATCGCCTCCGTCAAGGCGACGCAGAAAATCACCAAGGCGATGCAAATGGTCGCCGCGGCGAAGCTTCGGCGTGCGCAGGAGGCGGCCGAGGCCGCGCGGCCTTATTCGCAACGCATGGCCACGGTGATGTCGAACATTGCCGCAGCCGTGGGAAGTGGTGACGATGCGCCGCGTCTGATGACCGGCACCGGCAAGGACGACGTGCATCTGCTTGTCGTCGCCACCGCCGAACGCGGCATGTGCGGCGGCTTCAACTCGCAGATCGCCCGTTTTGCGCGCGAGCATGTGCGCAGGCTCCTGGCTGACGGCAAGACCGTCAAGATCCTGTGCGTGGGCAAGAAGGGCTATGATATCCTTCGCCGCGAATATGCCTCGCTGATTATCGAGCGTGTCGATTTTCGCGAAGTCAAGCAAATGAGCTTTGCCCAGGCCGAAACGGTCGCGGACAAGGTCATGCGCTTGTTCGAGGAAGGCGGCTTCGACGTTTGCACTCTGTTCTACTCCGAGTTCAAATCGGTGATCAGCCAGGTTCCGACGGCGCAGCAGTTGATCCCGGCTTCGGCTGGTGTCGCGGATGCGGACGCAAGCGCATCGGCGATCTATGACTACGAACCGGGTGCTGGCGAAATCCTCGAGGATTTGCTGCCGCGGTCGATCAAGGTGCAGATCTTCAGGGCGCTGCTCGAAAATGTTGCAGGTGAAATGGGCGCGAAAATGTCCGCCATGGACAACGCGACCCGCAATGCTGGCGAGATGATCGACAAGCTGTCGATGAGCTACAACCGCCAGCGGCAGGCTCAGATCACCAAGGAACTCATTGAAATCATTTCGGGCGCGGAAGCGCTCTAAGGTACACGGAAGAGGGTAAGATACATGGCTAAGGCAGCTACCCCGGCAAGCAAGCCCGCAGCGGCGAAAAAACCCGCAGCGGCTCGGAAGCCCGCAGCAGCGAAGACAACGGCGAGTGCAGCCACAACCGCAACGGCGAAAGCCGGCGCGGTGGGCCGCATCACCCAGGTTATCGGCGCCGTTGTGGACGTAACGTTCGATGAAGGCATGCTGCCGGCTATCCTGAACGCGCTTGAAACCACCAACATGGGCAACCGTCTGGTGCTTGAAGTTGCACAGCACCTCGGTGAAAACGCGGTTCGCACCATCGCCATGGACTCGACCGAAGGTCTCGTCCGCGGCCAGGAAGTGGTCGATACCGGTGGTTCGATTTCGGTGCCGGTGGGTGACGAGACGCTTGGCCGCATCATGAACGTGATCGGCGAACCGATCGATGACGCCGGTCCGGTAAAGACAAAAACGCGCCGCGCTATCCACCAGGACGCGCCGACATTCAGCGAACAGTCAACAGAAGCGGAAATTCTGGTGACCGGCATCAAGGTTGTCGACCTGCTCGCGCCTTATGCCCGTGGCGGCAAGATCGGCCTGTTCGGCGGCGCCGGCGTCGGCAAGACGGTTCTCATTCAGGAACTGATCAACAACATCGCGAAAGCCCACGGTGGTTACTCGGTGTTTGCCGGTGTTGGTGAACGGACCCGCGAAGGCAACGACCTTTACCACGAGATGGTCGAATCCGGCGTGAACAAGGAAGGCGGCGGCGAAGGATCCAAGGCGGCGCTCGTGTTCGGCCAGATGAATGAGCCTCCGGGCGCACGTGCTCGTGTTGCTTTGACCGGTCTGACCGTTGCGGAGCATTTCCGTGACCAGGGCCAGGATGTGCTGTTCTTCATCGACAACATTTTCCGCTTTACCCAGGCTGGTTCGGAAATGTCGGCGCTTCTGGGCCGTATTCCTTCGGCAGTGGGCTATCAGCCGACCTTGAGCACCGACATGGGTCAGATGCAGGAGCGGATCACGACCACACACAAGGGATCGATTACATCGGTGCAGGCCGTTTACGTGCCGGCCGATGACTTGACCGACCCGGCGCCTGCCTCGACCTTCGCTCACCTGGATGCAACCACGGTGTTGAACCGGTCGATCGCTGAAAAGGGTATCTACCCTGCGGTGGATCCACTCGATTCAAACTCCCGTATCCTGGACCCGTTGATCATTGGTGACGAGCATTACGAAGTTGCCCGTGGTGTTCAGGAAATTCTGCAGCGCTATAAGTCGCTTCAGGACATCATCGCTATTTTGGGCATGGATGAGTTGTCTGAAGAGGACAAGGTCACCGTGGCACGTGCTCGTAAGGTCGAGCGCTTCCTGTCGCAGCCATTCTTCGTGGCCGAAGTGTTCACCGGCGCGCCTGGCAAGCTGGTCGATCTGGCAGACACCATCAAGGGCTTCAAGGGCCTGGTGAATGGCGATTACGATCACCTCCCTGAGCCGGCTTTCTACATGGTCGGTACCATCGAGGAAGCCGTCGAAAAGGCTCAGCGCCTGGCTGCTGAAGTCGCCTAATCATGAACTTGCCCGCGCTATTCGGCCCTGGCCGGTTTGCGCGGTGCGACCGAACAGCACTGCGATAAAGTGAACGTCATGGCTGACAGCTTCAATTTTGAACTCGTATCTCCGGAACGGCTGCTTTTGTCGGCAACCGTCAACGAAGTCGTGATTCCCGGCGCCGACGGTGAAATGACCGTGATGGCACATCACGCTCCGACGATGACCACCATCAAGCCGGGCGTGGTCACGGTGGTGACCTCAGACGGCAAGAGCGAGCGGTATGTGGTGTTTGGCGGTTTCGCCGATATCATTCCCGAGGGCTGCACTTTGCTGGCCGAATCCGCCGTTGCGGTGGCCGATATTGACCGTGCCGACCTTGCCCAGCGGCTGCAAAATGCGCGGGAAGACTTTGCCGACGCGACCAGCGATGCCGGTAAGCAGAAGGCACAGGAATTTCTCGACCAGCTGACGACGCTGGAAGCTGCGCTCTGATCCAACTGCGCGGCACGGATTTGGAAGGGGCGGTCTGATGGCCGCCTTTTTCATTGGTGCGAAGTGCTTGAGGGCAAGGTCATTCCGGCATAGCGGCCCTTGTGCCCGGTTCACGCACTCACGCGACACCTTGTGATTGAAGATGCGCGTGATGCGCCGGGATCTCAGCGGTGGATGGCCTCCGCCAGCGCCAGATAGGCGTCGGGATACTCCAATGCTCCGCTCCAGCCGGCGAGGGCTGCCGGCTCCAGCTCCAACGCCAGAAATCGCGGCCCCTGCCAGGTGACATCGGCGCAATCGGCGGTGCTCGACCGGAATCCGAACCGGCAGTAATAGTCGGGCTGGCCGTACACAAACACGCAACGCCAGTTGCGGTCCCGCGCCAGCTTCAACGCGTGGCGAACCAGCTCGGTGCCAATCTGCATGTCACGCCAGGCCGGAAGGATGGCATGTGGCGCCAAAGCCAGCGCGCGCTCCGGCCCCGCAATGGGGGTCAACAGAATGTGCCCGATGATCTGTTCCTCGAGTTCCGCCACCAGCGACAGCGTATCGGCCTGGCCCGAGATCAGGGCTTCGGACTCTCCGGCAGCACCGGTGCCATATACCGACGCCTGCAGCGCGTGAACTTCGATCCGGTCGGTGGCACCAGTCTCCCGATAATTCGCCCTTGCGGCTATACTCTTTCGTTCAGACATGAAGCTCTCCCCTGTCAACCGCCTCACCGCAGCCGTGTGGCATCCTGGGCTGGCATCTCGTCACTGTCAGGCGGAACCGGCTCCCGAGTTCCCTGCGGACAATATCATTGATCAAACGGTAGCACGTGGCTGTTGGTTTCCAGCCAGTGGATCCAAGCAACCCGATCAGCTTCATGCAGTGTCCGCGCCGAGATGCGCGAAAGCGGCAATGACCTGATCATAGGCCTTGCGCTTGAAGGGCACGATCAGGCCGGGCAGATCGCCCATCGGCTTCCATTCCCATGCATCGAATTCCGCGCTGTGGCCCTCCGGCGGCGGGTTGATCCGGATTTCGGTCTCATCGCCGGTGAACCGCAACGCGAACCAACGCTGTCTCTGGCCGCGATACTTGCCCTTGAGGCCGATCCCGATCAGATGATCGGGCAGATCATAATCAATCCAGTCGGGGGCTTCGGCCACGACCTCGACCGATCGCATGCCGGTCTCCTCATAGAGTTCGCGCAAGGCTGCCTGATAGGCATCCTCATCGGCGTCAATTCCTCCCTGGGGCATCTGCCAGAGTTGCGGCGAGCCGTCATATTCGGAGTTGCCCACGGGAATGCGGCGGCCGGCCCAGACGAGGCCGTTGCTGTTGAGCACCATGATTCCGACACAGAGCCGATAGGGAAGATCTTCGGGATTGACGGAGCGCTGCTTTTGTTTCGCCATGGACTTCCTGTTTACCTTTCCGGATCATCGGCGGTTGCCGAGGCCGAGACGATTTCGATGCCGCGCGCCCTGGCTTCGTTGGCCCAGGTTGCAATTGCATCCACGCTGACTTCGAAAGCGGAGGCGACCCCCACCGCCACACCGTTGCGGCGGGCCGTTCGTTCGAGGTCGTCGAGTTTTGAAAGAATGTATCCGCGCTCCTGGGTGGCGTCGAGCACCATGTCAGACGCGGTATAGGGGATGCCAAGCGTTTTGGCGAACTTGCCGGTCAGCGACTGTGCCGATGTTCCGTCATCAACGAACATGATGCCGCGCGCCCCGATATCGCGCATGATCGGCTCAAGGGCTTCGGGATCGGCGAGGAAGCGCCCGCCCATGAAGTTGGTGATGCCGGTATAATTGGTGATCCGGGCCATGGCGGCATGCAGATCGTCAAGATTGCTTTGGGCGCCAGCGGTAACGGTCAGGGTCCCGGCGCCGGGATCATTCGCCGGGTAATCAAATGGTTCGAACGGGATCTGCAGCAGGATTTCATGGCCTTCGCGGCGGGCCTCCTGCATCCAGCGCTGCAGACTGTTTCCGTTTGATGCGAAGGCGAGGGTGATGTCTTCGGGAAGCGCCTTGATCGCATATTGCGTGCCGGTCTGACTGAGACCCAGGCCGCCGACAATAATCGCCACGCGCGCGCCCCGCGCGCCCGACCATGGCCGGGCGTAAATGTCGAAGGCACGTTCGCCGTCGGGACCGCGCACCGGCAGACGGCCTTCCGGCGTATCCTGAATGATCGCGGGATCGGGCAGATGAGCCAAGCGCGGATTCTGGCCGACCCGGCCGGGAGGGGCGAGCAGCACCGGCCGGTTGTCCGGGCGCTTGACCGGGGAGATTTTGTTGACCTCCTCGCCGTTCTCACCAAGCGTCGTGGTGATATCGGCGCCTGACTGACCGGACACGCTGTTGAGGGAGCCGTCCGCGTCGTCCTGGAGACCAGCGCTTTCACCGGCGCTGTCGGGAAGCTGCTGGTCGAGGGTGGTGGCGTCTTCGGGCTTTTTGTCCGCAACGGCGGACGTCTCGATGACAACAGCGGATTGATTGGTGGTAATGCGAGCGCCCGAGAACGCAATCCAACCGGCTCCGCCCAGAACGGTGCACAATGCTGCCAGCGACAGCAAGGGCGTGATCCAGGTACGTTTCGCCTTTGCCGGCGGGCGCTTGCCCGGACCGCGATCCTGTCCCAGAGGTTGATGGATATTGTCGCCCACGATCTTCTGCCTCAATCCTGATGCGGATCTATTGAATCAGTACGCCGCCCCGCTTGCAAGCCACAAGGGCTTGGGAGCGGGGCGGCGGATCAACGGCGCATCAGTTCTTGATCGAAGCCTGATCAGGGTTCGGCGGGAATGCCGGATCGGTTTTCACACCGCGCAGCAGATCCAGCGCATAACCGAGCTGGACGTCGTCCTTGGGATCCGGTGGCACATAGGCAATCGAGCCCGAGCCCTTATCGTCCTCGTTCTCGCCCTGTATATGGCCGCGCAGTTCGCTTTCGCCGGAAGGTTTGACCCTGCCACGCAGTTCTTCGGGGACAGGCTCCTCGACGCGGATATCGGGCTTGATGCCGGTCCCCTGGATCGATGTGCCGGACGGCGTGTAATAGAGCGCCGTGGTGAGCCGCAGCGCGGTCTTGGCGTCGAGCGGAATAATGGTCTGCACCGAGCCCTTGCCGAACGACGTCGTGCCCAACACCGTGGCGCGGCGATGATCCTGAAGTGCCCCGGCGACGATTTCCGATGCCGACGCAGAGCCGCCATTGATCAATACGATCACCGGCTTGCCGCCGGTGAGATCGCCCGGACGCGAATTGAAGCGCCGGGTTTCTTCCGGATTGCGGCCGCGGGTCGAAACGATTTCGCCGCGATCAAGGAAGGCATCGGAGACGCTGATTGCCTGGTCAAGCAGGCCGCCCGGGTTCAGCCGCAGATCAAGCACAAAGCCCTTGAGCTTGTCCTTGCCGATTTCATCGGTGATTTTCTCGATTGCGTCGGAGAGATCGTCATAGGTTTTCTCGGTGAACGAGATCACCCTGAGATAACCGACATCGTCTTCACTCCGGAAGCGCACGGCCTTGACCGCGATGATGTCGCGGACGACCTTGATCTTGATCGGCTGATCGGCGCCTTCGCGAAGCACGGTCAGCTCGATGGCGGTGTTGACCGGACCGCGCATCTTGTCGACGGCTTCGCCGAGCGAGAGGCCGCGAACCGGTTCGCCGTCGATTTCCGAAATGAAATCGCCTGCCAGAACGCCTGCGCGGGCCGCCGGGGTTTCGTCGATCGGGGTGATCACCTTGACCAGCTCGTCCTCCATGGTGACCTCGATCCCGAGACCGCCGAACTCGCCGCGGGTCTGGGTTCGCATGTCGTCGGCGGCTTCCTGGTTGAGGTAGCTGGAATGCGGATCGAGCGAGGTCAACATGCCGTTGATGGCGCTCTCGATCAGTTTGTCCTCCTCGGGCGGAGTGACATATTGCGCGCGCACGCGCTCAAATACATTGCCGAAAATGGCAAGCTGCCGATAGGTCGCGGTCCCCGCTGCATTGGCGGCGCCGCCATAGGCGTTGATTGCGCTCACGGATGCAGCGCCCATCAACGCGCCGACCGCCAGTAGTGTCACCTTACGTATCATTTCTTGCCTTTCTCGAAGACATCTCGTCTTTCCACCAAGTGCGCGGATCAACAGGTTGACCGTCTTTTCTAATCTCAATGTAGAGCGTCGGACGCTCAGAGGCCAGCGTCAAAGCCGCAGAACCTGCGAATCTCGTCTGGCCCATCGTCGCAAGGGGCTCACCAGAAACCACGAATTGTCCCGCCGAGACCTTGATCTTTTCCATGCCGGCGAGAATCACGTGGTGCTTTTCTCCCGTATCAAGAATAACCACCTCGCCGTAGCTTCGGAAAGCCCCGGCATAGGCAACCCAGCCATCCGCCGGCGCATAGACTGTTTCACCGGCCCTGGTCGCGACAACCTCGCCGGTCAGTGTGTGACCGGTGCCATCATCGGCGCCGAAGTAGCGCAGGGTCTCACCCGCCACCGGTCGGCCCAGCGTTCCGGTCAATTTCGAGAAAACATATGCGGGCATAATGCGGTTTTTGTCGGGCAACGCCACGGCCGCGAACGCACGGGCACGCTGCAACTGTTCGGCCAGCTTGCGCTGGCGTTCCTGCTCGGCCTCGCGGGCGGCCTCGGCGGCCTGGCGCAGCGAGGCGATTTCATCGGCAAGCGCAGAGATCCCGGCTTCGAGTTCGCCGGAGCGCACCGACAACGCCTCGGCGCGTTCGCGTTCCCGTTCGAGCCGGCGCTGGCTTTCGACCTGCAGGGCGATTTTCTCCGACGCCAGATTGGCCAGGCGCTGTTCCTGGGCTGCATTCTCGTCAAGCGCGGCGGCGAGCGACTGCCGTTCCGTCACAATCGCTTCGCGCAGGGCGGCCAGCTCTTTCAGATCGGCAGCGAGCGCTTCCGTTTCGGCTCTGATTTCGGGTACCACAGCGCCCAGCAAAATTGCGCTGCGCACCGAGGAGAGGGCATCTTCGGGACTGACAAGCAGCGCCGGCGGCGGGTCCCGGCCGATCCGCTGCAAGGCCGCCAGAACTTCCGCCAATACCGACCGGCGCGACATCAGCGACAGCCGGACGGCCTCCTGACGTTCCGACAGATCGGTCATGGCGCGCTCGCCATCGGCGATTTTCTGGTCCAGCGCCGCCCGCCGGGAGGCGGATTCGGCAATCCTGCGGTCCAGTGACTGCTGATCGGCGCGCAGCGCGGCGATGTCATGCTCCAGTGCGGCCAGAGCCTTTGCCGCCAGAGCCGCCTGATCGGCGACCGACTGCAATTCGAGACGGCTTGCTTGTTGCTGCTGCTGCAGATCGCTGGCCAGGGCTGTGGAATCGGGTTCGTCCTCGCCGCTGGCGCGGGCGGGGCCGGAGAGCAACAACGACAGGAGAGCAAGTGAAAGCAGACCCGGCGCACCCCGGTTGAAGGGCGCGAGCCTGGCAGGCGAGGTCCGGGACGAGCCGGACCGGACCGATTCGGACCATGAGCTCCACATGTTGTCACTCTAGCCAGGACGGCGTTAAAGCACCATGAACCATAACGACGCCGGGATCACATCTTTGCGATGCCGATGGAAGGCCGTGCATCATGACCGGTGATAGGGATGGCCAGAAAGAATGGTCACCGCGCGGTAGAGCTGTTCGGCTGCCATGATGCGCACCAGTTGGTGCGGCCAGGTCATGCGGCCAAACGAGATCACCGCGTCAGCCTTCCCATGCAAATCCGGATCCAGCCCGTCCGCGCCGCCTATGGCCACGACCAGATCGCGGCGACCCTCGTCGCGCAGGCGAGCGAGAAGATCAGCGAAGCCGGGCGAATCAGGCGTCTTGCCGCGTTCATCGAGCAGAACAAGCGCTGCGCCATCGGGCAGGATGCGGGCGAGTTGCGCTGCTTCTTCCTTCTTGCGCAGATCGGCGGTTGCGGCGCGGCTTTCGGGAACTTCGATGGTCCGGGCGAAATCAAGGCCCAGTGCGCTTCCGGCCTTGGCCAGGCGATCAAGATAACGGCCGGAAAGCTCGTTCTCCGGCCCGGCCTTGAGCCGTCCGACGGCAAAGAGTGTGATGCGCATGATGGCTGTCTTCCGGTCCTTGGGGGCGGTTGGCTGCATCATTGCCGGGATCATGCCAGCTTGAAACAGCGCAACAATGTATTCACGCCGCCATTCCATCCTTTGCGCGCGGGCAAATCAACAGCGATCGATTGCGGGAAACGACATCACCGTGCAATCAGGCGGATGCGCAAAGGTCGCTGTCCCGCCTTGACGGGATGAATGTGCCCGAGCGTCGCAGTGACATCATTTGAACCCGAGATGCACCGTCGGAGGGTCAGCGCAACATCCACCCGCCGCCCTGTCAGCCAAGTCCGGGCGGCATCGTGATCTGATCCAGACATCTGCGCTGAAGGGTCAGGCAGTGCAGCTGGTCAGTGCAATTTTCCATCCTCGATCTCGGGGGTCTGCCACATCTTTTCGATGTTGTAGAACTCCCGGATTTCGGGCCGGAAAATATGAATTATGACATCGCCCGCATCGATCAGAACCCAGTCGCCGGTCGCCAGACCCTCGACCCTGGGCACGCCGAATCCGGCGTCCTTGATCTCGCTGATCAGATGATCGCAGATTGCCGCTACATGCCGGTTGGAGCGGCCTGAGGCCACGACCATATGGTCGCCCAGAGCCGATTTGCCCGCGATGTCGATGACAACGATGTCTTCTGCCTTGGAGTCCGCCAGTCTTTCGCGGACCAGTTGAAGCTGGCGCAGAGCGGCTTGTTCGCCACTGCCCGCCGCTTGTGAGAAATCGCCTGTGGCGTTTCCCTTGGCGTGTGCTGTTCTCAGGGTGATTCCTTTCCTCTTCCTGAACAGTCCAACATTCGCCGTGTTCCTCAACGCGAACGCGACGTACTTGTAAGATAGTCATGGACACCGGTGTTTTTCAAGATGCGGACTTTGCAAGCGTTTCCTGTTCGCTGCGGATTGCGCTTGAAGACAGGGGGGAACGCGGACCGTGAATGAAGGTCCAGGCCGGGGCCGCAAGGAAAGGCAGCACGGCCGCATCCTCCTCGTCGACACGGGCGTGCGAGTAAGTTTTGGCCATTTTCGATGACAAATAGGCAAGCGTCGATCCCGGCCTGTCGATGACGGCGATCGGGAAGGTCTGGGCGATGCCGCGCCAGTCCTGCCAATGATGGAAGTGCTTGAGATTGTCCGCCCCCATGATCCAGACGAAGCGGATGCCGGGATTGCGGGCCTTGACGAAATTGAGTGTCTGGGCGGTGTAGTGCAGGTTGTGAGCGGCCTCGAAGGCGGTAACCTTGACCCGGGGGCCGGGCGCGATTTTGCGGCTCAATGCCACGCGCTCTTCCAGACTGGCCAGTTCAGCGTGGTTCTTGAGCGGGTTTCCCGGCGTCACCATCCACCACAGCTGATCGAGGCCAAGGCGTCTCAGTGCGATTTCGGCCACAAGCTCATGGCCCCGATGCGGCGGATTGAAAGATCCGCCGAACAGGCCGACGCTCATGCCGCGCTCGACATAGGGCATCTTCAGAAACGCTGGCGTGTTTGCCTGTACCACCATCAGGGCCGGGTCTGGCCGGTGCCGTGCACACGATATTTGAAAGAGGTCAGTTGTTCGACGCCGACAGGTCCGCGGGCGTGCATCTTGCCGGTGGCGATGCCGATTTCGGCGCCCATGCCGAATTCGCCGCCATCGGCAAACTGTGTCGAGGCATTGTGCAGCAGGATGGCCGAATCGATCTCTGCAAAAAAGCGCTCCACCACGGCGGGGTCTTCGGCGATCACCGCTTCGGTGTGGCTGGACGACCACTGTGCGATGTGGTCGATGGCAGCGCCGATGCCGTCGACGAAACGGACCGCGATAATGGCGTCGAGATATTCGGTGTGCCAGTCGTCTTCGGTCGCGGGTGTGGCTGCAGGCATCAGGTTGATGACAGCGTTGTCGCCGTGGATCTCGCAGCCGGCGACCGACAGGTCGGCGAGAATGTCGGCCGCCAGTCCACGATCCATGGCGCTGTCGAGCAACAGGGTTTCGGCGGCGCCGCAGACGCCGGTGCGGCGCATCTTGGCATTGACCACGATGGCGCGGGCCATGGCGGGATCGGCCGACTTGTCGACATAGATGTGGCACAGGCCTTCAAGGTGGGCGAACACGGGCACGCGGGCATCGGACTGCACGCGCGCGACCAGGCTCTTGCCGCCGCGCGGGACGATGACATCGACCGTCCCATTCAGGCCGGTGAGCAGTTCGCCGACGGCCGAGCGGTCGCTGACCGGGATCATCTGGATGGCATCAACGGGCAGGCCGGCGCTTTCGAGCCCCGCTACCAGGCACCGATGGATGGCGCGGGAGGAATGGAAGGAATCCGATCCGCCGCGCAGGATCACCGCATTGCCCGACTTGAGGCACAGCGCGCCGGCGTCAGCGGTGACATTGGGGCGGCTTTCATAGATCACGGCGATAACGCCGAGCGGTGTGCGAACCCGCTCGATCTTCAGCCCATTGGGGCGGTCCCAGGCGGCGATGACGTCGCCCACCGGATCAGCCAGCCCGGCGATGGCCCGGATACCTTCGACGATACCGTCGATACGGCTGTCATCCAGTTTCAGCCGGTCGATGAAAGAGGCCGCCATGCCGCCTGTGAGTGCTGCGTCGACATCCATGGCATTGGCGGAAAGGATCTCCATCCGGCGCGCTGAGATGGCATCGGCCATGGCGTTCAGGGCGGTGTTCTTCTGTTCCGTTCCGGCGATCGCGAGCGGTCGTGCGGCAGCCTTGGCACGCCGGCCGATTTCGGCCATCAATGCGGTGATGTCGGTTTGGCTCTTGGTCTTTTCCAGCATGGCGGCTCTCCGGGCGCACGGTCAGGCGGTTTTCATACGCAATCGGCACGACGCCGTAAAGCCGGGTTGGCTGAGGGCGGGCCGCTGCCTTGCCGCGCGGTCGGCCGGTATCAGAGGCTGGACCCGCTGCCCGAGGTAATCACCATGTCGTCGCGGTGGATCACGGCGGTTCGGCCCGAATAGCCCAGAATGGTTTCGATCTCGGCCGATTTGCGCCCGGCGATACGCCGCGCCTCGTCGGCATCATAGCCGGACAGGCCGCGCGCGATCTCGCGGCCGCCGGCATCGCACACGGCGACCGGGTCGCCGCGATGGAAGTCACCCGCGACGGAACTGACGCCAGCCGGCAGCAGGCTCTTCCCCGAGCGCAGCGCGGTTTCCGCGCCTGCATCGATGGTCAGCCTGCCGGCAGGATCGAGTTGGCCGGCGATCCAGGTCTTGCGCGCGGTCTGAGGCGTGCCGGAGGGGCTGAACCAACTCGATCTGGCGTCCTTGTCGATCGCCGACAGCGGATGATCGGTCTTGCCCGACGCTATGATCATGGCGCATCCGGCGCCGGTGGCGATCTTGCCGGCGTCGATCTTGGTCTTCATGCCGCCGCGCGAAAGTTCCGATCCGGCGTCTCCGGCCATTGCCTCGATGGCGGGCGTAATGGCGTCGATGGTTTCAAGAAAACGGGCGTTCGCATCCAGATGCGGCGGGGCCGTGTAGAGCCCGTCGATATCGGACATCAGCACCAGCAGGTCGGCGCTGACCATGGTGGCGACGCGGGCGGCGAGCCGGTCATTGTCGCCATAGCGGATCTCGCTGGTGGCGACCGTGTCGTTCTCGTTGATGATCGGCACCGCACTGTAGCGCATCAGTTCGGCCATGGTGGCGCGGGCGTTGAGATAGCGTCGCCGCTCCTCGGTGTCGCCAAGGGTGAGCAGGATCTGTCCGGCGACGATGGCGTGGGCGGAGAGGCTCGAAGACCAGGCCCGGGCGAGCGCGATCTGTCCGACGGCGGCGGCCGCCTGGCTTTCCTCAAGCCGCAATGAGCCGCTCGAGAGCCCCAGGACCGTGCGGCCCATGGCAATGGCGCCGGACGACACAACCAGCACCTCGGATCCGGACCGCTTGAGTTCAGCGATATCGGCGCAGAGCGATTCCAGCCACGCGGTCTTCAGGCCGCTGTCGCGGTCGACCAGAAGCGCCGAGCCGATCTTGATGACAATGCGCCTGTGCGCGGATACCGGTTTGCGTGGGGCGGCCATGGTCAGTCTTTCGGGCCCGTCACGCCGCCATTCTTCACCGCCTGGGCTTCCGCATCATCGGCCTTTGCACCAACGATGATGTCGCGCAGGGCGCGCAAGCCGCCGGTCATGCCTTCGCCGGTGATGGCGGAAATTTCGAAAGGCGCACGTCCCGCCGCCTTCTTCAGTGCCCGCACCTTTTCAGCGCGGGCCTCGGCGTCAACCACATCAACCTGGCTGAGCGCAACGATCTCGGACTTCTCCGCAATGCCATGACCATAGGCTTCCAGCTCATGGCGGACGGTGCGGTAGGCCTTGGCGACATCTTCCTCCAGTGCGGAGACCAGATGCAACAGCACTCTCGTGCGCTCGACATGGCCGAGAAACCGGTCGCCAATACCAACGCCTTCATGAGCCCCCTCGATCAGACCCGGGATATCGGCGAGCACGAATTCGCGGCCATCTATGGTGGCGACACCGAGGTTCGGATGCAGGGTGGTGAAGGGGTAGTTGGCAATTTTCGGCCGCGCGCGGGTAACGGCCGCAAGGAAGGTTGACTTGCCGGCATTGGGCAGGCCGATCAGACCGGCGTCGGCAATCAGCTTGAGACGAAGCCAGACGGTTTTTTCCTGGCCTTCCAGACCCGGATTGGCGTGACGGGGCGCCTGATTGGTGGCGGACTTGAAGTGGGCGTTGCCAAACCCGCCATTGCCGCCAGCGGCAAGCCGGTAGCGTTGGCCGACCTCGGTCAGGTCGCAGATCAGGGTTTCGTTGTCTTCCTCGAAAATCTGGGTTCCGGCCGGCACCTTCATCGTCACGCTGTCGCCGCCCGCACCGGTGCGGTTGCGGCCCATACCATGGCCGCCGGTCTTGGCCTTGAAATGCTGCTGGAAGCGATAATCGATCAGCGTGTTGAGGCCGTCGACGGCTTCCACCCAGACGTCGCCGCCACGGCCGCCATCGCCGCCATCGGGGCCGCCGAACTCGATGTATTTCTCGCGCCGGAACGAGACGCTGCCGGCGCCGCCGTCACCGGAGCGGATATAGACCTTGGTTTCGTCGAGGAACTTCATCTGGCTTGACCGATTCAGGCTTTGAACATGTTTGCAATACTGCCATCGTCCTGGGAGACATGGAACTATTGCATCAGTTTGTTTATCTGCAATTCCGGACGGAAACCTGGTTCCCGCCCTTGGCGGAATTGCATTGGCCGGTCTGGATTGCGCCACCGGCCTCGGGCGCATCGATAAACGGCTCCGGCCCGGAGGTCAAAGCCTATTGCGATCACCGCGATCGGATGAGGCGCTGTCGCACAGTTCAAAGCGCGGCCAGCTTGTTGTCCTTCGACCAACCGATCAGCGAAATCCAGGTCTTGCGGTCAAGCCGGAACCATTCGACAGCTGCGCTGGCATTGATCGAGAGAATGTTGATCATGCCGCTGCCCTGGAACTGGAAGCCGCTTTTTTGCAGCACCCGGCGGGAGGCGGGGTTGATCACCCGGCAGCGGGCGTCGATATGGTCGATTTCGCGGGTGCGAAAGGCCATGTCGACCAGCGCATGAACGGCTTGGGTGGCAATGCCGCGGCGCCAGAACGGCTCGCCGATCCAGTAGCCCAGTTCAAGCGATCTTCCGTCATTTCCGGTTTCCAGCGAGCAGCAGCCGAAGAGCTGTCCGGTCTCGGCGTCGGTGATGGCGTAGACGCAATTGCCATTCCCGCGTTTGGCGGATGTGCGCACGAAGGTCTCGGCATCAGCGCGACCATAGGGGTGCGGGATGCGCGACACCATGGTGGCGATGGCCGGATTGTCGGCGAGAATGGCAATTGCGTCGATGTCCTCGGCGTGGGGGGCGCGCAGGACCAGGGTTTCGGTCAGCAGAACCGGGCAATCAAAAGCCGGCGGCCGCTCAAGGCTGCCGACAGGGCAGCAGTCTGGTTCGCTATCGGGGTCGTGTCTCATGGTGGTTCTCCGGTTTTGGACAAAAAGAAAGGGGAGATGGTGTCCCATCTCCCCTGTCCATTTTCCGGTAGTCCGGAGGATGCCTGCAAAGGCCGGGTCGATGAGACACCGGCTTGCAAAATGCGATCCGGCTTATTCCGCTGCTTCGGCTTTCGCCACAACGGATACAAAGGTTCGGCCGTTGGCTGTCTTGCGAAAGTCAACATTGCCCGGCTGCACGGCAAAAATGGTGTGATCCTTGCCAATGCCGACGCCGGTGCCCGGATGCCATTTGGTTCCGCGCTGACGAATGATGATGTTGCCTGAAATCACAGCTTCGCCGCCGAACTTCTTCACGCCGAGACGCTTGGAGTTCGAATCGCGACCGTTACGCGTGGAACCGCCAGCTTTTTTGTGTGCCATGGGTCTGCTCCTGTTCCGCCTACAAAGGCGATTGTCTGTTTGCGGCTGTTGGCCGCCAGGGCCCGAACGGGCGGTTGATTACTTCGCGAGTGCCTTGGCCTGGTCGCGCCAGTCCGAGATTTGGTCGGCGCTGAACGGCATGGCTTCGTCGATGCGGGCGATGTCATTGTCGCTCAGCTTGGCGATCTGGGCAAAGGTGGTGATGCCCTGCTCGTTGAGCTGACCGGCTGCGACCGGGCCAATGCCCTTGATCGTGGTCAGGTCGTCGGGTTCGCCCTTGGGTGCCTTGAACAAGGTTGCAGCAGCTTCGGTCTTTGCCGGAGCGTCAGCCTTGGGTGCAGCTTCCTTCTTGGGAGCAGCCTTCTTGGATGGCTTGGCGCCACCGGTCAGGATGTCGGTGATCTTGACGACCGTCTGGTGCTGGCGATGACCGCGAATGCGCTTGGAATTCTGACGGCGGCGCTTCTTGAAGGCCAGAACCTTGCGGGCGCGGCCCTGCTCGACAACTTCGGCAACGACCATGGCGCCATCGACAAGCGGTGCGCCCACGGTTGCGCCGGCGCCTTCGCCGACCATGAGAACTTCGGTGAACTCGACGGTATCGCCTGCGGCGCCTTCGAGCTTTTCGATCGTCAGAACGTCATTGGCGGCGACGCGGTACTGCTTGCCACCGGTTTTAATGACTGCGAACATCTTTTGTCCTTTCGTGTTCGTCCGGCTCTCACCTTTATAAGTGGGCCGTCTTTTTGCCAGTCGGAACTGATCGGCCGGTCCGTTGCCGGATGACCGGGTGAAGCCTGCCTGAGTTCCAATTGCATGGAATTCTCAACCAAAGGCCAACGGCGCAGGAAACCCCACGCCGCATTCGGTTCGCGAGATACGTGAGAGAGTGCCGTGAGTCAAGCCAAATTGGCGGTTGAGCGTGGCTGGAGGCATCAGGACAAAACTTTGCGCTTGTACAAGCGGGCCACGCCGGTTATGGAAGCGCCCGCGTGGTCATGCTGCGCCGACCAAAGACGCGGAGAGGTGGCTGAGTGGTCGAAAGTACCGCACTCGAAATGCGGCGTGGGGGCAACTCCACCGTGGGTTCGAATCCCACCCTCTCCGCCATCATTGGGAACCCTCTATCCCAATTAAACGCAAGCCCTTGAGTTCCCTCGCTGATTTCTGACCGAACGCCCCCAAAAGGGACCTTCAGTCATGAATGTATCGCTCAATGTATCGCGCCATGTACAGTCCGATGTATCGCTCGATGCGGAAATAATTTCCGCATCGAAACGGAATCGCAAGCTTAAAAAGCGACCCTGCTGCAAAGCAGCGGAACAAAACCGCGACAGGTCCAGTCGGTCCGAGCGGGCTTTGCAAGACTCACGGGTCAGGCAAACAATCGCTAACGACACCAGCCGCGTTTGATGGCCGGCGCAAAAAGAGCCCGGTAAACAGGGATTGCCACCCGTCCGACGAGAATGCTCTGGATGGCCTTGTTTGCAGGGATCAGGATGATCAGGGCTATTGCTGCAGTCACTGCCGATCCGATCATGTCGAACGGAAAATGGACGCCGATGAAAATTCGCGCCCAAGCCACGAGCATTCCGATGGCGCCGATCACGAGCGCGGCGCGATGCTGGCGATTCCAATATGCAAGAGCAAACGCAATTCCGAGAATGAATGTCAGGTGGTCGCTCGGAAACGAACTGTCTGCGGCGTGCTCGACGAAAGTCTTGCCGACAGGAACCATGAAGGGTCGCGGATGAAACCACCACAAGGGAATCAACTGGTTGATCAGAAGTCCCAGCTCCGACACCACTACGGCCATCACAAGCCCGCCACGTTCCTGATCACTTCCGCGCAACCAGAGCCAGACCAGGGTGACGGGGATCAGATAAATCGCATAATTGGCGCTGAGACGTGCAAATTCCATGACCGCACAGCTGATGGCAACCAGCCCCGCGCCACGTTGCGCGGTTATGTCTTCCCATGCAGTCCCTTTTGTCTCCCGCCAGGAAACCGATATGAAATTCCGCTTCCCCATCGTTATCATCGATGAAGATTTCCGTTCTGAAAACTCGTCGGGTCTGGGCATTCGCGCCATGGCGCAGGCCATTGAAAGCGAAGGGTTCGAAGTACTGGGAGTGACGGGGTATGGCGACCTGTCGCAATTCGCCCAGCAGCAATCGCGCGCCAGTGCGTTTGTCCTTTCCATCGACGACGAGGAGTTCAGCTCCGGCCCGGATGTTGATCCTGCGGTCGTCAATCTTCGCAATTTCATCGAGGAAGTGCGCTGGAAGAACGCCGATGTGCCGATCTACATCTATGGCGAAACCAAGACCAGCCGCCACCTGCCCAACGACATTCTGCGCGAACTGCACGGTTTCATCCACATGTTCGAGGACACGCCGGAATTTGTCGCGCGCCATATCATCCGCGAGGCCAAGAGCTATCTCGAAGGCATCAAGCCGCCATTCTTCAAGGCGTTGCTCAATTATGCCGAGGACGGGTCCTACTCGTGGCACTGTCCCGGCCATTCGGGCGGGGTGGCGTTTCTCAAAAGCCCGATCGGCCAGATGTACCATCAGTTCTACGGTGAAAACATGCTGCGCGCCGATGTCTGCAATTCGGTGGAGGAATTGGGCCAGTTGCTTGACCATAACGGTGCCATCGGTGCGTCGGAGCGCAACGCGGCGCGGATCTTCAATGCCGACCATTGCTTCTTTGTCACCAACGGCACCTCGACCTCGAACAAGATGGTCTGGCATCACACCGTGGCGCCCGGCGATGTGGTGGTGGTGGATCGCAATTGCCATAAATCGATCCTGCACTCGATCATCATGACCGGCGCCATTCCGGTGTTTCTCAAGCCGACGCGCAACCACTACGGCATCATCGGCCCGATCCCGCAGAGCGAGTTCGCGATCGACTCGATCAAGGCCAAGATCCGCGCCAACCCGCTGCTTGAAGGCGTTGACGCCGACACCGTCAAGCCGCGGATCATGACGCTGACACAATCGACCTATGACGGGGTTCTCTACAACACCGAGACAATCAAGGATCTGCTCGACGGTTACGTGGAAAACCTCCATTTTGACGAAGCCTGGCTGCCGCACGCGGCATTTCACCCGTTTTATGGCAGTTACCACTCGATGGGCCGCAAGCGTGCCCGACCGATGCATTCGGTCACTTATGCGACGCAATCGATTCACAAGCTGCTGGCGGGCATCAGCCAGGCCAGCCACGTGTTGGTGCAGGACAGCCAGGACACCAAGCTTGATAGCCACCTCTTCAATGAGGCCTATCTGATGCACACCTCCACCAGTCCGCAATACTCCATTATTGCCAGCTGCGACGTGGCAGCCGCGATGATGGAACCGCCGGGTGGCACGGCGCTGGTGGAAGAAAGCATTGCCGAGGCGCTCGATTTCCGCCGCGCCATGCGCAAGGTCGACGACGAGTTTGGCGATGATGACTGGTGGTTCCAGGTCTGGGGACCGCCGATTGAGCTTGCAGAAGAAGGCATCGGCCGCACCACGGACTGGGTGCTCAAGCGCACCGATGCCGACGGGGTGCACCAGTCGGATGGCGAGGATTCGTGGCATGGCTTTGGCGACATGGCGCCTGGCTTCAACATGCTTGATCCGATCAAGGCGACGCTGATCACGCCGGGCCTTAATCTGGACGGGCGCTTCGAGGAGACCGGGATTCCGGCCTCGATCGTGACCAAGTACCTGGCCGAGCATGGCGTGGTGGTGGAAAAAACCGGCCTCTACAGCTTCTTCATCATGTTCACCATCGGCATCACCAAGGGCCGGTGGAACTCGCTGTTGACCGAGTTGCAGCAGTTCAAGGACGACTATGACCAGAACCAGCCGATGTGGCGCGTCATGCCGGAGTTTTGCGCCAAGCAGCCGCGCTACGAGAAGATGGGTCTGCGCGATCTGTGCCAGCATGTGCACGCGCTCTACGCCAAATATGACGTGGCGATCCTGTCGACCGACATGTATCTGAGCGACCACCGGCCAGCGATGAAACCCAGCGACGCATTCGCCCACATTGCTCACCGGACAACGCAGCGCGTGCCCATCGACGACCTCGAAGGCCGCATCACCACAAGCCTGGTGACGCCCTATCCGCCCGGCATTCCGCTGCTCATTCCGGGTGAGGTGTTCAACAGGAAGATCGTGGAGTATCTGAAGTTCAACCGCGAGTTCGCCCGCGAATGTCCCGGATTTGAGACCGATATCCATGGGCTGGTGCAGGAGATTGGCAGCGATGGCGTGGTCCGCCACTTTGCCGATTGTGTCGCCGGCTGATCCGGGACAAGGGAGATCGTTCATGCCGCGCTTTGCCGCCAACCTGTCGATGATGTTCACCGAGCATGCGTTTCCGGATCGCTTCGATGCCGCCGCCGCCGCAGGCTTCGATGCTGTCGAATTTCTTTTTCCCTATGATTTTCCGGCTGATGACATTGCCGCGCGGCGGATTGCCGTCGGAGTGGAGCAAGCGTTGTTCAATCTGCCGCCTGGCGATTGGGCCAAGGGCGAGCGCGGGCTGGCAGCCTTGCCGGGACGGAAGGTCGAATTCCGCCAATCGGTGCGTACCGCGCTCGATTATGCAGCAGTCATCGGGGCGAGCCGCCTGCATGTGATGGCAGGGATTGCAGACCCGGCCAGTGCGCGGTGTCGCGCCGCTTACCGGGGTTCGCTGGCGTTCGCCGCAGACGCTGCTGCGAAGCAGAAGGTCTGCGTGCTGGTCGAGCCGATCAACAATCGTGACATGCCAGGCTATTTTCTCAATGATTTCGACCGGGCGGTCGAACTGATTGATGATCTTGGCCACCCGAACATCAAGCTGCAATTTGACATCTATCACCGGCAGATCATGCGCGGCGACGTGATACGCGGACTTGAACAATTGCTTCCGCTGATCGGACATGTCCAGATCGCGTCAGTGCCTGACCGGCAGGAGCCGGGGTCGGGGGAGCTTGATGATTTCAGGATCCTCGAGGTGCTGGATGGACTGGGATATCAGGGTTTTGTCGGATGCGAGTATCGGCCCAGAGGCGCGACGCTTGACGGACTGGCCTGGATGGACAGGGTAAAGGCTGTCTGAGCGGGCTCATGCATGCTGCACAAAGATGTGCAGCGGTTTTGCCACAACGACATGCACGACCATAGATCTGACGCGGGTCAGACGATCCCCCGGTCAGGCGTGGTTGCGAGCCTCTTGTCTGTCGGCATGGCGCATCATCCCGGAAAACACCAGCGGAACCGCAACAAAAACCGGAAGCATCAGGTAGATCAGCGCGAACCCGGTGTGTTCTGCGATGAAGCCGATCACCGATGGCGCGAACAGAATGCCGGAATATCCCATGAAGGTGACGATCGAAATCGCCAGCCCCTGTGGCAGGCCGGGAAGGTTGCCGGCCGCGGAGAAAGCGATGGGAACGGTGTTGGCGAGTCCTAGGCCAGCAATCGCAAAGCCGGCGACGGCCCATTCCGCCGATGGGGCCAGGCCAGCGGCGCCAAGGCCAATCATCGCCAGAATTGCGGAAATCCGGAACGTCCTGACCGCGCCGAAGCGGTCGCGCACCAGGTCGCCGAGAAACCGCATCAGCGCCATGGCCGCCGAAAAGGCGCCGAAGGCCAGTCCCGACAGCGCCGGGCTGGCACCCAGTTCCTGGCGCAGATAGAGCGCACCCCAATCCAGAATGGCGCCTTCAGGCGTCATCATGATCAGGCAGATAATGCCGGTCAGCCAGACCGTGGCGCCGACGCTCAGGAGTCCGGGCCGACGAGGAGCAGAAGATGGGTCCAGAGATGTATCCACCGGGTGCACATGCGGCGGATCGGAGAGCAGGCGAGGCCATGCCACCGCGACGGCGAGCGCTGCCAACACCGATGCTGCTAGTGCGTGAACATGGACGCCGAACAGGGCGATCAGTAGTCCGCCAAGCGCTGCGCCCGCCACTCCGCCAAGGCTCCAGAATCCGTGACAAGAGGACATGATTGCCCGGTCGTGGCGTTTCTCCACCTCAACGGCGTTGGCATTCATGGCGACATCCATGCCGCCAATGATCGCTCCAAAGAAGAACAGGGCAACTGCCGCTGTCCAGACCGATGGCGCGATCGTGACCAGTGGCAGGCAGGCGATGGTCAGCGTCGCGAGAGCGAGCACCGGAGTGCGCGATCCGCTTTTGGAAATCACCGCGCCGACCAGGGGCATGGCGCACAGCGACCCGATGCCGAAGCACATGATCATCAGGCCCAGGTCGCTTTCATCGAGATCGAGTCTCATGGCGAATTCGGGAATCTTCGGCGCCCAGCTTCCGACAAGGAAGCCGTTGGCGAGAAACATCAGCGAGACGGCCAGGCGTTGAGGCGTCAGAAAGGGGCGCGTTGCAACAATGGGGGCGAACATTATGGTTCCGCGTTAAAACGATTGAATAACTTTCTACAGACACTTGTGATCAGAGTAAATCGGCGGTGCAGGCAAAATTGCAGTGACGATGTGACACATCGTGAAATGTTGACCTGGGACAGAAAAATATCCCGCCTTGGACATCAACGTGCTAAGTCCGCGCATCCATATGCAAAAGGCAGGGTCATCGGGCCCGCCAAACAATAACAAAGATCGGGAGAACTAAGGATGGTGACAGGATCAGCGCGAGAATGGGTGCGGCGTTTGCAACCTTACAGGCTGCCCAGCGACGGACGAAGCGCGTTTGAAACAGTCTTGACGTTCGGGCTTCTGGTTTCCTTCTGGGTCATGATGTGGTTTGCGCTTTCCTATAGTGTCATTCTCACGCTATTGCTGTCCATCCCGGCCGCGCTGATGATGGTGCGGCTGTTCATCATCCAGCACGATTGCGGTCATCAGTCGATGTTCACGACGGCTAAATGGAATGACCGGGTGGGTCGTGCGCTTGGCGTGCTGACACTGACGCCCTACGACTACTGGCGCCGCTCGCATGCGATTCATCATGCCGGATCGGGAAATCTCGACCGGCGCGGCGTTGGCGACATCGATACGCTGACAGTCAAGGAATATCTTGGATTGTCGCGGATCGGAAAGCTCAAGTACCGGCTCTACCGTCATCCGGTGGTGATGTTCGGTATTGGACCCGCTTTCATCTTCATGCTGCAGCACCGGTTGCCGGTTGCGGCCTTGAAGGACGGGGTGATGTCCTGGGCCAGCGTGATGGCGACAAATCTTGCGATCGTCGCGATGTGGGTCGCGCTGGGCATGCTGGTTGGCTTCAAGGCTTTCCTGATCATCCACCTGCCTATCATGCTGATCGGTGCTTCGGTGGGCGTCTGGATGTTCTATGTCCAGCATCAGTTCAATCCGACCCATTGGGACCACGCTCCGGAGTGGGAACGCGAATTCTCTGCCCTGCACGGCAGCTCGTTTTACGACCTGCCCCGGCCGCTGATGTGGGTGACCGGCAATATCGGCATTCACCATGTGCACCATCTTTCAAGCCGGATTCCGTTCTACCGGCTGCCGCAGGTTCTCAAGGATTTCCCGGAACTTGCCCAGATCGGTCGGCTGACATTGTGGGAAAGCTTCCGGTGCGTTCCACTTGCCTTGTGGGATGAAGACCGCCGGCGGCTGGTGCCGTTCCGTTCGCTTCGTGGCCGGACCGCAACAGTGGCCGCCTCGGCCTGACCGGGTCTGTTGCGACCTTCTCCTGGGACGGTGTCGTCCAAGTTGCTTGTTTGAACGACACCGTACCTGCTTCAATTTGAAGCGAAGCGACGTGCCTTGCCTATCCGTCGGATGCACGGCGTCGTGGCCGGGACCGGTTGCGCCTGCTTGACGGACCCGCCCGCGCCGTTGCGCATTCGCCGCGATTCGCTTTTGCTTGTGTTGATGCAAAAAACAGTGTAAAGCTCACCTTATCGATTTTTGACCGGACGACTTGGTCGCTCACCGCCAGAGGCGGAGACAGGCTCAACACTTCACTTAAATTCGATGACGAACGCCTGCGCCGAGCGCTTTAAAGAGCGCTTGCGCCGGAAAATGCATTCATGGACATAAAGGACTCCCCCATGAAAACCGGTACTGTCAAATTCTACAACGACCAAAAGGGCTTCGGCTTCATCGCACCTGACGACGGCAGCAAGGACGTGTTCGTACACGCGACTGCTCTTGAACGCGCTGGCATGCGCGGTCTGGCCGAAGGCCAGAAGGTGTCTTTCGACACCGCTGAAGACCGTCGCACCGGCAAGACTGCCGTTTCGACCATCCAGGCTGACTGAAAAGTTGAACCTGCGGTTGGCTGGCTAAGCTGGTCGCTGTGATTTGATTGCGCCCGGGAACTCAGGTTCCCGGGCGCTTTCGTTGTTGCGGTTGATCTTGAAACGCACCGGCGTTTTGGTGAACTCGGAGGGCGCTCGCGTGCCCGAATGCTTGTACGTTAACGCACATGCATTGTTTCAAAGTCTTACAACGCCTTTTGCACCTCCGGTGGGATGCGTGGCGCGGTCGCGCTGGATAGCAAAAAGCCGGCCCGCAATGGACCGGCTCTCAAGCCATAACAAGCTTTGAAAAAGCTTATGCGCTTTCTTTCGGCGTCAGAACCTGGCGACCGCGGTACATGCCTGTTTTCAGGTCGATGTGGTGCGGGCGACGCAGTTCGCCGGAATTCTTGTCCTCGACATAGGTCGGGGCCTTGAGGGCGTCGGCGGAGCGGCGCATGCCGCGCTTGGACGGGGTGGTTTTACGCTTCGGAACAGCCATGACGAACTCCAGTTCAACACATAGACATGATCAAAGGCCGACCCGGGGGCCGAAACTGACACATGCCGATTTCGGAAATTTGCCGGGCTTATACATGGCATTTGGGGGTTTGACCAGCGTTTGCCGGTTTTTTTTTGACGGCGGGTACTCCGTACGGCGCAACCGCAGTCCACAAACCCGTCAGGCTTCGTCTTCCTCGACGATCCATGGTTCGGCGCGCGCCGCCGTCACCCATTCACCCCATGCCGGCAGGGCCTTCAGCCGGGCCATGTAATCGCTCACATCCTGATGGATATTGAACGCATAGACGTCAAGGCGATTGACGACTGGGGCGTACATGGCGTCGACTATCGAAAACCCGCCAAGCAGGAACGGTCCGCTGTTTTGGTCGAGACTCTCTCTCCACAGGACCTGAATGCGGGCCACGTCGGCGAGAAGGCCCGGTGTCTGAGCGATTGGCATGCGCTTTCGCCGCATGTTCATCGGACAGGCAGATCGCAGCGCATGAAATGACGACACCATTTCCGAGCTCATCGCCATCGCCCTGCTGCGCAGTACCGGATCGTCCGGCCACAGGCCCGAGTCAGGATGCTTGCGCGCGACGTGATCAAGGATCGCCAGAGATTCCCAGATGGTTGCGCCCTCATCGACAAGCACCGGGACCTTGCCGGTGGGAGAGAACGCCTTGAAGGCAGGATTTCCGCCGGCCATGTCGAAGGGGATCAGCCTTTCCTCGAACGGAATACCTGCCGCACGCATGCCGATCCAGGGTCGGAACGACCAGGACGAATAATTCTTGTTGCCGATGTAGAGAACAGGGTCGGCCATAAGCGCTTCTCTTGCTGATCTGAGATCAAGTGGTCGCATGCGGCGGACCGCAGGAAAAGCCAATTTACTTGAAGTCAGTCATAAAGGCATTTGATGTAAGCGCCGGATTGCTGCGCCCGTTGCTCGATCACCCTGGCGAGCTTCTGCATGCCGCGCGACGGGTTGGCTGCGTTGCGCTTGATCGGGTTGGGCAGGGTGACGGCGAGAAGGGCGGACTGGCGCGCCGAGAGCTTGGCGGCGGGTACGCCGAAATAGGCCTGAGCCGCAGCTTCGACGCCATAGGTCCCCGGCGCCCATTCGGCGACATTGAGATAGATTTCCATCAGCCGGCGTTTTGACCATGCCAGATCCATCCACATCGCCAGCGGGATCTCCAGCGCCTTGCGCAAAACCGATCGGGTGGACGGCAGAAACAGGTTTTTTGCAGTCTGCATCGGAATTGTGCTGGCGCCCCTGGTGGCTTCGCCATCAAGCGCGTCGTCGATCACCAGATTGAGCGCCTGCCAGTCGATGCCGGAGTGGCTGCAGTACTGGCCGTCCTCAGACATCATCACCGATTGCACCAGCACCGGAGCGATGGCCTGGAACCCGACCCACTGGCGCTCATAAGCCCGGCCCGACATCAATTCGCCGAGCATCAGTGTGGACACCGGCCTGATTTGCGGCAGCGCGTACAGCGGGATTAGCAGGTAAGGCAGACCTACCACCAGAACCACGAGGGCCAGAGCCCATGACAGCACCCGCCGCAAAAACCGGCCGCGGGATGGACGACCCGATGTCTGCCCTGACCTTGGGGGCTTGCTGCTATTGTTTTTCGCCACCTGACTTCCCTGGATAGAAGACGCTACCTGCGGCAGCCCTTAGCATGTCCTTAACGAGCTTGCGCGCGTATTGCCAGTCCTGCGGGCGCAGACAATGCCGGGGCGATCGCGCCGGGCACTGTGCGAGACCGGTCAGCGTGCAGGGATCGGGGCAGATGCAAACAAACCGTTGCCGGGCGCGGCGCGACATGGCAAGAAACCGGCATGAACCGGGTTCACAATGACAATTTCGCCGCGCGGCTTGACGCAGCGGCCCACAAGGTGGCCACGCTGCTTGCGACGCTGCTTTCGCAGAGCCCGCTTGAGGGCGAGACCGTCCGCCCGAAGCACTTGATCCTGGCGATGCGCCACGGTGTCCTCAATGGCGGCAAGCGGCTGCGCCCGTTTCTGGTGCTGGAGACTGCACGACTGCTGGACGGGCCCGAGGATGCGGCTCTGCGGGTTGCCGCGGCGCTGGAGTGCATTCATTGTTATTCGCTGATTCACGACGATCTTCCGGCGATGGATGATGACGACCTGCGGCGCGGCCAGCCAACCGTTCATATCGCTTTTGACGAGGCGACGGCGATTCTGGCCGGGGATGCGCTTCTGACCTTGGCATTTGACATTCTTTCCTCACCCGGCACCGAATTGCCGGACCGGGCCAAGCTGGCGCTGATCAACCAGCTTGCCCGTGCATCGGGCGTTGGCGGCATGGTTGGGGGGCAGGCGCTCGATCTGCATGCCGAACGGGTGACGCCGGACGAGGTCGGGATCGTGCGGCTTCAGGCGATGAAGACCGGTGCACTGCTGCGCTACGCCTGCGCGGCCGGCGCCATTGCCGGCGGAGCTGACGCTGAAGCCCTGGCGCGGATGACAAGATTTGGCGAGATCATCGGCCTCGCCTTTCAATTGGCAGATGATCTGCTCGACGTAACATCGGATGCCGCCACATTGGGCAAGGCCGCCGGCAAGGACGCTGGACGCGGCAAGGCAACCCTGGTGTCGCTTCATGGTATCGACGCGGCGCGGCGCCGGCTCGACGGGCTGGTCGAGGAAGCGGCGCTGATGCTTGAACCGTTTGGCGCGCGAGCCGCCACGCTGACCGAGGCCGCCGGTTTCATTGCAAGCCGTGATCGTTGATGCACGTCGCGCTCAATTGACCCCAATTGCGCGATAACGTCCGTGCATCATTTCCACGCGTGACAGTGCCGCGTGTCCAATTTTGATGCTCTTGCGGTTCGGTTTGGCGTTTTTATACGTGTTTATTAACCAACTCGCGGCATTATCCTGAAAAACAGGTGTTGCCACACTCATGACCGATATACGCAAAGATCAGGCTGAAACCGCGGTTGCGCGCAGATCAATCGTTTCACTTCGTATTGGCTATATCGTCTCGCTGATGGCGATTGCCATCATGTGCGCGTTCTTCTTCGTGGAACAGAGTGAACGTAACAGATCCATCCAGCAGATTGGTGATCTGTCCAGGCGCTTCGCCGATGTTGACCATTCCATGCGCGCCATTGCCGAGCGCAGCAATCGCCTGGCCCAGACCTATATCGAATACCAGGCCTTTGTTGATCCCCGACTTGCCAATGCGACGCTGGCGGACAAGCGGAAAATCCGCGATGCGATGCCTGTGGATCAGGACCTGATATCCGCGTTATCGAGTTTGCGGTTCCGCTTCGAGCGAACCCGATGGAAGATTTCGCATCTCAGGGAAGCGTGGGAGGCCGCCCCGGCTGACATGATCCGCTCCATCCAGTCGAAATCACGCTACATGACCAATGTGGATCCGTTCCTGCACCATATGCAGATGCTTGACGCCGTGCGCCTGGATAATGTGCGGACCAAAAAGGATCTTTACTGGGCCGGCCGTGAGATCGATGCGCTTTTCCAGGAAGTCATCCAGCCCTCGAACCTGTATGTGCATGAGCAATTCCGTGAGTACCTGGCCAAGCTCTCCCTGGTTCAAGGTGCTTTGCTGCAGCGCTATCTCCTGGCGACCATGGGAATTCTGCTGGTGCTTGGTCTCGGTGTTTTCGTGCCGATCGACATCATCATCCGGCAGATGATCAAGCGGCTTCAGGACAAGACTCACGAGATCGACCTGGCACTGACCAAGGCGCAATTGGGAGACCGGGCGAAATCCGAATTCCTGGCCACCATGAGCCATGAAATCCGCACGCCGATGAACGGCGTTCTGGGAATGGCAGAACTTCTGACCCGGACCGACCTCGATACACGGCAGCGCACCTTCACAGATGTGATCCTCAAGTCGGGCAACGCGCTTCTGGAAATCATCAATGACATCCTCGATTTTTCGAAAATCGACGCCGGACAGCTGGCGCTGAACCCGAAGTCGTTCAATCTGGTCGATACCACCGAGGATGTGGCGACGCTGATGTCATCGCGAGTCATTGAGAAGGACATTGAACTTGTCGTTCGCATCGCCCCGGGATTGCCCGAAAGGCTGATCGGAGATCCGGGACGGATGAGGCAGATTCTGACCAACCTCGTCGGCAATGCGGTCAAATTCACCGAGCAAGGCCATGTCATGGTCGAGATCAACTGGAGCAAGGTCGTCAGTGACGATCAGATCGAGCGGTTGGCGATCTCGGTCGCTGTTCGCGATACGGGCATCGGAATCCCGCAAGAAAAACTGGATACGATTTTTGACAAGTTCAGCCAGGTGGATGGCTCTTCTACCCGGAAACATGAAGGCACCGGCCTTGGCCTGGCCATCGCCACCCGGTTGGTGGAGCTCATGGGCGGCAGGATCGAGGTTGAAAGCGAGATCGGTGTCGGCTCGACTTTCAGTTTCACCATCGAGATGGAGGTGTACGGTGAACCGGCCGAGACGGCGGCACCGTCGAGCAATCTGCCCGGACGTCGGGTTCTTGTGATTGACGACAACGCTATCAATCGCATGATCCTGACCGAACAGATCCGGGATTGGGGATTTGACTGTGTTGCGGTCGAAGGCGGAGCGATCGGTCTTGACCTGTTGCGGCATGCCCGCTCAAACCTTGGCATCGGCATCGATCTCCTGGTTCTCGATTTCCAGATGCCGGGAATGTCGGGCGCTGAAGTGGCCCGTGTGGTCCGCTCCGACCCGCTGATTTCCGATACACCTATTTTGATCCTTTCCTCCGTTGACCAGGCGGATCAGCTTCAGGCGCTCAATAACCTCGATATATTTGCCCAACTGACAAAACCGGTTCGCACCGCGCAATTGCGCAAGACCGTGCAGTCGGCACTCAATCAGCCTCATACGGCGGCGGCCAGGACCGTTGCACAGCAGGCGCCCTCGTCCCCCCAGACCGAGGTAAGCACGGTTTCTCCGATCATGGCCTCAGGTCAGGTCGATGACGAGACAGCGCTGGATCCGGCAGACCGGAGCGAGCCTCTGGTGCTGGTGGCCGAAGACAACCAGATCAACCAGATCGTTTTCCAGCAAACGCTGGATGGACTGGGATATGTGCACAGGCTCGCCGTCAATGGACGCGAGGCTGTCCGCATGTGGGCGGAGTTGCGGCCGACACTGGTCCTGATGGATGTGTCGATGCCCGAGCTCAATGGACTGGAGGCGACCGCAGAGATTCGCGCCATAGAAGCTCGCGACGGCCTTTCACCAACGCCGATTGTTGCTGTGACTGCCCATTCTCTCAAAGGTGACGAAGACCGCTGCCTTGCTGCCGGAATGGATGATTATCTGTCCAAGCCGATCTCGCCCGAAAAACTCGGCGCGATGATTGACCGCTGGCTGCCCGGGACCGCACAAAAGCGTGAACGCCAGTTGGCTTGAGACCAGGATGGCATCCGGATCTTATGTCGTGGCCCCCCTCAAACGGTCAAGGGCCCAGACTGATCGCACGATGTGTGGGGTTTCCGAAACCCGGACTGACCGGTGTTGAGGCCGGCGCCATTGCAACACTTCCCTGTATTGAGCAAATCAACTGCCTTGGCCGAACCGCTTCTCGATGTAATCGGCGACCATGGCCTGAAAGTCCTCGGCGATGTTCGGGCCGCGCAGGGTTGCAGCCTTCTTGCCGTCGATGAAGATCGGCGCCGCCGGGCTTTCGCCTGTGCCGGGCAGGGAAATGCCGATATCGGCATGTTTGGATTCGCCGGGGCCGTTGACGATGCAGCCCATGACGGCAACCTGCAGGCCCTCGACGCCGGGATACTTGTCGCGCCAGACCGGCATGTTGCGCCTGAGATCATCCTCGATGGTGCGGGCGAGTTGCTGGAACACGGTCGATGTGGTGCGGCCGCAGCCGGGGCAGGCGGCAACCACCGGCACGAACTGCCGGAAGCCCATGACCTGCAGCAATTCCTGGGCAACGATGACCTCTCGGGTACGGTCGCCGCCGGGTTCGGGGGTCAGGGACACCCGAATGGTGTCGCCGATTCCCGTTTGCAGAACAATTGCCATGGCGGCGGATGAGGCGACGATTCCCTTCGATCCCATGCCGGCTTCGGTGAGGCCCAGATGAAGCGCATGATCGGAGCGGCGAGCGAGTTCGGAATAGACCGCGATCAGGTCCTGCACCTGGCTGACCTTGGCTGACAGGATGATGCGATTGCGAGCCAGGCCGGTTTCCTCGGCAAGCTCGGCCGAATGCAGCGCCGACTGGATGATGGCTTCGCGGGTGACGTCGCGGGCCGAGAGTGGCGAGCCGTTGGCGGCGTTTTCATCCATCAGGCGGGTCAGAAGCACCTGGTCGAGCGAGCCCCAGTTAACCCCGATGCGCACCGGTTTGCCGTAGCGGATCGCCATTTCGATGATTTCGATGAACTGGCGGTCCTTTTTGTCCTTGAAGCCGACATTGCCGGGGTTGATCCGGTATTTCGCCAAGGCTTCGGCGCAGCCGGGATGTTCGGCCAGCAGGGTGTGGCCGATGTAGTGGAAGTCGCCGATCAGCGGGATATCAAGGCCCAGTCGCTCGAGCCGTTCGCGGATCCTGGGTACGGCAGCAGCACTTTCCTTGCGGTCAACGGTAATCCGGACAATCTCCGAACCGGCGCGATAAAGCGCGGCCACCTGAGCCACGGTGGCGTCGACATCAGCGGTGTCGGTATTGGTCATGGACTGCACCACCACCGGTGCGCCGCCGCCGACCACAACGCCGCCAACGTCGACGGCGACGCTCGTGCGGCGGGCTTGCGGGACAACAAAGGGGGAGATGGTCATGAAAACCTCGGATCATTTTCCGCGACGGGCCGCTGTGGCCGATGCAGACACCTACCTAGAACGCGGATATGCGAAATGGAAGCCCGCCGATGAGGCGGATCAGCAAAGCAGGGCCTGAAATGCCGGGATTTTGGCCGGGAGCCGAGCATATCCGGCTCAGTCGGGCACGGCATCGGGGTTGAGCCGCCAGACAGAACGGTTCAGGATCGCAGCTGTTGCGACCCAGGCCGCGTAGGGCATAAACAGCAATGCCGCAGCCGGCGATATCACCCCTGCCGCGACGATGTAGGCGATGATGGTTGCAAACAGCGCGCAGACATCGACAAAGGCGAGGTCCATGCGCCGCCGACCGAAAAACAGCCAGGACCAGGCAGCATTGAGGACCAGTTGCAACAGCCACAGCGCCATGGCCAAACCCGGTCCACCGGCTTGCCAGACCAGCCAGCCTGACACGCCAATCGCGATGTAGAGAATGCTCCAGACGAGTGGAAACACCCAGTTGGGCGGTGTCCAGGATGGCCGATGCAATCCGCGGTACCAGTCGCCCGGCTTGAAGATTGCTCCGCTGGAAGCTGTCGCAATCACGAGAATGATGATTATGATGACGGCGGACATTTCGCACTCCAGAACCGGATCAACGGCAAGATACAAGATTTGACATGGCCGCGGCTTCGAACCCGGATTACCCGCCGCAGCGACCTGCTAAGAGGTAGAGTTGTGCTGCCGGATTACCAGTGTCAGGGCTGTGCGGGGTGAGTTCGCGAATGCGAACGCCGATCAAGCAGCAGCCTGCCGGGGGCGGTGTGTTGGAAGATTTTCGAGGATTGCGGTTCGCGTTGAACCAGACCATTATGAATTCATGGCAATTTCCGCATAGGTTCTACTGGCTTGTGCGGCAATGAGGGAGGATGTCATGACGAACAACACGACCGAATTGACCGGAGACGGACCTGTTGGCGCGCCGGTGCTTCGCACCATTACCATCGGGGATGTGAAAGCGTGCCTCAGCGATGGTTGGGGAGATTTTCTGGCCCATCCCGGGTTCGGGCTGTTTTTCGGTGGCATCTACATGCTTGGCGGTCTGGCGATCGTGGGGTTTGTCAACAGCATCGGCCAGCCATGGATGATCATTCCGCTGGCGATCGGATTTCCCTTGCTGGGTCCTTTCGTCGCCGTGGGGCTTTATGAAATCAGCCGCAGGCGCAATGAGGGCGAGCCGGTCACCCGCAAGGGCGTTCTGGCGCAGGTGTTCCATCAGCGCGAACGCCAGCTTGGCTGGATGGCCTTTGTCGTCATGTTCATTTTCTGGGTGTGGATCTACCAGGTTCGGCTGTTGTTTGCGCTGTTTCTGGGATTCAAGTCGTTTTCGAGCTGGGATCGCTTCACCGAGATCATGCTGTCAACGCCGGAAGGCTGGGGATTTCTGGCGGTCGGCACGCTTGTCGGTGGTGTCCTGGCGCTGGTGCTGTTTTCGACCACGGTGATCTCGCTGCCGATGCTGGCCGAGCGGGAGGTGGATTTTGTCACCGCGATGATCACCAGCGTTGCCATGGTGGTGAAAAATCCTGTGCCCATGCTCACCTTCGGATTTGTCGTTGGCCTGTCAACGCTGGTGGCGTTGCTGCCGGCATTTCTCGGGCTCCTGGTGGTCCTGCCAGTGCTCGGGCATGCAACCTGGCACCTCTACCGGCGCGCTGCGTCCGGGGGGTGACGCCGGCTCAGGAACAGGAAATCTGCCGGATGACCGGCTGGCAGAGATCCGGCTTGCCGCCGCAGCAATCTTCCAGCAGAAATCCGAGCAGCCCGCTGATGCCGGCATGATCGGCATGATATCGCACAGTGCGGCCGTCGCGGACGCGGCGAACCAGTCCGGCCCTGAGCAGGATCCCGAGATTGGTCGACATGGTATTCTGGCGCACACCGAGGCGTTCGCCAATTTCGCCTGACGCGAGGCCCTCGGGTCCGGCGGACACAAGAAGCCGGAACACGGCCAGCCGTGTCTCCTGGCTCAACGCCGAGAATGCGTCCAAAGCAGATTGCTGATCCATACAAGATTGGTATTGGAAGAGGCGGATTTGCGCAAGTCCGGGAAGGTCAGTTGTGATGCGTGGCACACCGAGCCTGGCCACCCCGACGATAACGTCCGACAGGTCTGGTGACCGGACAAATTCAATGTCGCGGCAGGTTGTTCCAGTGAATGTCTTCCAGCGCCTGCATGCGCGCCCTGCCATTGTCGGACTGGGCGCGTGAAACGCGGTCGATCAGCGCTTCGGCCAGTGCCAGCAAGGCCACACTTGAATCCCAGGTACGGTTGGCGTCGACGACGCAGGGCAGCACCACGCGGGCCGAGCGGGCGATCGGCGAAAGCCATGGGTCGGTGATGAGCAGGATGCGGGCCTTTCGCTCGACCAGCAGTTCTCCGAGCCGGACCAGATCGGACTGGTACCGGCGGATATCGAACAGCACCGCGACGTCGCCGGGGCGGACGTCGAGAAGCTGGTCGCGCCAGGTCGAGGTCTGTCCGTCAAAATGCCTGACATTGGGGCGGATGATCCGCAGGTGGGCCGCCATATAGGCGGCGACAGCGTCGGTGAAACGTCCCCCGAGAAAATAGCAGGTCGACTTGTGGTCCGAGAGCAAGTCACACGCGGCCTCGAATTCGCTTTCCGGAACAGCCTTCGCCGTGGCGTCCAGATTGGCGGCGATGGCTGCAAAACTTGCCTTGAGCGCGGGATTGTCGGTGACCGGTCCGCTTGAGCGGGCCCGTTCCAGCGGCGACATCAGTTGTGCCTGGACTTCCCCGCGCAGCACGCGCTGGAAATCGGGATAAGATTCAAACCCCAGCCGTGCGACGAAGCGCAGGACCGTGGGTGCCGAGGTTCCCGCCAGCGCCGCCAGCTCCGCGATCGTCGACAACCCTATGCTCGGGTAGTTCGCAAGAAATGCATGCGCGACCTTTTTCTCCGCCCCGGGCAGCGTTCCCAAGGCCGCCTGGACCTGTTCTCTTATTGCCATTTCAGTCCCCGATCCGGTATTTCGCGTTGATGTAATAAAAATTACAGTATTGACAATGATCCGGCAATCCTAATCATTGTTACGAAAGCGACCGATCCCGGCGCGCCTGCTGGGGAGCAGAAGTCAAGGTGCAGGACAAGGTGCTGATTGAACCATCAGAAGGTCCGGTGTTTGCGGTCCGCCGTCCCGACGGGGCGAGCGACGTGGTGCTGGTGTGTGAACATGCGTCGAAGATGATGCCAAGGGCGCTGGGAACCCTGGGCCTAAATCAGGCGGCGCTTGAAAGTCATATCGCCTGGGATATCGGCGCCCAGGCCGTTGCCGAGCGCTTGTCCGATCTTCTCGATGCAACCCTCATCTCGCAGCGGTTCTCCCGTTTGGTCTATGATTGCAATCGCCCGCCGGATTCTGCCGATGCGTATCCCGAGCGGAGCGAGGTCTACGAGATTCCGGGCAACAAGGGGCTTGATCAGAACGAGCGGTCACGCCGCGCCGAGGCGCTTTATGTCCCCTTTCACCAGGCTGTCGATACGCTCCTGGATGAACGTCTGGCGCAGGGCCGTAACGTCCTGCTGGTGACTGTTCACTCGTTTACCCCGATCTATTTCGGCCGGCAGCGCGAAGGTTTTCTCGGAATCCTGCATGACGAGGATCGCCGGCTGGCCGATGCAATGCTTGAGGCTGCGGCGGCAGCGAAACTGGAATCGGTGAACCGGAATTATCCCTACGGTCCGGAAGACGGGGTGACGCACAGCCTGAAGCGGCATGGATTGACCCGGCAAATCCCCAACGTCATGCTTGAAATCCGCAATGATCTCGTTTCCGACGAGGCCGGACAGATTGTCTGGGCCGATCGAATAGAAGGCTTGTTGCGCCAGGCGCTGGAGCGCCTGAACCCTCAAGGAGGACGTCTTCATGCATGATTTCGCCACTCCGCAGACCGGATGTTATGTGAAAACCCCGTTCGGTCAGGCATCCCGGACTGTTTGCGGCGATTGTTCGAGAGGTGGAGCGGCATGACTATCATCGAACGCTATATCCGGGCCGTGGATGCCTTCAACCGGCGCATCGGCCGGTTTGCGATGTATCTGATCTTTGCCCTGATGGGCGTGTTGTTCTGGTCTTCGATTACCAAATACGCGGGCGCGCCAGCGTTGTGGACGCTCGAATTCGCCCAGTTCATCATGGTTGCCTACTATTTGCTCGGTGGTCCCTATTCCATGCAGTTGGGTGATCACGTGCGGATGGATCTGGCCTATGGCGCATGGTCGCCGCGCCGCAAGGCGGCGGTTGACGCGGTCACCGTGCTGTTCCTGATCTTCTATCTCTGCGTCCTGCTGTACGGCGGGATTTCAAGCACCACCTACGCGCTCGAATATGGCGAACGGGCCCACTCGGTCTGGCGGCCCTATATGTGGCCGGTCAAATTGATTGCAGCCGTCGGAATCTTCCTGATGTTGCTGCAGGCGGTTGCCGAGTTTCTCCGCGATATCCTCTTTCTGCGCGGTATCAGCGTCAACCACCAAAGCGAGGCGGGCTTTTGAGCTACGAACTAATCGCGTTGTTCATGTTCGCCTCGATGATGGCGCTGCTTCTCACCGGGCAGCGGGTGTTCGGCGTCATCGGCGCTGTCGCCGTGATTGCCGCCTTGCCGTTGTGGGGCACCGGCGGCGTCGAGATCGCTTTCGCCCAATCGATCAAGCTGATGAAATGGTATCCGCTGCTGACGCTGCCGATGTTCATTTTCATGGGCTACATGCTGTCGGAAAGCCGCATCGCCGACGATCTCTATCGAATGTTCCATGTCTGGTTTGGACCGGTTCCGGGCGGGCTTGCCATCGGCACGATCTTTCTGATGGTGGTGATTTCGGCGATGAATGGTTTGTCGGTGGCCGGCATGGCTATCGGGGCGACGATAGCGCTGCCGGAATTGCTCAGGCGCAATTATGACAAGGTGATGATCACCGGGGTGATCCAGGGCGGGTCTTCGCTCGGGATCCTGATCCCGCCATCGGTGGTGCTGGTGCTTTACGGCATGATCGCGCGACAGCCGGTGAGCCAGTTGTGGCTTGCGGGTGTGTTTCCCGGTCTTTTGATGGCCGGGTTGTTCATCGTCTATATCGCCGTGCGTTGCCAGCTGCAGCCGCATCTCGGACCGCCGCTTCCCAAGGCGGAGCGTGACGCGATTACCTGGAAAGAACGGATCAGTCTGCTCCGGGCAGGCATCCTGCCGTTCATGATCTTCTTCCTGATGAATGGCCTGTTCCTGCTGGGCTACACCAGCCTGGTGGAAAGCTCGGCCGTGGGTGCGCTGGCTTCGATGGGGGCAGCCCTGATCAAGGGCCGGCTGAACCGCGAGGTGATGGAAAATGTCATGCGCAAGACGCTTGGCATCTCCTGCATGTTCATGTGGATCATTCTGGCGGCACTGTGTTTCGGTGCCGTGTTCGATGGCCTTGGCGCGGTGCGCGCGATCGAGAATTTCTTCCTGGGCCAGCTTGGCCTCGAGCCCTGGCACGTGCTGATCCTGATGCAGCTTAGCTTCCTGCTGATGGGCACATTTCTTGACGACACGGCGATGCTGGTGATCGTGGCGCCGCTCTATGTGCCATTGGTCAAGATCCTCGGCTTCGATCTGGTCTGGTATGGCATTCTCTACACCATCACCTGCCAGATCGCTTACATGACGCCGCCATTCGGCTACAATCTGTTCCTGATGCGCGCCATGGCGCCGCCGGAAATCAAGCTGCGTCACATCTATCTGTCCGTCATTCCCTTCGTTGCGGTCATGCTGCTCACATTGGTGATCGTGATGATGTTCCCGGAGCTGGCCTTGTGGTTGCCGCAACAGTTCCAGGGCAAGCTTCGAGGTTGAAATGAGCAGTTCGAAAGAAGACTAAACCCAAAAAGGAGAACAGCATGAGCAATATCAAGAGGCGTCAATTTCTCACCAAGGCCGGCGTTGCTGCCGGCGCTGCTGCCGGAACCGCTCTCGCCGCTCCGCCGGCCATCGCCCAGGAGCCGATCCGCTGGCGCATGCAGACCTATGCCGGTGCGACGCTCGGTCAGTTCGTAACCCAGCCTTTCGTGGATGCCTTCAACAAGGCGGCCAATGGTGAAATGGTCATCGAGCTGTTTTTCGCTGACCAGATCGTGCCAACCGGCGAATTGTTCCGCGCCATGCAGGCGGGCACCATCGACGCCGTGCACTCCGACGATGATTCGATGGCGTCGCCTGTGGAAGTCGGCCTGTTCGGTGGTTACTTCCCCTTCGCAACCCGTTCGATTCTCGACGTGCCGGTGCTGTTCCAGCAGTACGGCCTGGGCGATATCTGGCGCGAAGCCTATTCCGGCACAGGTGTTGTCTGGCTTTCGGCTGCGGGTCAGGACCCCTGCAACTTCAACACCAAGAAGGAAATCAAGAGCGTCGCCGATCTCGATGGTCTGAAGCTCTACACTTTCCCCACAGCCGGCCGCTTCCTGACGCAGTTTGGCGTGGTGCCGGTGTCGATTCCCTACGAGGATGCGGAAGTCGCGGTTCAGACCGGCGAACTCGACGGCATGTCCTGGTCGGGCATCACCGAGGATTATACTGTCGGCTGGGCCAATGTGACCGACTATTTCCTGACCAACAATATCTCCGGCGCCTGGATCGGTTCCTGGTTCGCCAACGAGGAAAAGTGGAACGCACTGCCCGATCACCTCAAGGCGCTGTACATGTCCTGCATGGAAGCGGCCCATACCTTCCGCAACCAGTGGTACTGGGGCGGTGAAGCCAAGCTGCGTGCTACCGGCGACAAGCTGGAGCTTCGCTCAGTGCCGGCTTCCGACTGGAAGCAGGTTGAGGATGCCGCCGTGAAGTTCTGGGACGAAATCGCCGCGGAAAGCGAAACCAAGGCTAAGGTCATCTCGGTCTTCAAGGAGTATAACGGCGTGATCAACAAGGCCGGCTTCCCTTACGGCGAACTCTGAGCCGGATCATGACTGAAATTCCGCCTCCCGGACTTGCGCCGGGGGGCGGATTGCCACTACAGCGCCGAGACAGCTCGCGTTATTGAGGTCTGTCGCCGTCGCTTTCATCTTCTTGACGAAACGTGCGACCCTCATTTTGTCGCAGTTTCAGACTGAAGCGCCAACCACACCATCGGGACCCTATCGACATGGCCGGAAATCTTAGCTTTGAAGACCTGAAATCTGCCGCCAAATCCGGTGACATCGACACAGTGCTGGTGTGCTGCGTCGACATGCAGGGCCGCCTGATGGGCAAACGGTTCCATGTGCAGAATTTCATCGATTCGAGCCATCAGGAAACCCACTGCTGCAACTACATGCTGGCCACGGATCTGGAAATGGCGACGCCGGACGGCTATGCGACCACGAGTTGGCGGGCGGGTTATGGCGACTATGTGATGAAGCCGGACCTCTCGACCATGCGTCGTGTGCCATGGCTTGAAGGGACCGCCATGGTGCTGTGCGATCTTCTCGATCATCACACCCATGAGCCGGTGCCGCAATCGCCGCGCCAGATCCTGAAAGTCCAGATCGCCAGACTCAAGGCACTTGGCTTTGAGGCGATGATGGCCACCGAACTTGAATTTTTCCTGTTCGAGCAGAGCTTCCGCGAACTGGCCCAGTCGGGCTATCGCGAGCTGACGCCGATCAGCGCCTACAATGAGGACTACCATATTCTGCAAACCACCAAGGAAGAGGGGATCATGCGTCCGGTGCGCAATCATCTCTTCGCGGCCGGGATTCCGATCGAAAACTCCAAGGGCGAGGCCGAAACCGGTCAGGAAGAGCTCAATATCCGCTATGCCGGGGCGCTCGACTGCGCCGACCACCACACCATTGCCAAGCACGCGGTCAAGGAGATTGCCTGGGCGCAGGGCCGCTCGGTGACGTTCCTGCCGAAATGGCACCCGAAGAAGGTCGGCTCGTCGTCGCATGTTCACATGTCGCTGTGGAGCGGCAAGACCCCTGCCTTCCGCGACGAGAACGGCAAGCACGGCATGTCTGATCTGATGCGCCATTTCATGGCGGGCCTGATCGAGTATGCGCCCGAATACACATGGTTCCTGGCGCCTTACGTCAACAGCTACAAACGCTTCATGAAGGGCACATTCGCACCGACCCGCACCGTCTGGTCGGTCGACAACCGCACTGCGGGCTTCCGCCTGTGCGGCGAGGGCAGCAAGGCAGTGCGGGTGGAGTGCCGTATCGGTGGCTCCGACATGAACCCGTACCTTGCGCAGGCAGCGCTTCTCGCCGCCGGCATCAAGGGCATTGAAGACAAGCTGAAACTGGCGCCGCCGACGACCGGCGATGTCTACGAGAACGCCGAGGCCAAACATATTCCCTCGACGCTGCGCGCCTCGACCGAAACACTGCGCGGCTCGAAAATGCTGCGCGAGGCGATGGGTGACGCGGTGATTGATCACTATGTGCGCTGCGCCGAGTGGGAACAGGAAGAATTCGACAAGGCTGTCACCGACTGGGAAATCGCCCGGGGCTTCGAGCGGGTCTGACCGAACGACCAAATACAGATGAGCGAGGGCTGGCACCGGCCTGATCGGCGAGCCGCCACAAGGAGACCAGACAATGAGCAGTTTGAAACTGATATCACCGATAGACGGTTCGGTTTATGCCGAACGCCCGGTGATGGAACTGAATGCGGCCGCAGCGGCTGTAGCCCGGTCGCGCAAGGCGCAGAAGGACTGGGCCCGGCGGCCGCTGGAAGAGCGGATCGCGCTGGTGAGCGCCGGCGTTGCACGGCTCAACGAGATGAGCGACGAGGTGGTGCCGGAACTGGCCTGGATGATGGGTCGGCCGATCCGCTACGGTGGCGAGTTCGGCGGCGTCAACGAGCGCTCCAACTACATGGCCGAGATCGCCCAGCGGGCGCTGGCGCCGATCGAGATCGAGAATTCGGCCCGGTTCAACCGCCGCATCGAGCATGTTCCGCATGGTGTCGTCTTTGTCGTGGCGCCCTGGAACTACCCCTACATGACCGCTATCAACACGGTCGTCCCGGCACTGATTGCGGGCAACACCGTGGTGCTCAAGCATGCGACCCAGACGCTGCTGGTCGGCGAGCGCATGGTCCGCGCCTTTAGCGAAGCCGGATTGCCCGATGACGTGTTCATCAACCTGTTCCTGGATCATCCGGGCACCGAGAAGCTGATTTCCGCCGGAAGCTTCAACTTCATCAACTTCACCGGCTCGGTCGGTGGCGGTAAGGCGATCGAGCGGGCTGCCGCAGGCACATTCACCGGCCTCGGGCTGGAGCTCGGCGGCAAGGACCCCGGCTATGTGATGGAAGACGCAGATCTTGACTGGGCTGTCGATACGCTGATGGATGGGGCGATGTTCAATGCCGGGCAGTGCTGCTGCGGCATCGAGCGGCTTTATATTGCCCGGCCATTGTATGATGCTTTTGTCGAGAAGGCTGCGGCCTGGGTCACATCGGGTCTCAAGCTCGGCAATCCGCTTGAGCAGGACACGACGATCGGGCCGATGGCCAATGTGCGTTTCGCCAGGGAAGTTCGCGCCCAGACCGAGCAAGCCATTGCCAGCGGCGCCCGCGGGCTGATCGACCCGAAGCAGTTTCCGGCCGATGATGGCGGGGCGTATCTGATGCCGCAGGTGCTGGTTGACGTGACCCATGACATGCGGGTGATGCGTGACGAGAGCTTCGGTCCGGTGGTCGGCATCATGCCGGTCGACAGTGACGAAGAGGCGCTTGCGCTGATGAATGATTGCCAGTTTGGTCTGACAGCTTCGCTGTGGACCAACGACACCGAGCGCGCCGCCCGCATCGGAGGCGAGATCGAGACCGGCACCGTGTTCATGAACCGCGCCGATTATCTCGATCCGGCTTTGTGCTGGACCGGCTGCAAGGCCACCGGCCGTGGCGGGTCGCTGTCTGAAATCGGCTTCCACAACCTCACCCGTCCCAAATCCTATCACATGAGAAAGAAATCCGCATGAGCCCGCGCGCCAACTGGTCCTATCCCACAGCAATCCGTTTTGGCGCAGGGCGCATTTCGGAACTTGCCGAAGCCTGCCTGACCGCCGGAATAAAGCTGCCGCTTCTGGTCACCGACCGCGGACTTGCTTCGCTGCCGATCACTGCGCAGGCGCTCGATATTCTCGATGCCGCGGGCCTTGGCCGGGCAATCTTCTCCGAGGTTGATCCGAATCCGAACGAGAAAAACCTCGAGGCAGGCGTCGCTGCCTTCAAGGCTGGCGGTCACGACGGCGTCATCGCCTTTGGTGGTGGCTCAGGCCTCGATCTGGGCAAGTTGATCGCGTTTCAGGCCGGCCAAAGCCGTCCGGTGTGGGATTTCGAGGATATCGGTGACTGGTGGACCCGCGCCAATGCTGACACCATTGCGCCGATCATTGCGGTGCCGACGACTGCGGGCACCGGTTCGGAAGTCGGCCGTGCCGGCGTGCTGACCAATTCGCTCACTCACGTCAAGAAGATCATCTTCCACCCTAAACTGCTTCCTGCGATCACGATCTGCGACCCGGAACTGACCGTGGGCATGCCGAGGATCATCACGGTCGGCACGGGCATGGATGCGTTCGCGCATTGCCTGGAGGCTTATTCATCGCCCTTCTACCATCCGATGAGCCAGGGTATCGCGCTCGAGGGCATGCGGCTGGTCAAGGACAATCTGCCGCTGGTGGTCGCCGACGGATCCAATGTCGCCGCGCGCGCGGAAATGATGAGCGCGGCTGCGATGGGCGCGGTGGCGTTTCAGAAGGGCCTTGGCGCCATTCACGCCCTGTCGCATCCAATCGGCGCGGTCTACAATACCCACCATGGCATGACCAATGCGGTGGTAATGCCGCCGGTGCTGAAACTGAACCGGCCGGAGATCGAGGAGCGGATCGCCCGTGCCTCCGATTATCTGGGAATTGCCGGGGGATTTGACGGCTTCTACGATTTCGTCCTCAAGCTTCGCGCCGATCTGGGCGTTCCCGACAAGCTTGCCGAGCTTGGTGTGGGGCGCGATCGGATTGACGAGATGACGGCAATGGCGCTGGAAGACCCCAGTGCCGGAGGCAATCCCGTGAAAATGACGGCCGAAAATACCAAGGCCCTGTTTGAGGCCTGCATCTGAAACCAACCCGCCTTCGCTTGTGCCGGGGTCACAACAATCTCCGGTCAAGCCATCCATGAAGCCGTTGCGTACCTGGGTGCGTGACGGTTTCTTCGTATTTGGAGTGCGGCAATTTGGATCGGTCACCCTTTTCCGAATTGTGCTATTAACTTTTGCAACTTTTGGATTTAGCGTTATTATGATAAATTGAGTCAGCTTTGCTCGCAAATACTGCTTTGAAATATCTTGAATGCGAGGGGGGAACTATGAACATGAACACCGTTCTGCGGTTTCTGGATGCCGAGAGAGATAAAGAGGAAAGCGCCGATGATATCCGCGCACGGTTATCTTCAGTTATCAGCAGCCTTGGTTTTGATTTCTTTACGCTCGTCCGGCAACCGGGTCCGGAGAGCGATGCAAACGAGATCATGCTGGCCGGGCAATGGCCAAAGGGCTGGCCGGAACTCTATGTAAAGCGGAAATATGCCGCTATCGACCCGATGATCAGGTATCTCGGCCATAGCCAGCACGGCTATCGCTGGAGTGAACCGATGCTGGCGTTCGAACAGGATCCGCATCGCAAGCGCATCGAACGCATGATGAGCGATGCGCGAGGCCATGGCCTGGAAGATGGTTATGTCTTTCCGGTTCACGGGCGGCGCGGGCTTGTCGGCGTACTCTCCGTGGCAGGCCAGGTGATCGACCTGACGCCTTCCGAAATATCGATCATGGATGCGCTGGCCAAGCGGGCGTTCTGGGATATTCTCCAGGCGCTTGACCCGGGTGCCTATGAGCGGATTGCCCGTCCGGTTTCGGTTCAAATGACTCGTCGCGAGATGGAAACGCTTGAATATCTTGGCTACGGGATGACCTCCAACGAGATGGGCGCCACGCTTGGATTGTCGGCGCATACTGTTGACTGGTACATGAACGGCATTCAGGAAAAACTGCATGCCAGGAACCGTCACCATGTGGTGGCGATTGCCTTCAGGCTCGGCCTGATCTCCTGATCCCTTTTGCCGCTGCCGGTTGGGATGTTTGAAGCGTCGGACGGTGAGCAGACGAGCGTTAAGCGTGGCGGTCCGGGTGCTGCCGGCATAGGGTGCCCGGAACCGGAGCGCGAGTGACCGGATCACCCTATCTTGGCGCAACCAGGCCGGTGCTATTTGCGCTGCAGCAAAACAGACGCTAATGATTGAGGCCGGGGTTTGTTCAGCCCCTTGCCCCTTCGCCCAAACTCCGGAGCTTGTCTGTGACGATTTCGAAAATCCTTGTCGCCAATCGGTCAGAAATTGCCATTCGCGTGTTTCGCGCGGCCAACGAGTTAGGCATGAAAACAGTCGCCATCTGGGCGGAGGAAGACAAGCTTGCGCTGCACCGTTTCAAGGCCGACGAATCCTATCAGGTGGGCCGCGGCCCGCATCTGGCGCACGACATGGGGCCGATCGAAAGCTATCTGTCGATAGATGAAGTGATCCGGGTCGCAAAACTGTCAGGCGCCGATGCCATCCATCCCGGGTACGGGCTGTTGTCGGAAAGTCCGGAGTTTGCGGACGCCTGCGCTGAAAACGGCATTATCTTTATCGGACCCAAGCCCGATACGATGCGACGGCTGGGCAACAAGGTCGCGGCGCGCAATCTTGCCATCGAAATTGGCGTGCCGGTGGTGCCTGCCACCAAACCGCTGCCCGACGACATGGATGAAGTCGCCCGCATGGCCGACGAGATCGGATATCCGATCATGCTGAAAGCTTCCTGGGGCGGCGGCGGTCGCGGCATGCGCGCCATCCGCGATCCGAAGGACCTGGCCCGTGAAGTCATCGAAGCCAAGCGCGAAGCCATGGCCGCCTTCGGCAAGGATGAGGTCTATCTGGAGAAGCTGGTTGAACGCGCCCGCCATGTCGAAAGCCAGATTCTTGGCGACACCCATGGCAACGCCGTGCATCTTTTCGAGCGTGACTGCTCGGTGCAACGGCGCAACCAGAAGGTGGTCGAGCGCGCGCCTGCGCCTTATCTGAGCGAAGCCCAGCGGCAGGAACTGGCGGCCTATTCGCTGAAAATCGCCAGCGCCACGGGATATGTCGGCGCCGGAACAGTTGAATATCTCATGGATATCGACACCGGGGCCTTCTACTTCATCGAGGTCAATCCGCGCATTCAGGTCGAACACACGGTGACCGAGGAAGTGACCGGCATCGACATCGTCAAGGCGCAGATCCATATCCTGGAAGGCGAAGTCATCGGCACGCCGGAATCGGGCGTGCCTGCGCAGGCTGATATCCGGCTCAATGGCCATGCCTTGCAGTGCCGCATCACGACGGAAGATCCCGAGCAGAATTTCATTCCCGACTACGGCCGGATCACCGCCTATCGCGGCGCCACCGGCTTCGGCATCCGGCTTGACGGCGGCACCGCCTATTCAGGCGCGGTGATCACCCGGTTCTATGATCCGCTGCTGGAAAAAGTCACTGCCTGGGCACCCACTCCGGATGAAACGATCAAGCGGATGGACCGGGCCCTGCGCGAGTTCCGTATCCGTGGTGTGGCCACCAATCTGACCTTTCTGGAAGCGATCATCGGTCATCCGGAGTTTCGCAACAACACCTACACGACGCGATTTATCGATACCACGCCTGAACTGTTCGAGCAGGTCAAGCGTCAGGACCGCGCCACCAAACTGCTTACCTATCTGGCGGATGTCACGGTCAATGGCCATCCCGAAACCAAGGGAAGGCCGCTGCCGGTCGAGGATGCCGCAGCCCCGCGCGTTCCCTATGTCGAAGGCGATGTGCCTGCGGGAACGCGGCAATTGCTTGAAGATCTTGGTCCTGAAGGATTTGCGGCATGGATGCGGGCGCAAACCCGCGTGCTGATTACCGACACAACCATGCGCGACGGCCACCAGTCGCTGCTCGCCACCCGGATGCGGACACATGATATCGCGGCAATCGCGGGCGCTTACGCCAAGGCGCTGCCGAACCTTCTGTCGCTGGAATGCTGGGGCGGCGCCACCTTTGACGTGTCGATGCGGTTCTTGACCGAAGACCCGTGGGAGCGGCTGGAAATGGTGCGTCAGGGTGCGCCGAACCTGTTGTTGCAGATGCTGCTGCGCGGCGCCAACGGGGTTGGCTACAAGAACTATCCTGACAATGTGGTCAAGCATTTCGTGCGTCAGGCGGCACAGGGGGGCATTGATATTTTCCGGGTGTTTGACTGCCTCAACTGGGTTGAGAACATGCGCGTTTCGATGGATGCGGTGCGCGAGCAAAACAAGCTTTGCGAAGCCACTATCTGTTACACTGGCGACATCCTCAATTCCGCCCGTCCGAAATACGATCTCAAATACTATACGGCACTGGCCGTGGAACTTGAAAAGGCTGGCGCGCATATCATTGCGGTCAAGGACATGGCCGGGCTGCTGAAACCGGCCGCAGCGCGGCAGTTGTTCACCGCGCTGCGCGAGTCCACCGATCTTCCGATCCATTTCCACACCCACGACACGTCGGGCATATCGGCCGCGACGGTGCTTGCAGCGGTCGACAGCGGTGTTGATGCCGTGGATGCGGCGATGGACTCGCTGTCAGGCAACACCTCGCAGCCTTGTCTGGGTTCGATCGTCGAAGCGCTCAAGGGTCATGAACGCGATCCGGGCCTCGACACCGAATGGATCCGGCGCATTTCGTTTTACTGGGAAGCGGTGCGTAACCAGTACGCCGCGTTCGAGAGCGACCTCAAGGGGCCAGCCTCGGAAGTCTATCTGCACGAGATGCCAGGCGGGCAGTTTACCAATCTCAAGGAACAGGCCCGCTCGCTCGGGTTGGAAACCCGCTGGCACGAGGTGGCGCAGGCCTATGCCGATGCCAACCAGATGTTTGGCGATATCGTCAAGGTGACGCCCTCTTCCAAGGTTGTTGGCGACATGGCGTTGATGATGGTCAGCCAGGATTTGAGCGTCGCCGACGTTGAAAACCCGGCCAAGGACGTGTCGTTCCCCGAATCGGTGGTGTCGATGATGCGCGGCGATCTGGGGCAGCCGCCAGCCGGCTGGCCGAAGGCCCTGCAGCACAAGGTGCTCAAGGGTGAGGAAGCCTATACCGCGCGCCCGGGCTCGTTGCTGCCGGATGCGGATCTTGAAGCCGAGCGTGCGGAGATCGAAGCCAAGCTTGAGCGCAAGATCAGCGAGAACGAGTTTGCTTCCTACCTGATGTACCCGAAAGTGTTCACCGATTTCGCTCTTGCCACCGAGACCTACGGGCCAGTCAGCATGTTGCCGACACCGGCGTATTTCTATGGAATTCCGGTCGGTGGCGAGTTGTTCATCGAAATCGAGAAGGGCAAGACGCTGGTGGTCCAGAATCTGGCCCAGGGCGAAGCTGACGAAAAAGGCATGGTTACGGTGTTCTTCGAACTCAATGGTCAGCCGCGGCGGGTCAAGGTGCCGGACCGGGCGCATGGCGCTTCGGGCGCGGCGGCGCGCCGCAAGGCCGAGCTCGGAAACGACGCCCATGTCGCGGCTCCGATGCCCGGCGTGATCTCCACGGTCGCGGTCAGCCAGGGGCAGGACGTCAAGGCCGGCGATGTTCTGGTGTCGATTGAAGCGATGAAGATGGAAACCGCGATCCACGCCGAACGGGATGGCACGCTGGCGGAAGTTCTGGTCAAGACAGGCGACCAGATCGACGCCAAGGACCTTCTCGTGGTCTATGCCTGACGCGATTGCCCGGTCAAATCCGCAGAGCGCCCTCGCGCGTCATGCTGCGAACATGATGGGCGAGCGGCATATACCCGGAATCGGATCAACGGGCTTGCGCTTGGCGGATTGATTTCGCATTGTCGCGGGCAATCCGCACCCGCCGCGTATTTGCGCCGCGGGGCGCTTTTTTCAGTTCCGGGGATTCACCATGCTTGCCGCCATACCATTGATGATCGTTCCGTTGATTGGGTATAATTTGATCCTGGTGGGTCTGTTCGGCGGCGGTATTGCCGGGTTGGGATCGACCATCACATCGCTGTCGATGATGTCGGGCGCGGTCTGGACGATGAGCATGGGCGATTTGCTGATCGTCGTGGCGTTGGCGCTGTTGTTTGTCGAAGTGTTGAAGGCGACGCGGACCGGGCCCTGGTCGGTGATTGATCACATGCTGTCGATGTTCGTGTTTGTAGCGTTCCTGGTGGAATTCCTGCTGGTGCGGGATGCGGCCACCCAGGTGTTTTTCATCCTGATGGTGATCGCCTTCATCGATGTGATCGCCGGCTTCTCAGTCTCGATCCGCTCGGCGGGACGTGACGTTTCGATTGGCCTGTAAGCCGAAAATTCTCGCATTCAGCCTGCATCTGGCTTGAAGCCTGCGGCTTCAATGCCGGCAATGGCGGCGATCTCGTCATTGTCGGAGGTGTCTCCGGTAATCCCGACAGCGCCGATAATGGTTCCCTCAAGGTTGCGGATCAGCACCCCGCCGGGGACTGCGACGATTTTCCCGCCGGACACGGCTGACAGGCCTTCGAGAAAATGCGGCCGGGTTTCGGCCTGGGCATTGAGCCAGCGAGAGCCAACGCCGACTGCCAGCGCGCCATACGCCTTGCCGCTGGCGATTTCGAACCGCAGCATCGACGCGCCGTCCTGGCGCTGGAAGGCTTTGACATGGCCGCCGGCGTCGAGCACCACCACGGCCAGCGGCTTGAGGCCGAGGTCCTTGCCCTTCGCGAGCGCGGAGGTAATGATTTCAAGCGCCTTGGCGAGTGTAACGTCGGTCATGCCGAATACCTTTCAATCCAGTGTCGAAAAACAGATCAGACGCTTATAGGCCCTGAACCGTGCCCGGCGCCACCGATTTGGCGGTGGTTGACGCAGGGAAGCTGTTTGTCCGGAACAGAAACAATACGCAGCTTTTCACGCGCGCCCGATGCAATTGATGCAGGCGCTATCGTGAAACTCCGGGCATCATCCGGTCAGCTGTCGATGGAGTTGATCTTGTCCTGAAGCTGCTTGAGCTGGGTTTTGAGGTCGTCGATATCCTTGGATGTGTCCGACTTCTTTGGAGCTTCGTCCGGTGTCGCGGAATGCGCCAGCGCGAAGGGGGAAAACATCTGCATCGCTTTCTGGAACATTTCAGTGTTGCGGCGGACCTGATCCTCGACCAATTGGATCGGCAACTGGATGTTGCGGGCGACCGGGTTTTCTCCATAGGATTTGGTAATCTGGGCGCGGAGCTGATCCTGCTGTCCGGTCAGCGCCGACATTGAATGTTCGAGATAACTCGGCACCACCATTTGCAGCTGATCACCGTAAATCGCAATCAACTGCCGCAGGAAGGAAACCGGAAGCAGTGTATTGCCGGTCTTGGATTCCTGTTCGAAAATGATCTGGGTGAGAACCGAATGGGTGATGTCGTCGCCGCTCTTGGCGTCCAGCACCGAGAAGTCCTCGCCCTTCTTGACCATGACAGCCAGATCATCAAGCGTTACATAGGTGCTGGTTCCGGTGTTGTAGAGGCGGCGATTGGCATATTTCTTGATTGTCACCGGGCCGCTGTTCTTCGCCATATCCACTCTCCTCAAAGGTCTCCCCAGACCTGAACTTCACACAATGGCTCGACTGTAGGCGAAAACGCCATACAATGACAATTCCTTTGTGCATTGCGGCGAAAGAGGCTGTAATCCCTCAGACTATAGTCCTTATTGAACCGATTGCATGAGAGAATTGACTTTCTGGCGTTTGACAGGAACCTCAGCCTCCGGCACGTTCGGGTCAAATTCGTTCCATCACATGACAGGGAAAATCCACCATGAGCTCTATCGTTATCGCCAGCGCCGCCCGTACTCCGGTCGGATCTTTCAACGGTACTCTGTCCTCGGTTGCCGCCCATGATCTGGGAGCGGTCGCCATCAAGGCGGCGCTTGAACGCGCCGGCGTTGCGCCCGCGGAAGTCGACGAGGTCATCCTCGGTCAAATCCTGTCCGCAGGACAGGGCCAGAACCCTGCGCGCCAGGCGGCGATGGCTGCCGGCATTCCGCAGGAAGCCACGGCCTGGGGGCTCAACCAGCTCTGCGGTTCGGGCTTGCGCGCCGTTGCGCTCGGCATGCAGCAGATCGCCACAGGTGACGCGAACATCATCGTGGCTGGCGGCCAGGAATCGATGTCGATGGCACCGCACGCCATTCACTTGCGCAATGGCGTGAAGATGGGCAACGCGGGTATGGTCGACACCATGATGCTGGATGCGCTGACCGACGCGTTCTACAATTACCTGATGGGCAATACCGCCGAGAATGTTGCCAAGCAGTGGCAGTTGTCGCGCGACGAGCAGGATGCCTTTGCGGTCAATTCGCAGAACAAGGCGGAAGCCGCGCAAAAGGCCGGCAAGTTCAAGGATGAAATCGCGGCTGTGACGATCAAGGGCCGCAAGGGCGACACCGTCGTCGAAGAAGACGAGTACATCAAGCATGGTGTGACAGTTGAGGGTATTTCCAAGCTGCGGCCTGCGTTCGACAAGGAAGGCACCGTAACAGCCGCCAATGCGTCCGGTATCAACGATGGCGCTGCGGTCACTGTTTTGATGAGCGAAGCCGAGGCCTCCAAGCGCGGCATCACCCCGATGGCGCGAATCGTTTCCTGGGCAACCGCCGGCGTTGATCCGCAGATCATGGGCACCGGCCCGATCCCGGCGTCGCGCAAGGCGCTGGAAAAAGCCGGCTGGAGTGTTGGCGATCTCGATCTGGTGGAGGCCAACGAAGCGTTTGCAGCACAGGCCTGCGCGGTCAACAAGGACATGGGCTGGGATCCGGCG
>TARA_R110002050_G_scaffold55964_2_pt1 | contig 51157 bp, 58 predicted proteins | sample TARA_R110002050 | Tara Oceans TARA_R110002050 (sample SAMEA4396988) | marine metagenome | biome: Polar Biome; feature: [DCM] deep chlorophyll maximum layer (ENVO:01000326); material: water (ENVO:00002006), including particulate matter (ENVO:01000060) such as... | depth 25 m
CTTATAACTAAATCCACCAGGAGATAGCTCACTATCATCCCAATAAGCATCCTTGTATGTTTGCAATGCTCTCTTAGTAAACATCATGAAACCAGTACCACCTTCTAGCACCTCAGCTGGTTCATCTAAACTAATTTCAGTTGTACCAGGAACAGGATTAAATACATAATCACCGACAAAATTATCAAGTACGTTAGGATCTTCGTCAGCATGTCCCTGATCCACGGCCGACTTGATCTTCTCCCACGCAATACATTTCTTGGGATAAGGCGAGCAAAGAATGTCATATTCATCTGTCCTTTCGTCTTCTGGATCCTGTAGAGCCATCATAGAAATAACATCGTTTGCTTCAAAACCAATATCTGCATCAATAAAAAGCATATGAGTACAATCAGAACGCATGAACTCATCACAACAATAGTTTCTTGCTCTAGTGATCAATGATTCGTTAAACAAGTAATAATACTTTAATTCTATACCATAATGCATACAAAGTGCACTGAGATCATTAGTAGACCTCGTATACATTCCTGCACACATACCACCATACATAGGAGTAGCTACAAACAGCTTCCTCTTACGTAGGTCTTCTATTTCAATTTTAATCTCCATTAATTAACTGCACCCTCATATTGAACGTCATGGAGAGAACCGCTGCCATAACTTCCAGCGTATTGGTTTAGAGACTCTGCTTTGAATAACAAGAACTGACCAACCCTTGTGCCTCTTTTGATAAAAGCAGGACCACCGTTGACATGCAAAGCACCAGCCATAACCCCACTGTAACCAGAATCATACAACCCGCTAGTAATAAATAAGCCATTCCTATTAAGTGAAGACCTAGTGATAACAAAGCCTGCTTCAGATGGCCCAATAGTAACGACACCTTCCATAATAATTTCATAGGTACCTACTTCCAATTTGAACCAACCATCTTGATCTGGAACCAGCTGATCGCTGCCTCTATGTTCTTTCATATTCTCATCGATAACAAAGTCTTTGTCACCCAACTTAAATATCTTATCCAAACGCAAGTCTACAGCGTTAGGTTGAACCTGGTCATCAGTAAACTCACTAAGACTAGATTCTGATTTTTCACTACACAGATGTAACATGAGACTGCGTCCTCTTTTTTTCTGTAAAATTATGTAATAAACAAATGTAATGTATGGCTTTCAATAGATCAGTTGTATTGTTACCACCTTTCTTACCATACCTCATAAGATACTTTATAGCAGTATCACGACAAGTACTATCAGCATTGCCAAGAGTTTCCCACACATCAGTAGTCTGCAGTTCTCCATTACCAACGTAATGACCTTTATAGGTTCCTACAATATATTCTAGAGCTTCTTGCAAGAATGCATCTTCATGATGTTTGAGTCGTGGCTTACGCTTTGTACCTGGATGGATGATAGTTTCAAGACCACCAAATAGATCAGGCTGCATAGCATAGCTCCTCAATATAGTTAATATTTTCTTTAGCCAGACTTATATTATCCCCTACTTTATAGTCAAAGTCAACCTCTTTTTCAAACTTTCCTTGAGATAATCCAGTAGGACTATTGTCAAACTTTATACCATTCAACCCAGCCCACACAGCAGCTGAGCTATCCCATGTATCAATAAAGTCAGTAAATCCTCTCATAAGACTAATCTCATTAGGACCTTCAGTCATACCAAGAAAGTGTACTTTCTTACCAAGAAGACCTGGCAATAGACCTTCATCCTCAAGTCTATTCATGAAGTGTAGTCGTGATAGATACTTTTGTATTGGATTGTTAGATTCACATCCATATGCCAAAGGTATATTTAAGATAGATAAAGCAATGTAGTCAACGTCTGGATTGCTTAGACCCCACTTAAATGAATCAACCAAGCCATCCACATCTCCTGGTAGAGACTGTGGACAATAGAATGTACCTAACTCAGCATCTTTCAGCTGAGGTATCATTTTCTCAGCTGCATGAACAGTCTTCAACCAATCCTCACCAGGATAGTCAGACATGACAACATAACTTGCTTGACATGCAACAGCCATTTGTATCAACTTCTCTGTAGGATACATAGGCAGCTCACGTTTATACATTTCAAACGCACTGTTATCCATAATGATCTCATGGTCTGCTTCTGCTAACCTAAGATACTTATTGCGATACTCTGAGTCTTCTTCGATAAGATGAGCCAATACTAAATGAATTCTCTGTTCATCTTCAGAGAAAATATCATCTATAAAGGCTGTAGGGGTAATGTGACAGAAATCAATCATACTTTAATCAAACCTTCATAATAACCAACTGCACCATTTTCACCATCTTCAGATACTTCAATCTTCATGAAGCGACCAGGATAATGATCTTTGATATATTTAGCCAACTCATCAGCAATCATCTCACAACTTTTATAATCTAATTCAAGAATACCATCACCATAGAGTTTTTCAAGTTCTCTTTTGAATAGGATAAATTCTATCTCTCGATCATCATGAAAGACTTGAACCTCTACTCTAAACTTAAACAGATGCCTATGAGGATTAGCTAAGAACTCAACCCCAGGTAGATCCTTGGCTCCAGGCCAACAATGGATCCCTTCTTTCTGAAATGTAACAAAGACCCACTTACTTGGATACATTCTAAACTTCTCAGTCTGTGTTAGATTGTTTGTATATTGTACCCTCATATCATCACCAAAACTATATGCATCAGACATAGCATCAATTGCACCACTAATTGTAATGGTGTCATCATTACCAGGCACTTCTGGATTCCAATCTGGATTAACTACTGTTACTGTTTGACCTGGTGTTGAAATACTAGTTGTTACTTCAAAGTCACCTACTGTTGTGAGCTCCAATTGTGTAATAGGATTTCCACGGAAATCTTTTTCTTGGTATTCTTGTGCATCCTTTGTTCGGACCTCATTAAAATCCCACTCATTAGTGTCTGGATTATATCCATCATTCGTCTTCTTTGAACTCATCGTCAGTACTCCCATCCCCATCATAAATCTTAGACTCAATTGCAACACCAGTAAAATCAGACTCTACAAGATGTTCTCTTGATACTGGATCCAGCAACATAGTGTTCTGTAATGAACTGGCCCAAGTAGTACCTTCTTGGTGGAAAGAGAACTCATTGTTACTATCATAATACCTACCGGTGACATCAAATACTCTCGTAACAGTCTTTTTAGATACTGTACCAGAATACATCTCATAGGTTGTTAGTTCCTGTCGTAACAAGCCAGGCCAACCTTTATTAATCAATGCAGTGTGACTCATATAGTCATCTCCGTTGTAGCACTACCTCTATATGATTTCAGTTTGTTTTCCAGCTTCCATTTGTTTTCGGTGGCAGATGAAAAAGTCCGAAGAACTAACTCTTCAGACACATCATTAGGTAGAAGAAAGAACTCACTAATGCCACCCATACCATCAAGGATGCCATCTTTGAGATCAAAGTGTTCTTCTAATCTAAAATCTTTAGGACAGAGACTGTGAAAGGCATGTTCCATTCCAAGAGCTGCTGCACGAGCTAGAGAGTATGTCTCACTAGAGAACTCAACGCATGCTAGTACTTCTTTTTTAAACATGTCATATTGAGACTTGGTACCAAATCTATCACCAAATCTTTCTTCAATTAGTTTATCTTTACCCCACTTAGAGATACCAATCTTGTATGCAGAGGCTCCATTACAAGACCATTTAGTAAAATACACATTCATTTTTTTATCCGCTTCTCGGTAGTTTATTATCCCATTCGTACTAAGTTTAGAAACTCTCTTCGAATGTCAGATTCATATTCAGCAAACACACCATGCACAGCTAAGGTAGATGTACTAGATCCTTGATCTTGTATTCCTCTACTCTTAACACAATAGTGTACTGCATCAAGATAGACTGCAACATCTGGCGTACCAGTAATAAAGGATATAGTAGTTGCAATCTGCTCAGTTAATCGTTCTTGTACCTGAGGCCTCTTTGAAAAGAACTCTACAATACGATTCAACTTAGATAGTCCAAGAACCTTTTCTCTTGGAATATATGCTACGCAAGCCTTACCATCAATCACAACAAGGTGATGCTCACAGTTAGACTGTACATTAACATTACGTTCAATTACAAATGATCCTGGTGAATTCTTAGTACCAAACTTATTTGTAATTGTAGTACACTTAGGAAACTGACTATAGTCTAGTCCCCAAAAGATTTCCCTGACATACATCTTTGCTACACGACTAGGTGTATCCATCAAAGAATCATCTGAAAGATCAAGACCAAGAGCCAATAATACCTGACGCATATGAGTCTCAATAGTTTCAATCTTATTATTCATATCAACATTAACTAGATTAGTCATAGGTGTTTCAAGCCCAAGACTTTCTAGGTGTTCTTTTACTTTTAGACCCAGCGCAGGGTCAGATTTATAATCTGGGTGTGACATTCGTTATCCTTTTTCCCAAGGGAATTGTATCCATTCGTCATTATCTACCTTTCTTATTGTAAAGTCAACGTGAAAGTTTGATATTGACCTCGACCATAGTGTCGCAGTCTTAATATTTTGTTTTAACTCTGCTTCTCCGTGTTCATATCTGCTCTTTATATCATTCATTATCTGATGAAATGTTTCACCAGAATCATTTATATCATCAACAATCAATAGCTGACATCCTCTTACTAAGAGCTTATCAGGAAGAGGCTCCTTTGTACACCCATCCCTAGTCTGCCATACAATAGGAACATTTGGTATGTTAAGACTATGTGAAATATATACTCCAGGAACTAAGCCACCTCTAGCAATAGACACAACTGTATTTGGTTGCCATTTAAGATGAGGTGTTGTTACCTCATCCATGTAAGCTATACGCTGACTTAGTTGCTCTACATCACTACTGAATTGTTTGTATGTATACTTTATCATTTCAAATGGTTTAACGCATTCAATTTATCTTCAGCTTCAGCAAGTATAGCTACCTGTGTATCTATTGCCTCAACCAGATCCGGATGCTCACCTATACCTGTAGGATTAGTTAGATACACTCCAATGTTAGCTTTTGCAGCAGCCATTTCAGCTTTATACTTAGCCTCCAGAGCAATGATGAAACTATTCATCAAACTCTCCATCTGCTCTATGACCAATCCTCATAGCCATATTACTAGCTGTTTCTCTTACTTCTACTTTACTACACCAAACACGATCACCTTCTCCATACTCTGGTAACATAATCGTATTAATATATTCATACAAGAAATCAGAGATACCTTCACATCCAGTCTTAGCTACTTCTGTAATCTTAGCTAAACCAAGCTCACCAAGCTTCAATAGATGTTCTCGGTCTGGATCATCCTCTGCAACAAGTAACGTATGGTCAAACCAATCTTCTAAGTTTTCTTTCAATGGTCTTAGACCACCAAAGTCCATACACCAATTACGTGCATCTAACGTATCGCACTCAAATTCAAAGTGAAAAGACAATGCATATCCATGGATAAGATTACAATGAGAGTCAGCTCTCCATTGCCTGTATGCTACAGGTCCTAGATGATTATAAGTCTTTGTACTAACATATTTTGCCATTGTTTCCCCTAACTATAAAAGTCATGAATGCCAGAAGTTCTGTCACGCCAAACTTTCTGATAGTCTTCTTCTTGTATTTTTAAATTACCACTAATAGATATACGAACATCCTCAGACGTATTTGGAGTCGTATAGTGATTCAACCATGATGGAAATATAACAAGATTGCCAACCTGTGGAGTAATCTCATGATTGTTCATCTGCATATGACTTACCATTTGGAATCTTAGTTTACCACCATACTTCTTATCAGGCAACAGTGGATAGTAAACCCAAGACAAGAATAAATTTTTAGTGTCTCTTTCGTTACGGTGACTGTGAATCATAGTAGATTGATTCTCTACTAGAATGTGTGCCCAAATTTCAGCTAGATAATATCTATCATCAATATTAGAATGAACAACAGACATTACTTTATCAGTCAACTTTGTTATCTCAGGATCATCTGGTATCCTAGAGTCTTCATATCCTGTAGCATTAGGACTTTCGTCAATTTTCTTATGTTGCCAAGCCATACAAAGCTGGCTGATCTTTCTATTATCAAGCTCTTGACCAACTTGTGTATGTAATACTTTTGTAGCAGATACTGTCTCAAACACCTATCAAATTCCCCCACAGATAACAGTGCACTCTAGCACTTACGTTATACCCTCTCTTGAATGCCTTTTGAGCCACTTCCCCAGCAGTTTCTTCTTGCTGCTCAGCAAGCGCCCCAACGGGCATAATCCAGACAGGATAATCAATACCAACATTCCTAAGATCAGATAAAACATCTTCCATCTCCTCCCATTGTCGTTCCTCAGCCCCAAGAACAAACTTTAGCTGACCATGCTTAGATAGCATTCTATAGGTCTTGAGAGTATCAGGCTTGATAGCCTTACTTCTCTTCTCTCCAGATACTGTTTCTAGCTTAGGACTTACCGAAAAGAATAACTCCTGATCAAACTTTCCTCTATTAGTAAAGAAGTCTATAAATTGAGGAGTTAATTCTTGTGTACCATTAGTCTCAAATGTAACACTCTCAGGCATGTTATATTCATCGTCTTTAAATGCTCTGAGGATATCTGGTACAGCTTTCTGAGCATGCTTCATAAGAGGCTCACCTCCAGTAAAACACATATGTTGCCACACACCATTAGGATGTTGAAATCTTCCTTTTGGATTACTTGGCGACTTCATCATCTCAGTAATACGTTCTACAATCTCATCTGGGCTACCTTTACGTTGAAGATGTTTATACTTTTTACTCCAAGAGTAAGAACTATCACAGCCTTTATTAAAGACAGGCAAGTCTTCTAAACTCTCATACTCTTGTGGATCAATATTTAAGTACGGTAATTCATACGTAGATGGATCAGTTGGATCTTTCTGCATAAACCCATCACATTGCAGATTACATAGAAAGAATCTAAACCATGCAGTAGGAACACCAGTATACTTTCCTTCACCCTGAATAGAGTGAAATGTTTCGCTATAGGCTACTTGGTAAGCTGAGCTTCGTTCTGCCATATTTCTTTGTCCATTTCTTCTTAGCCATTTGCACCTTCATTTTACTTACTTTTTGAGTAAAGTCAACACCTTCTGTGTGATCAAACTCATGTTGGAATACTCTTGATGTAATTCCATCAAACTGTTTAGTAACAAAATCACCATACGGATCTTGGAACCTTGCACGCATGAATCTAGGTCTACTAATTTTTAAACTCATACCTGGATATGATAGACATCCTTCTTCAAGTAAGATTTTCTCATCACCAAAGTATGTTATCCTTGGATTGAATATAGCATATGCAGGCTCTCCTTCGATTACAAACATCCTTAATGGTAACCCTACCTGGTTAGCAGCAAGACCATACCCACCTAGCTTTCTCATCAACTTAACCATTGATGCAGCTAGATTAGGGGCATCTACTTGTGGGTTATCAAAATTAAATTTCTCTAACCCAGTGTCGTGTAGAAAATCATGTTTGATTTCCAACTCCATTGTACCATCTTTATCATGGATATATGGTTTGTATTCATACCAAAATGGTACGCCTTTATCTGATGTTTCTGTTGTAAACTCTATGTTTTGAGGAGCAACCTTGTTATCCTCAACATTTTCTATTTTAAGTTCTGCCATGTGTATTTGCCACCACTTTGTTTCTTAGCCCAGAAGTACTGAACTCATGTCGTCTTTTATTGTAATAGACTTCTACATCTTCTTTTCCTGTAAAGTCTTTATTCATATAATCCTCTCCAATAATTCTAAGATCAACAGGAAGATGACGAAGAAGAGCCAAAAGCTCATCCTCAGTTTCATATGGTATAATCTCATCAACGTACTTTACCGCACTTAATTGTATAAATCTTTCCATATACGATTGTACAGGTTTATTCTTTCCTGGTCTATCAATTGTTGGATTTGTTTGCAATGCACATATCAAATGATCACAAACACTCTTTGCTTCTCTAAGCATTAAGATGTGACCTGCATGTAGCAAGTCAAATGAAGATGCTGTAATTCCTACTTTCATCCCTTTTGTAGTTCTTTTATTCTGTCTTCTAATTCTTTGATACGTTCTTCTATTGATTGTACTTTTGGTTGGCGCTCTAACCATTCTTTACCAATAGTCTGTAAACAAAGGTCATATGGGATAGCCAAATGTAGACATGGATCTGGGTCTTTTGATTCTGCATCAATAACAACATGGGCTTGTGCTGACCCCATAAAAAATACTACTGCAATCACTGAAAATAATTTAAGCATTATACTAACTCCCTCAAATTGTTCATACCTTAGTATACATCGAAAACGAAACAGGGTCAACACTAAACAACTTCTTCCGCAATACCAATTAGCTCTGCTGCTAACAACAACCCTCCACCAATGAGAAAGTTACCTGTCATCAATATCATACATCCTATAATTCTAACTCCACTCTTGACCATACTTAACCAAAAGTGTGCGTTTCCTGGATCTTTACCAGTTGCCATTATGCTACCATCCTACTAAAGTTTTTATGTTTTTCAAATCTAATTACGTTAGTGAACTTATCAACTAATTGATCAGTTTTATGGCTTATAATGAATACATTTGTATCAGATACAATATCCATAATTATCTTCATAAACTCATCTGTACCTGTTGTATCTAAGCTACTATCAAACACCTCATCCATTATTAATAAATTAGTATTTGCACTGTTTTTTAGCTTAGCAATAGCTCGCCAAGCAAATAAAAGGGATAGATCAATACGCATCTTTTCACCTTCACTGAAGGACGCATAACTAAACTCATCACGATATCTTGACTTGATAGTTTCGTTGAAATTCTCATCTAGCTCAAACTGTACAAAGAAGTCCATAGCAGCCAGATACTTATTGATGAGTTTATTTATAACTGGTACATATTGCTTTATGATACGACTCTTAATACCAGTATCTCTCAGCAACTTTGTACCAACATCCATTACATTTTTTTGTAGTATTGCATTGGATGTTTCTGTATGTAAATTTTGTAGATTAACATCCTCGTCTGTAATCTCAGCTTCTTTCTGTTTAATTAGATTATCGTTATCAGCAACCTCTGTAATCTGTTCTTGTAGCTCTGCAATCAACATTGTCTTACTATTGATTAAAGATTGCTTATCAATAACCTGATGTTGTAGAGCATTAATTTCTAGCTGTATCTTATTGATCTGTCCGAGTCGTTCTTCTTTATCAATTATAACTTTTCTGAGTTCATCCATTCCGTTGCTGAGTTCAAGAAATGCTTCTTCTTCCTCTGCAATTCGTCCATCTTTGAACTCTGAATCAATCTGTTGCTGACAAGTTGGACATTCATCCTTGTTATGAAAGAAGTCAATGGTGTGCCTATGACGATCTTGTTTATTGATAAGTCTGTCAAGAATCTTTTCTCCTTCTTTCTTTTCTTTATTAACTTTAGCTTCGTCCTCTTTACGAGTTTCAAACTCATTAACAGTGACTTGAAGTTTTGAAACGTCATCTCTTAGATTAACAAGGTCTTTGTTTGCTGTTTCAATAGACCTATGCTTTCTTGCAATGTCATCGGACTGTGCCTGTCTTAGACTCTCAATGTTCTCATGGAGTAGAGAGATACGAGTTTCAACCAGGCTTTTTTCATACTCAGTTTTTTGGAGCTCTTCTCTGTGTCTCGACACCTTGTCCTTTAAGATAGAAGACATCACAGAAAAGATACCAATGTCCAATAGGTCCTCAATAACTTCCTTCCTATCTTTAGTATTCATTTGCATGAATGGAACGAAGTTACTTGACCCAAGAACTACTATCTGTTTGAATGACTTGTATGTTACCTTTAAGATTTGCTTTTCGAGAACTTCTTGATAGTCTCTTGCATTAGCTTCTTGATTGAGCAGCTTACCATTTTGCCATACTTCAAAGTATCTTGGCTTAAGACCTCGACGAATGAGATATTCCTGCTTACCAATCCTAAACTCACACTCAACTTCCATGTGGTTTGTATTGACCGAGTTAACTAATTGTGTAGTTGCAACATTACGGAAAGCCTTACCATACAATGCATAACAAATAGCATCGATCATAGTCGACTTACCAGCTCCATTATCCCCAATGACCAACGTAGCTTTATTAGTATTAAAGACTACTTCAGTCTGTGCATCCCCATAAGAAACAAAGTTCTTCCAACGCACACATTTAAACTCAATCATTCAACCGCCAAGGCTTCATTATATAGTCCATGCATAAGATTCTTTAATTCTTTTTTATTGTACTTCAAATCCAACCCCTCAATGTACCCATCTAATATAGTCATTGTATCCTCAGCTTCATCAATAATGTCAGCATCATCATCCAAGTCAAGATTCAAATGATCATCTACAACTTGTAGATGGATAGGATTATAGTCTTCCAACAAAGAGATAAAGGAATCAAACATCACTGGATTATTCTTTTCTTTAATAATCAGTTTAATGTAAGAGTCCTCAAGACCACTATGTGCAATACCATTAAGATCCTCGTATGTCATATTAGTGTCATCATACCAGATCTTATTAAATAGTATACTACTATTTGGTACAAAAGTCAACAGTCTTGTATCAGTATCATAGACATGAAATCCTTTAAGATCATCATAACATGACCATGTCATCTCATATGGTGTACCAAGGTATGTAATGTTATCTGTCGTACTTCTATGATGGAAGTGACCACTATAGACCTGATCAAACTTCTCAAATGCTTTAGGATTACACCCTTCATAGTTTGGCATACCTCTATACATCTGAAACCCAGTGAGCTCAAGATGACCAAAGCAAACTTGCGCCTTAGTCTTCTCAATCATCTCCCATGTTTTCTCTTCATTGTCTTTACAGATCCATGGAACCAATAGTATATCAAGACCATCAATATTGATCTCTGTAGGTTCACTATACTCAATTATGTTATCATAGCCATCAAGCAATAGATTGATACTATTAACATCTAATGTATTCTTATAGGTGATATCATGATTGCCTATGATAGTATACATCTTAATGTTACGTTCATACAATGGTTGAAACAACATCTCTTTAGATGTCTTGAGTGATGTGTATGATATAAACTTTCGTCTATCAAACGTATCACCTAAGTTAACTATCTCTTGTATGTTATTCTCATCTACATAAGGAAAGAATACTTCGTCAAAGAACTTCTTCTGAAATGCTGCAACCTTTTGATTATCATTGCGAGCACCAAAGTGAAGGTCTGTCAATAATGCAATTTTCATTTAAAAATACTTTTCAACACCTTTGGCTTGCTTACGTTTTTCCTTTGTCTTCACTTCTTTAGCTTCAAAGTTCTTAACAAAGTCATTCATATAGTCACTACCAATTTCTACGTTATTGCCAATACCCATATCATCCCCCTCAACTAATGTGTTGAACAATACAGACTGCTCCAATGACTTATGCTTGATGTATAGTTGTTTCTTTTCCTTTTGTATCCTTCTCAAGAAAGCATAATAGATAATTTGCGTGAAATATGCAAAAGGATTATTAGACTTCTGTGGATCAAAGTTATGAATATAACTAACGCAGTTTTCAATACCATCGCTAATCATATCATCCTTAAATGTATAGTTAGCAAAGTTAGGTTTAGTCGCTAGTCTATTAGCAATCTGTAGCAAGCAACGTCCAACATAGTTTGGTATCTGAGGTTTAAGTTCTCCACTCTCTTCTGATTCATTCACAGCATCCTTATACTCAATCATAACAGCATACAATTGCTTGTTATCGACGTAATGAGCCTTGACTTTTTTCAACTTAGTCATTAATGATACGTAGTGTTGGCATCACCAACACCCAGAGCCTCAACCATTTGTTTGGTTCTCTTTCGCTGCTCAGCGATATCTTCGTTCTGTGAACTCATCTCTGTGTATCCTTCTTTCAAAAATCTTTCATAATTACTGATAATATTTTCATGCAGATCATCTGCAATAGCAATGACCTTAGACTTATGGACTGTGATTATATTCGTCTTATTGAATAGTAACCAATGCGAACATTGAATCCATGTCATTCCATTTGGTGAGATAGATCTGTACATAATGACAGGATCTTCAAACAAAAGATACTCTCCATCATCTTCAACCACTCTCGTTAGAATCTCTTCACCATTCATTAGCTTTACTAAGCCATAATACCCTGCTGGCATAATTACTCCTTTAATGTATACGTGTATACTTTATATGGAAACTGTTCATCATTATACAGCTTTACTCTATCCGAGTAATGCCTGGCGGTATAGTTAACCCACTTTCCTTTGGAAAGATTGTCGACGATGTCGTAAAGTTTACATCCCAGATTATCTGGGTCTTTCCGCAAGCCTCTACCGATTGATTGCAATACCCGAATCTTACTTTTTGAGGGGCTAGCGAACACGATGTTATTAAGCCTGCGAATATTAACACCGGTACTAAACGTACCATACGATGCAACAATAATTGCTCGTTCTTCTTTCTCCACAATTGCTCTAACTTCATTTCTTTCCTCCCCAGAAACGCCACCATGGATAAAGAATATTGGTCTATCCAGTTCCTTGGCCATGTCATATAATACTTTACCATGTTTTTCAACTAGTGCATATAGCAAGAGTGTATTACCCTTCAGCTCTTTACACAACTCAATTAAGAAGTCATTACGAGGCTTGCATGCTATAATATAGTTAACTTCATCTCTGTAAGATGCCCTAGCCATCTTTGATTTATTTTCTTTACTGTGGTCTAGGATACATATATTTATCTTTAACTCAGCTAAATGCTTTTGCTCAATTAATTCAGATGTTGTTACAACTTTTTCTACTGGACCAAATAATCCCTCAAGTACTAACTTATGTGTCTGTGAGTCATCTAGTGTACCTGTGAATCCAAACTTATATGGACAATCAACTAGCTTAGACATTATTGTTGTCAATGACTTAGCTTTAAACAAATGAGCCTCATCACCAACAACAACTTGGAATTGCTCAAACCATTTTCTTGGCAGCTTATATATTGACTGCCATGTCGTAATAGTAATCTCTGTATCAATATCTTTACTTGCACCAGCTGTAATCATATGAATGTCATCTGCATATCCATACTCATGGAAGTCTGATGCAAGCTGTGCAACAAGACCTGTAGTAGGTACTATAATTAACTTCTTCATAGGATAGTATCTTGCAAGCATATAGATGATCATGGATTTACCAGAAGCAGTAGGAGATACTAACATAGCTCTCTTATTTGTTATAGCATGAGCTACAGCACTCTTCTGATAGTTTCTTGGTTCCATACTTAATTTCAATGTCTTAGCCAAGTCATCCACATCATCTATTGTAAAGGGGTTAGTATGGACTAATCGTTCGTCCACTTTACAAGTATAGCCTCGCACACCACAAAAGTCAACAATATAATCTTTTAATCCTGTATATACTGTTCTTGTTACAGAATTGAACAATCTAATTTTACCATCCCATACTCTATTACGTACAGCAGGCATAAACTTAGCACCAGGAACATCAAACGTAAAGAAGTCTGATAGCTCTTGAGCTACAGAAGAATCACATTTTACTTGAAGGTGTACGTCATCTTTGTATACAATTTCTATCATAGACCTACTTTAAACTTTTCCCAATCAACAGCTGTTTTTATTTGAAATCCTCTTATGTTCAATGACTTTACTATTGATTCTAAGAACTCAACTTTTTCTTTTGCATATGCTGTTTTTAAGTTATGGTTTGTTATATCTTTATCAGATTCAATATACATTGGAATATCTGTTTTAAGAATACGTAAAGGGTTTGGATCCCAACCACGATCAACAAGATCCTCTTCTGCCATTATGCCAGAATAATAATCATATTTGTCTTTCTTGAGGCCTTTATACTCCTCTTGAAGTTTTACTAACTTCATTCTCTCTTCACTAAAATACCTATAGTATTTATGATGGAGCTGGGGTATACGTATAGATTCTTCACCTAGCTCAGTTCTATCTATTTTAGAATCTGTAGACCAAGCATCATAATAATCATTTAAGTTCATCGATTGCTACCACTAACTTCTGACATCTTTCATTATACTGCCCATTGAAGTTCTGGTCAACAAGATTTGCTAACTCAATCATCATTAGTCTCTTATCACCACTGTTGATAACATTGACGTACCGTGGAGAGACTCCACCAGCCATATCACCATATGATTTGATAAGACGTTCTGCTTCTTTACCAACATGCTTCTCAACTATCTTAGGTGTAAACATATTGACATCATGCTTCTTATACACATCACCGTACACACTATGCCATAACCCAGCCATACACACTGGCTTCTCTGCACCTAACTGTTCTAAGTACACATATACATTCCATAGATGATGAAAGAATGGTCTTCCTGTATGTTCAACTTTAGTTGTATTGTCATACAAATATTTTACACCTTTATCTCCATATTCCAATGGAGCGGTGTTGAATACCATAATGGTTTTTTCAAAAGGAGTTATTCTTGATAGAGGTGATGTAGAATGTAACTGTGCACTATCAAAGATAAACATTCTATTATACTTTGGTAACATAGCAACCTCTACATCTTGACTATCGTCATACAATAGAGTCATTCCATAGTACTTAGGATCCCAATCTTTAGTTAAATATAGGATAGCTGTTTCAAATCCAGGATGTGATTGAACAACATCTCCATCTCTTGCTTGTTTATCTGTATGTGGATATGCATCTTGTCCAAAGTGATACGTCTTTGTATACGATCTATATAATGATCTCTTACCTATTACATCTTGTAGGACATCAAATGCATCCAGCATGATAGGATGGTTTTGATCTATCTCTGGTGATGAACACATATCCCATTGAAAGTGTTTTGGTTGCTTAACAATATTGTGTTGACCATGACCGTATTCAAATGTGTTACGAGCATGAGACTTCCAACCATGTTGGAACCATGTGCAATATTTTCTTTTGATGTCAAGTAATAGGTCTTCGGAGAAGGCGCCTTCGACGCACTTCGGTTCAATATAACTCATTATAAATCCTAAAAATTAGTAGATTGTGTATCCGTAGTTCCAGCTGAACCCAGTCTTAGAATTCTGAACAGCTTATATCTAAATGTTGCTTGACACTCTATGTAATCAACAGAAGGTGCCGTGGTTGAAAATTGTAAATCAGACAATGCTGTTGGATAGCAGTCTTCAAATTGTACTTCTACGTTAGGCTGCATAGCACTGTTCATAATAGTTAATGTAGCATCACTATACGGCCCTTCTGACATGAAGTCAACACTTCTTTGCTTTTGATATATGTTCTTAGCTTGAGCAAAGTCTTCTGGAAATCCTAATTGTACCATCCAATCAAACAACTCAATATAATTTTTCATATCCTCATCAACTTTGAAAGCAAGTTGAAACTCAGCAAAAGCCATTCTGTCACCAATGGTAGGAATGTTAACAAAAGGGGTTGGCATTACTGCATCACCCATTTGTACTGTAGGAACATTCATTGATTGAACAAAATAGTTTGTTGTTGGTAGCTTCTTTATTCCAAAGTTAAAACCCAGTGGTGATAGAAACTGAGTATTATCAGGCTGATCGCTTAGTGCTCCACCGAATTGATTAGCCAATCGACGCTCCTATATTCTCTAGTGTTTGAATCTGCAACCAACACTTCATTGATTACAGCATCGATGTTATGATGCCAATAGATCAGAAACTTATGTACTCTAGGATATTCTGGTACAATGTCTTCCGTACCCCAGATAAATTCCTGAAGAATGTTTCTGTAGTCTGGCATCCAATATCTGACGTTAACTAGTACTTGTTGTCTAACTATCATATCTCTTCTATTTATACAAAAAAAGAGGAGGCATAAAGCCTCCTCTGAGTTGTTAATGTAATCGAAATTACATGATGTTGTCTACTAGGATCTTTCTGTAGTACTCATTAGAGTCTGCAGCAAGGGCACCAGTAGCAGCAAGAGCTGTTGTACCTCGTGCAAAAGGATTCTCGATCACGCCGTAACGAGTCTTGAAGCCGATTTTAGGTTGGAAAGTATCTTCCCCAACCGCACGAACCATTTGCAATGGAACATATGGGCAGTAGAATAGACCAGCATCAAATGCACTAGAGCCTTTATAACCGATAGTCATGTAGTTACCAGTTGTATAAGGATCAATGTATACTCGAATTCGTCCGTTAAGTACACCAGCAAAAGTGTTGCCTGTGTCATCTACTTGCAAATTGTTAGAGTTAAGAGCTGGAGTGTAATCAAGTACACCAGCCATTTGTAGTGCGGAAGCAACATCTGAAGAGCAGATCAGCATGTTGCCTTTCCCTCTACGAGTACCCTTCGCAATACTGTTAGCTTCACGTTCGATTTGGAACATCAAACCTTTAAACTTTTCAACCATCCAACGACCGTTAGAGTCGGTGTCTAGGTCAAATTTACCTGCTGTTGTTGTGTCATCTTGTGCACCAACTTTAGCAATAACATTGACTGTTCGAATCATTTCTCGGTTGATTTCAGCCAAGATTTCAGTCGAAAGAATGTTAGCTAATTCAGACTCTGCGTCCAATCCGTGGATTGCTTTCAAGTCCTGTGCCAATTCCATTGTGTATTCTGCTTTGAGAGCTCTGGACTTTGCAGTCACAGCAATCTTCTCAATGCTGAATGCCATTTCTGGGAACACGTTGGCAGCACCATCACCCAAGCGCTCTGCTTGAGCTGTGGACATACCAGCAGCATAGTTGTACAATTCAACGTTGGAAGCGGTACTGTTCAAGTAACCGTTACCTACGAATGTACCTAGGTTTTGTGTAGCACCACCAACGTTAGTGTTTGTGGAGGTATCTTTATCCATTGAGAAGCCAGTGTTGACTTCGTTATAGAAAGTTTCTGTGCCGGTCTGGTTAGTGTAACGTGATCTCATTGCAAAGATCAAACCAGTAGGACCAGTCATAGGCTGAACACCCATGATGTCATATGCTACCAAGTTTGGCATTGCACGACGAACCAAGCTGATTAGAACTGGGTCGTAAATATCAATGTTACCATCGCCAGCTGTTGAAGACGAAGCTCCCATAGCGTTTGTTGGAGCTGCTTCGAGCAACGATTGTGGATTGAAAGCTGCTGACTCACGTAGAGCAGTTTCAGTGTTTTCTAGCATTACAGCTGTGACGTTCCGCTTATGAACATCCCCAATTTTGTCTAAGTCGGGGTGCTCAATAATAGGCTGCCATTTCTGCAATAATTCTTCGTTTAACATTTGTTTCTCCGTATGTTAAGAATTATTTTGTAAGGGTTCTTGAAATAGCCTGAGCATAAGCAGCCATGTTCCCGTCAGAGATTCCCGTAGGCTTATCTTCGTTCTCAACTTCAACTAATTCTTCATTGATTTCAGTTTCTGTTGCGGCTGGTTTCTTGTTAAAGTATGTTTCAAGAATAGTGTCGAGCTTCGATGAGAAGTCCTCTTCACTATCATAGTCTAGGCCTTCAACTAGATCCTTAAACTCATCTTGTTGTTTAAGGGTCATGCCTCTACTCTTCTCATTGAAAAGGATAGCTGCGTGTTGATCTTTCATGACCTTCTTGAGGTCAATCTCTGTGTTGATTGCTTCGTCAATTTTCTTCTTCAGTTCTACAACTTCAGATTCCATATTGGAAACATGGTCAACCTTGTCTTCAGGAATCTCAATAAGAGATTCTTTGAATAGGTCTTTGACGCCACTCATAAAGTTTTCAGCCATCTCTACTTTAAGAGCTGACTCGATGGCAATCTCATTTTCCTTCATCCAAGTCTCGGCAACGTACTCTAAGTACTCATCGAGTTTGGTTTCTAGGTCTTGTTCGTGTTGAGCAGTAGCTTCTGCCAACTTCTTATCATAAGCTTCTTTCAATGCTTCTTCTACTACTGTAGCTTTTGCATTCAAAGCTGCTTCAAAGATTGTGGATGCTTGATCGAAGAAATCCTCTGTGAGGCTTTCCTTATCTTTGAATAGCAATTCCAAATCTTCTTTGACTTTAATATTAGCCATTGTATGAAGTTTGACAGGAGATCCAGCATCTCCTTTTGTTGTAATGGATGCCTTGTTTCCTGAAGAATCCATCAAGCCTTTGTAAGCCTTAGAGGCTTGGCCTGGTGTCATCTTAGAGAACATGTCTACCACGTTTTGGATTACGCCAGTTTTACCTAACTTAGGCATTGGCATAGCGTTTGTCTTATCCGCTTTCCTACGTGAAGAACCAGTATCGATTGGGTCGGCCACACTAGAGTCCTCACCAGAAGCCTGGAATTCAACAAGCTGGTCTTGTTCTTCAACGTCGTCAGCGGCTTCAAGAATTTCATCATCGTCAGTTAAGGATTCTAAATCCTCAATCTGCTCCTGAGCTTCTTCTCTTGCCATTATTGACTCCTATAGTTTGTCATTAAACTTATTTATAATTTTAGTGTATTATAGCGATTTTAGGTATTTATCGAATAGTCTTAACGCTGATTCTTGAAGTTCCTTACTCGACTTCCGTCCTAGCTCTTTCGTTTCTTCCACAACTTTCATTGCGTTGAAATGTCCAGATGCAGCGTCATATACCCAATCGACCCCTTCCATCACTCCATTAACAAATGCTTGAGGTGCTGAGGGATCAGCCACAATGTCTGCAGCCGTAGAAAGCATGAAGTCATCTTGTACTACTTGACATCCTGCCTTCTCTCTTAGAGTACCCATACCACGGCTTGAAACTCCCAATTGAGCACCTTCATCAATTAAGTTTTTGACAATATTACCATACGGGGTATCTAAAATCTTTGCTTTACCAATATAGTTGTTACCTTCTTGGTGCAAATCTTTGATCATATGGGATGCTCTTTCCAAATTTATGGTTGGTCCATTAGGATGACCAAGCTCCCCAAATGCTCTATTCTTTTGAATATATTGTTCGTTGTAACGGTTGACTTCCTTCTGCATTGTAGACATAGGATACATTCTACCATTACGGTTCTTCATTTCTGCTTGAAGGAATACGCCTTCAATAAAATGACTTTTTTGTTTTGTCTCTTCATCAATCTGGATTCTAACATCAACAGACTCAATCAGTTCTGTTACTAGCTTCATTCTGAGCTCCCTCCAGCAATTGGAGTAATGAAACATGTTGCGACATTAGTGTGCAGTGAAACATACAATCCAGTTGCACCAAGATCAAGATTAATTGACTCGCCACCATCTAGGTTGATCGTCTTAACAACATTACTATTTGTTGTTCCAATCTCCACGTTAGCAACTGATGTAGCATGCGTGTTAACAATCCTAACATAGCGATAAGATTGTTGATCGTGATCACCATCTAGTACAGCTGTATTAGCAATTACCTTTATCACGCTACACTCCTTACCCAATTAAGCAATGCAGAATTGGTTTCTCTATTCGTAACGAATAGATTCTCAAATTGTTCTTGATGATCGTCTGATAAACTATCAAATACTTCTTCTAGTTTAGCCATTTCATCTGCTTCAATTTTAACTTCTGCCCCATCATCCAGCAACCACATACCATCCTGTTCAGGATCAAAGTCTTCTTGAGACATCTTATTGGCTGTTGCATACATGACTGACTCTGCATCTTTACCATATCGGCTAACAAAGTCTGACTTATTCTTTTTCATAGACATTACAATGTCTTCTGCTTTCTTATTGGCAGCAGCTTCATACATATCATCGCCTTGCTCATTTTCTTTATCAGCAATGCGTTTTTTCTTTGTACGTTTTGCGCCAGAGAATAGCTCGTCCTTATCACCAGCATTCTTTTCAGGCACAGGGTAATCAGTCTTAGCAATGACGTGCTTGTCTTTAAAGTCACGCTCGCCAGGAACACCAGGGTTCTTATAACTAACATTCATTCCTTTATCCTGTCCAGGAGTAGGAATAATATCAGTCTTGATTGGTCGTTCCAGCAGTTGGCTCAATCTCTTCATCTGCCTGTTCGTCCTCTTCTTGTTCGTTATCGGCTTCTACTTCACCTTCTTGTTCTTCTGGTCCAAGCTCCATTGCAGGAGTACTTGATGGATCTAATCCAGCCAGTTTGTCCGCTACAACTTGTCGTATCTGGTCAACTTTATCATTAACCCTATCGACCATTGCTCCAGAGAAGTAATCTGCAAAAGCAGTTGGTTCTCCATTGTTTGCGGCCTTAATCATATCATTCAAGTTTTGTCCTGGTGTTTCCACCTCAGGTTCAGCCATTTATTTCATCTCCAATTATTTATATTTATCCGTCACTAGGGGGGCCGTTTTGGCCGTCAACATTGTTCGTTCCCATGTCAGGATCCGCTAATGCTGCATCCATTTCTGTGTTTGCATCATTCTCGGCTTTCATTTGATCTTCTAATGTAGCAATTTCATCATCAGACATTCTAAGTACATTACGTTTTACCCACTCTTGTGAGAAGTATTTGCCAACATATGGGTCGATACTATTCAACGTATTGACTCTTTCTGTAACAATTTCATTCTCTTTGAGTTCAGTAAAGTAGTTGTCTTGCTTAAAGTCATACTTGATATTACGTCTAACATCTTGATACTCTTCTGGTGTCATATGACCTTTAAGTACCAATTGCTTTTCCAATGCGCCATCAAATAACATTGCAAAGCGCATGCGCAATCTTTGTATGAACTTCTGAAACTTAACTTCGTCGCGATTGATTTCAGTTGCACGACCCAACGACATTCCTGTTTCAGGCTCTAAGCGACTGACAGGAACGTTGAGAGACTTGTACATCTTCTTCTGGAAGTATATTACATCATCCATCTCGCCAAGATTTTGACCGCCCGGTAGTGTGGTAATCTCTGTACCTCGACCACCTTCTCGTCGTGGAAGCCAATAGTCTTCAAGCATTGTCATAAACTTACGATCGTCTCTGATCTCGCCAGTGGCTGCATCATAGATCAATCTGTTCTTATGCTTGACCATCATGTCTCGTAGGTATTGTTCTGCTTTCATCTTGGGTAGATTACCAACATCAATATAGAATATACGTCTTTCAGGAGCTCTAGCTATTCGATAGATCACCGTTGCATCTTCTAATATACGAAGTTGGTTGAGAGGCTTGATAGCCTTATGTAGATGAGATAAAACTAGTCTGTTATCTTCACTCATTACACCAGAAGTGCAATGAAGAACTGCATCCTTAGCAATCTTTACACCCTGGTCTTGACCAGCAGATGATGGAGTGCCTCCAGGATACCCAACAAAACCTTTGTTGTTATACAAAAAGAACTCACTCCTTGTACGTTCTACTGTAACTTGAGTACCAGGTATACGTTCCTTTTTGTTTTCTCTAATCTTTTTGATCTTACGAGGATCAATATATCTGAGTTCTTGAATACCATCAGCTACATTCTCTGGATCAATGATAACATGATAGAACATACGTCCATCAATATACCAATGTCTAGCTACTTCATAGCCTTTTTCATTAAACTCTAATAGGTCAAGAATATATTCAAATTCTTCTTGAATAATTTTCTTAGTACCTACACCCAGACCTTTAACGTGGTCAAGGTTTATTTCTACTAGTCTTTGGTGTTCATCGTATACTATAAACTCATGAATGATATCATCAATAGCCATGTCGCACTCAGGCTGCATAGACATTCGACGATATCTTGTTATCATTTCTGCTTCGGTACGTGTTGCTCCTTCGAGATCCACGTATGTGCCATACATGCCTCCTGTAGAGACCTGATGCGCACCGTCATCCAAAGCAAGAGGAGCGAACGATGCAGTTGCCTGATCGTCCGCCCTTCTCTTTATTTCAAAACCAAAAAGGGTAGCCATGTAATTATATCACTTTCACATTATGTAAATCTAATTGCCGCCAGCGTTACCCGTTGTTCCCCCATCAACTTCCCACCAGTCATACTGGAAGGTCACACTAAATTCTTCGATGGCGTCTGTAGTGTTCCAATCGAGGTCAATTGTACTGACTTCTATTGGCCACATACCATTAAAGGTGTACTGGCGCAACGGTGTTCCAACTTTTGCATATTGGATAACCTGGGCATTTTCTTTGTATAGAGCTGGAGCCGAGGTCCCAAAACCTCTTACGTTACCAAGATGAGAGTTGATGTTTTGCATCCACTCCTCCATTGCGTTTCTAATGAGGAAATCCTCATCATTAACTACCGTAATAGTCCACTCTGCGAATGTTCTGTCACCAGCAATCTTGATTTTCCTACCGAAGTATCCCACTTCGATGGTCCCGATTGTTGATGCAGGAATTTGTGCTGCTCTAGCCATAAATGGCAGCTTCGCATCCCCAGCCGGATTGACTGGGTTGTTCATGATAACCTGAAACAGAGCAGGCCGTGCACCACCTAGTGCTAGCTGTGATCTGATTTCGTTAATATTAAAGGCCATTGAACTCTCCTATTCCTTGTATCTATTTAGCTTAGAATTGTCCGACGACTTCTGAGAACTCAACGTTGGTTCTGACCGCAACAAAGTTCAACTGAATGAAGTTAATTGATCGAGCTGGCTTGATGTATATGTCACCAACAAACTCGTTCCTATCAATTACTTCGCCAGTATTATTTGTTTCGTCACAAACAACCTTAAAGTCAAAAATACCACGTCGACCTTGAACATCCCTAAGGAAAGGCTCGACTAGATTTCTGAACTGAGCTCTAGTAAATTCGTCGTTGAATTCAAACAAAGTGAATTTAGCTGCAGTAGCTATTGCTTTTTCAAGAACAATGAACAGTCTTCGGACATTGATTCTATCAAATGCACTAGGCTTAGCTAACAATGTCTTGTCGCCAAACAGTATTGTACCTTGACCTGGGAATGTAGTAATTGGATTAATACCATTCTTGTAAAGTACGTCTCTATCAGCCTTATCAGGATTGTAAGAGTTCTTGATTACGTTCTTGAGAATACCTCTATTGAATCCAGCTGGTGAATACCAAGGATCTCTAGTAGTATCTGTTCGAACCATTAGACCTCCGACATCACCGTTGTATGGAACATAGCGGTAAACGTCATTGTATCTATCGTATTGGTACTTAAATCCACCATCCATGATACCATATGAGGATGATGTCAGAGCATTTCTAAAGTCAACAGTATTAGCAGACTCGTTACCAAAGTTATTAATAACATCAGATTTAGGAGGAGATATTGTGACGACACAATCTTTCCTTGACTCTGCAATGTTGTCAATTAGATAGTTGCCCCACTGATGATCATGAGTACCGCCTCTTGCTTTACCTTGCAAGACAATTGATACGTCAATGTCTTCAGCATTTTTAAATACATCAACAGCTTTTGACAATTGGCCAATAGCTATGTTTGCTTCTCCACTGTCTGAATCACCAGTGATTTGAAAAGCGGATACGTTTGATGTACCACCATCACGACCAATTGTAAACGATCTTGTGAATGGAACAGTATTTGTAACTGCAGAGTTGGACATGTTTACAGCAGTGTTAGAATAATCAGCTGTAGAGTTTTGTGTCTCAGATCCTGGTCTTACTTTCAAACCACCATTAAGTACCCATTGTGATTGATTATCAATCACATTATAATAGTAAATTGATTCACCAGACTCATCTTTTGCATCTGATGCACGAGATAGTCCAGCATATTTCTCTAGTATTTGTCCTTTAACTCCAGTAATATCACCATCTTCGTCTACAACCACAATGTGTAGTTCATCAGATGCATCTGAGTTATTGGCAACGTTGTTTGTAAACAATGTTGTACCAGGAGCCCTATCAAAATTACCATTGTATTGCCACTTACGAGTAACACCAGTGGAAGTCAGGTCTAATGAAAATGCAGTAGCCTGTGTATACTTAGACTGTAGTGTTAGAGTAGCGGTTGCTGAGAAGATTGTGTCATTGTTGTTATCAGCAAGAGCACCAGAAGTAGATGTGGATCCAATAGTTTTTACTTCTAACTCTTGAACTCCAATAGAAGAGTTGCCCAAACGAATGACATCTCCAACTGCAAAGCTGGAAGCAACATTTGATACTGTGTTTTGTGCAAGCAGATATTCAGGAACTGTTGTGTTAGATGTTTGCGTGAAACCTGTTTTTATATCTGCAGCAGTAATTATAACGCTAGTATTACCAACTGCAACATTCAATGCTACGTTAGATATACCTGCTATGTTATTTGAAACTGATGATTCAAATGCGCCTGAGCTATCACAAACAGATATCTTCAAAGAGTTTCCAAGAGAACCTGGATACTTTGCTATGAAAGATGCTAAGTTTGGAATGGTGAGTTCATTGTCGTAATGTTCTCTGTTCTTTGCTTGAACGGCCATTTGAGCGTTAGCTGAGTTAACTGCAGTTGCACCATTTTGCAACACAGTTGCGTTGAGAGCTGAAGTTGCTACAGCTCGACTGACGTATAATGAATTCCCATACGCGAGGAAGTTGGCAGCAGTGAAAAATGATTCAAAAGACGTACCGTCTGGTTTATGAAACCTGGATACCAACTCTTCTTCAGATGAAATAAGAGTTGCAACTTCTGCAGGACCCCACTTTAGGGAACCAGCAAATGCTCCTTCTGTTGTTGAAACAGCAGGCACAATAGTTGTTAAGTCAATTTCTGAAACATTTACACCAGGACTTACTTGGAATGCCATGGCTTAATTCTCCTTCATTAAGGTTTTGAAATGCTTGATTTGCATGTCATTATTTATAAAAAAGCGGCTTTCACCACGAACCTTCAATCTCATACGGTGTAGCTGTTATCCAATCGTCTGATTTATACTTCTGTAAATCATCTTCTGGATCATTAATTCCATCTTGGAAGAATCCAAATGGTAACATTTCTTCTTCAATAGCCTTCTCATTAGCCAGAAGTAAGTTCTTCCTTATATCTATATCAGTCATTTCTTTAAAGTATTCTTGACCTGTTAACCAAGCAAACAATACTAATGACATCACTAGATCATCATGATATCCTTCTTCAGCTGAATAGCTTTGTCCTCTTACAACAAATGCTGTCAACTCTTTAAGGATTTCAAAATCATTTATCTTTAAACGATCATTCTCAATGATAGTTTTTAAACCTGCACAACCAACTCTCTTCAATTGTTTAGTTGTTCGGACACCTAATTGTTGAGACTTACCTCCAAAGCCAGCTGTCAATAGCTGACCAGCTCTTCCTCTCCACTCAGCTGTTAATATACCTTCATACTCTAACTCATGATGTAATATATCAGCAACTTGTTGACCTATGTCATTAATCTCGACAAGTACGATAGCATCATTATACTTACGTGCAGCGTCATAAATAATAGAAGGATATAACATAGGAGCAATAACATTGGATCTATACGTACAAACGACTTCATAAGGCACAGTAGTACAATCAACAACAGTAAAAGCAGAATAATCATTTCCTATACCTCTTGAAGTATCAACACTGATTGCGTATACATGACCTCTTATTCTTTCATGCCATATCTTCATGTTCTCATTTTGAGATATTGGTTCATGAAAAGTTAATGCTGCTAGCTTACTAGGATTGATTAGAGTGTTAGATGATCCTATGAAGTCACATTCAAACTCTTGTCTGAATTGTTCCTCACTAGTGTTCTTTATGGTTTGCTCTTTCCACTCCTCATCTCTACCTGGTACAGCGGACCAATGAACTTTGATAGGAACGTATTCATTTCTACCTTCTTCTGCATCTACCCATAACTTGTAGAACAAGTTCATACCTTTTGGAGTAGATGTAATCATAACTCTTGATGTCTTACCAGATGAAATGGTAGGATAAACCGATGCAAAGAACTCCTCTTGTAGTTGAGAATCTACGAATGCAAACTCATCAAGATACACTAACGAGAATGAACCACCTCGTATAGCAGATGATGATGTTGAACTTGCAAGAACTTTACTACCATTTTCTAACTCAAGACTACCTTTGTTCCATTCAACTAGTCCTTGTTGTAACCAATGAGGTAACCACTCATATGCCATTTGCAATCTACTCAATATCTCACGAGCAGTACTTGCTTTGTTAGCTAAGATAGCACAATTGAATGATTCGTTGAATAAGATAAACCAAAGTATAACAGCAACCATTGTTGTTGTCTTACCAGACTGTCGAGGCATTTTACATATAGAGAAACGATTATGAACAACAGACTTCATTATGTCTAATTGAAAGTCATACAAATCTAGATTGACAACACCTTCATCAATGTTAACAATCTTCATATATGTTTTACAAAAGTATTCAATATCCTTCGAGCATCTTACAAGCTCTTGGATTTGCTCTTCTGTATAATCTAGTTTAACTCCAGCTTTTTTTAGTCTGGGATTACCTAGATAGATTTCAGTCGGGGATAACTCCACGTTCAGCTAACTTTCCTCTATTGGCAATATGCTCTTCAGCAATATCATCCTTGGATTGACCATGGTATGCAACACCATAGTTATCATTAATCATTGCTTCAGCCATTTTCATATAACAATTATTGTGCGAAGCATATATTTCAAAGTCTCCTAATATCCTACCATACTTTCCTTTTTCATCTTGGAAAGAATAGAACTTTCTAGCTGTTGCCATATATCTTTTTACTTGCTCTGTAGCAAGTTTACCAAACTTCTTCTCTTCAGGATCTGACGTTCTTGATTCTGGTGTATCAATTCCCATAATTCTGATACGTTGGTTCTGTAACCAAATTCCAAAGCCTAGATCAATATCGATATCAACGGTATCACCATCAACAATCCTAACTAATTTAAAATTATATTCATACATCCGTTGACTTGTCCTTATTTTGGTATATAATAAACTATGTGGCCCGGACAGTACTAAGCCCACTTACTCTCATCACCTTCTATTGCCCAGTCTCTATATGAATAGAGTTGTCCCTTTAAGTTATTTATGGTCTTTACAGATCGATCATTATTGACAATATCATAGATATCATCCATATAGCAAGAGTTGAATGTTCTATATGGACTAGAGAAATAGGTCTCTCCAGTAGCCATATTTAAATAATGATTAGTATCATGCGATAGTACTTCTCTATCAAACCACTTCCATTGTTCTTGTGAGCTCTTTTGTCTTGGCATCCATCTATCTAGTTCAGGAAAATGATGAAAGAAATATATATTCTTCATTATCTTATCCCATGAATGATTAACAATATCACTTTCATACCACATATCCAATTGTTCTCTAAGAACATCATCATACCATGATGCGTGGATTATAGGATTGTCCTCAAAGAACTCAGTGTTCTCAATACCAATAACATGACATCCCAATGATCTAAATCTTCTAAGGCCTTGTTCAAATCCTTGGATAGGTGAATTTTCCATATATCTATTGATAACAGGAACACCAGTGCCCCAAACAATAAAGTCATTCTCTGGATCAATTGACTCGTGACTAAGTAATGCTGTCTCGGAGGTTGCATAAACGGGACAAGGAAACATATCTATAAAAGTATTTTGATAGTAATCTGATTTTGCAAACTCTACAACATTAACATTTTGTATTATTTCTGGAACAAAATTTTGACATTCTCTTAGGTTTGTAGACTCAAAATGATTCAATATGTTGTTTCTAAATTGATATACTTGATGTATCTTTATATGTTCTATTTCTAATTTATCAAAAACGTATGCAATGATTGCACTATCGCAGCCACCACTGACTGGCAATACCAATCTTTTATTTGTTCTTTCTCTGAGTCTTAATGCTGCATCAAAGCAAGCCTCTCTGAATGTCATCTTGGTTTTTTCAAACCTCTGCATCCAGTGAAACCCTTTTTCGTTTATTATATAACTCTTACCAGCATAGTCAGGATCACCACTATGGAAGACGTATTCATTTTTTAGGTTCATCGTTTAACAACTGACTCCTGGCGTTGCCACCCAATAGTTTAGTTAGGTCTGCATTGGTTCCAACAAATAAGTTATTTGTTACTTTATCAGGTCCACCTTTACCTTTAGGATCTGACAATATATCTTTTGCCTTAGCTTGTAAGTCTACAATCTTTTCATTTGTATCTGTTAATGTTTTTATTAGTTGACCTACAACCTCATATGCTCTAGGATGTTGAGATTGATTAGCAAGATCAAGTATACCATCTAATGCATCTCTACCTCTTTCAGCTAGATGATATAAATTTTCTCTGGCATACTCTATATCTTTTTCTGTTGATTCTTTTCCTGTTGCTGGTACATTTTTAGGTACCTCTTTTGATGAGTGTATCGACAAAGGGGCAGTGTTAGGACTGATATCCAAAGCAGCAGCAATAGGATCAGCATGAGCATTAAAAGGTCTATCCTGTTCCATCACCATCGAAGAACTCCTCAAAGTTAGATATATAATCATAATCATCAGTTGACTTTATAGATGACGCGGCTATTGTTAATGATGCATTTGTAGTTGGTGAACCATTAGCCAGCAAGCCTGGTGTGGTTGTTGTGCGAGAGTGAAGTGTGAATTGAGTACCATTTGAATGACTTGTTTCAATGGTCTTCACTGTTGTGTTAGATGGGTGTACATTAGCAAACTTAGTTGTTGTATCAACATAAAACATTGTGTTAGCTTTCCTGATAACACCAGTCTTACTTACAGGGCCAAACAATTGTCCTTTCACTGTAAACGTAAGAGTATGTATCAAAGCTCGTCTTGTTTGAAAGTCTGCTTCATATGTATCTGATATTGTTACAGCTTCTAGAACAACTGGAATATCAATCTTCCAATCCATCTCTGGAATCAACTCAGCTGTAACAGTAAACTCTGGTGTGAAGAATGGCATAATCTGTTCAAGTATCTTTGTTGAGTCTTCAGCATATCTAGTAAATATATTCAACTCAATATTCATATCATATGGAACAGGGTTATACATTGTTCTTAGATTGGCATTGTTATTAACATCATGTATTGCAACATTTCTACGTACAGTGTTTAGCTTACGCTCTGTTGCATATGACATTCCAATCATTTCAAAAGACATACGAGGAAGAACTATCGCTGCTTCTCTATCCAAATCAGGATCTTGTTCTAGTCTTGCAATAGTTTTATCACGAGGACCATATGCCAATGGAACTTTGATATCTTGAACTCGATTGCCATTGTTATCTGTTCTTTGTATTATTATTTCATTAAATAAAGTACCAAAGATGATAATATATTTACGAAGAGTACCGTGATAAAAGGTATGTCCAAACATTAAAACCTACCACCCTCACTGAACGGATCAGCATCACTAAAGTCTATGATACCATCAGCTTCTGATTCTAAGAATACATTTTCTGCATCTGTTATTGTATCGTAATCTCTATTGGCATCTGCACTAGCATCTTCAGCAGACTCTTCTTCTGATAGAAGTCTGTGACCATCTTCCGTGAATAATGCTTCTCCATTCTCTGCAAGCATCTGTACTTCTTCATAGATGTCAAGAGAGAACTTAGTTTCCAGCTCATCAATCTCTGTGATGCCCGTATCAAATCTTTCATTAGAATATTCAAACAACTCAACTCTACAATCATAAAATTGCAAGCCACCCATTTGATAGAATACTGGTTCGTGTTCAACAAATTTTACTTCATATAGTTTTTGGTTCAATGGGAAGAATATTAAGTCTCCCTCTCTTGGTCTTGATATGTTTTGCGTGGCTTCTACTTCGCTTTCAAATGATCTCCTTGCAACAGATAGTGTCATAGAGTCTCTTATTTCAAGCCCAAACTTAGATAAGAAATCACCTTCTCCTTCAAAGCCATCTACGTTTCTAACATACATTGCAACGTCTGTAACATTATCAAATACAGCCAAGTCTTCTTCAGTGTATAGTTGATCATATCCTTCTGATGTAAACTTTTTACATAAATATCCAACATCGATTCCATATATTGCAATGGACTCAATAACCAGATCAGCTATTAAGTTTTGTTCACCAAAGTGCTCAAACTTATTGAAGTAAAGGTTTGTTGTTCCGACCATGTTAACCTGTCATATCATGTACTGGTAAAGAGTAAGCTGATATCATCTCTTGTTCCAATTTATCTTTTTCCATTTGTGCTTGTGATAGAATATCAGCTCCATTAAATTGTACGCCTCCTGGGAGTTGCATACCTGTAAATTTAGATAGGTTTGAACCCCATTGATATTTGATTAAACATGTTGTGTATTCTGCTAACCATCTATCACCCCATAGATCAGAGTATGTATCACCATCAAGCTTTTTGTATACATGAGCTACAATAAAGTCACCTACGTTGAGCTTTTCCCAATCCATATCAATATGAAGTTTGTTTACATGTCTGTTATATCTTATTGGTTGTTTACCAACTAATATCTCTTCAATCATTCTAATGTTCATGAAGTTCATGTAGAATGGAACAAGATCATATCTTGATAGATCGTACAAATCATTTAATGCAATTTGATATCTGATATTGAATAAGTTGTTTGTACTAGTTGCATCACCAATGTCAAAAATATTAACAATTCCAATAACACTATTAGGTATATCAATATATTGGTTGTCAAGGTCTGTTTGTGTAACAGCATGTTTTAAAAATGTTTTCTCAGTACCATCAAAGTGATAGTCTTGATAATATGCTAGCGCTTGATCAATACGATCCTCTACTTGATCGTCATCAACGTTTATCTCAATAACTGGTTTACCCAATCGTCTGAGACACAATTCTTTGAATGTACTTCTACTATTTGGTACGGCCATTTGTTATCCCCAGGCTGCATCGCCATTGGCGTATAAAATTTGTAATCTATTACCACTACCATCTTTCAATGCTGTAGTTACTTGTAAGTTTGCTCCAACAAGAAAATCTGAAGATGAATTAACACAATTGAATGTTACTACTGTATCGTTTGCAGTTGCTGTGATACCTCCAGCTGTAGTAACATTTCTAACATGAGTTGTGTTAGCAGCCATTATAAAATCACTTTGAGATCTATCTGATATAGTGACATCTGTCAAACCATTGAGTTGTGTTGATCCTCCTGTGACAGCATTCTCATCAACATAATTTTTAAGAGCTTGCGATGTAGCAATGGTGGTTGTATTAGCTATTTCAACATTAGCGACAATACCAACAACCTTTGTGTTAGCTGTACCTGATGTTGTAAGAGTCAATCCTCCAGTCTTTATCTCATCTATAAAACTATTTGAATCTGTAACAACAGATTGGTTAGCCGTAAGTGTTCCTGGCACTCTTATACCAGCTACTGCAACTACTGCACTTCCATTACCAACAAATATAACTCCACTATTAGTTGACCATGCTAACTCACCAGTTTCTAAACTACTTGGTGTTGCTGTATTAGCACTTCTTTTTATTTGTATGGCCACTAGAAACTACCTCCGTCCACATCGTTTCTATCTGTCGTAATGAATGTATCATTTGCAGATATGTATCTTATTACTTGTCCGTTACTTACGCTACCACTATTTACATCAGCAAAATCTCCAACTCTTCTTGCTAGACTAGTTGGCATTTTTAATTTTATTGTTCCTGTTGTATTAGCTAAATGGATAGTACCAGATGCTACATTTGCTAAGGCAGCACCATTTGCATGTAGCGGAGTTGGTTTGGTATTACCAGGTAGCTGAATACTCAGTCCCACTAGAACTCACCACCATCGTTAGAATCTACTTGTAGTATATATTTTTTATCATTAGAACTGTATACTAGAATAGCTCCATTGGCTAATGTTTGTTCAGAAACATCCTCACAAGCAGATAACTTGTTAGCAGAACCTGTTATAGGGTTACCATAAATTGTTAAAGTGTTTAAATCATTTCTTAACATTTTAACCATTATGCTGTAACCTTTGGTGTGACTGTTACAATTCCTTCAACTGCTCTTAGCTTTGTATTAGCAGATGTGTTATGCAACGATAGATCATAAACATATCTTCCTTCAGTTATGCCAGCTGTTATTGCATGAGTGAGAGCCATAGTAACTGTACCGTTTGTACCACCAGTAGTACAAGTAAAGGTAGCAGTTGCATTTGTTGAAGAAAAGTGTTTACGTAGCTGAGAGTTTGCTGTATAATTAGATAAGTCTACTCGGGCGCCAGCTGCGTCTGTAATATCAATATCTGTGGAGAAACTAGCTCCTTGATCTACTACAATGTTTGCCTTAACCGCCATTATGTGCTCCTATTAACTTAGCTAAATATATTTATAATAACAATGATGTGGTCATATTATGAGTAAAATTGATGAATTACGACTTCATGGTCGCAACCGAAAGCTGCCTCCAGCTATCAAAGTGGGGCAACTTACCCCAGAAATCATGTTACACAATTTATTTATATACCATTCCTTAGCGGATGATCCAAGTAATTTGACTGGTGAGCAGACTGCTGAACACAGACATCAGAATGCTGTTGTTGGTGTTAGTACTGGTGAAAGCGTTTATCAACTAGCTGACTTCTATAATCAAATCCATTCAGATGAGATCACTCTTCATTGTTCAATCTTTGATATTAAGAACCAAAGATATGCTATGTTGGATCCAGGTCAACATTTAGACTATCATATGGATCCACCCAACACATATAATATCATATGTCCTTTGAGTGATCCTGTCACACTTAAAGCACAAACTGGTAAGCGTGGGGAAGACCTTTGGAATAAAGATATAAAAGAATACAACATTGATATTGGAGAGATTTGGTTTATTAATCCAAGTCATCCTCATGCATCGTTTCATGAATCACAAGATGTTAGAGTTGCTGTTCTAGCTAACTTTGACTATACGAAGGAAGCATATGACCACCTTACCCGGTTACTATGAACTAGAACCAGAGGATAATCATTTTACTGATGTTACTGCAGATGTAACTCATCAGTGTAACATGACGTGTCAAAATTGTTACATACCAAATAGAGATGTTCCTGACATGAACATTGATGACCTTATAAATACAATTAGTAGATTCCCAAAAAGAACTATGATCAGAATCATGGGTGCCGAGCCAACCATGAGGAATGATCTAACTGATATTATAGTCAGGATCAGAAAGGCAGGGCATAGATGTACCCTGTTGACTAATGGACTGAAATTGGCTAGTATTAGGTATACTCGTAGCTTGCGAGAGGCAAAGCTGTCGCATGTTTATTTGTCATTGAACGGTGTGGACAATGATGATTGGTATGAAGGTATTGATGAACTAAGATGTGCTAAGCAAAAGGTTATGGCTCTTGAGAATATCAAGGCTTGTAAATTTATTGTTGACACAGGTACTATATTATGTAAAGGAATAAATGATGATGCCCCAAGTAGACTTCTTCATTTGTTTAAACAAAAGAATATTGACCACGCAATGATACGCTTCAAAAACGTTGGCCAGCATGGAAGGTATTTATTAGAGAGTGTAGACAACTGGAGCATGGATGACATGATTCAGATGTGTGCAGATCATTATAGTCTGTCAATAGACTATATCAATTCATGGAAGGAAAAACCAATTTATGGCCAGCATGTTGAACCGGACACTTTTATGTTCCCCCTTAACCCGGATTCAGTTGGAAGAGCATTACATCGAAGCGGTATATGGATTAAAATTGCGGATTGGGACAGTCATATGGATACTAGGCTTTACCCATTCATGGACCAAACTCGCAGAGGAAGAATTACAGAAGACTTTAGAGTGGCACCCCTTCCCGCACATATCGTTGCTAACGAAGGAGGCTACTAATGAAGAAGTCATTGGTACCAGCATTCTTCGAGAAACCGATAGCTGAAGAGCTTAACCCAATACGATTATTATACAATAATAAAAAGTATAAGTATTATTATGTAGCAACATATAAAGACACATACCAGGCGTATATGAATCCTCAACAGTTTCATGCGTCTGGTAGACTACCATTTGAATTTGATAAAACTCTTAGAGCATTTACAATTGAGAAATGTTTCAGAGAGTTAAAGAACCATGGTGTTGGTACATGGTTAACGTGGTCAACTATAAGTGACCATCATACAATACATGATTGGATAGCATGTAAAGATTGGTTACCTCTAGCACTTATCAATAGAGATAATAAAGAGAAGGTGACAGAGGTAGATGAATTCTTGAATATTACAAGAAGGTGGATAGATGACTCGTATTAATATTTTCTGTATCAAAACTGTACATACTGAGACTCCATATCAAATGGAATTTGATCCTAGTGAGTACTATACAGATGAACATGTATTTCAATTGAAGGCTCAGATTGATGCAAACTTCAGTGAGCCATATAACTTCAACTTACTAACAAATCAAACAACTATTGCAATGCCTGGTATCAATGTTATTGATGTCAATGACCATAAGCTATGGGGTTGGTGGAATAAGATGTTGTTGTTTGATGAGTCTATATCTGGTGATGGGCTCAATATATATTTTGATCTTGATACAGTTATACAAAGAGAATTTGATACAATGTGTGACTATGCTGTCAAAGATAAGCTTACTATGTTGTACTGTTATTGGAAACCTATTGATTGGGAATCACAAGCATTTAAGCAATCAGGATTTGATCCAGACTTTGAGTTTGCTGCATTGATTAACTCTTCTATAATGATGTGGCATGGTCACTCAATGAATTTTATTACAAAAGAGTTTATGCATGATCCAGAAACTTATTCATTTAAGTTTAGAGGTAATGATGAATACATTAACCATTACCACAGAGATTTAATTAATACTCTACCAAGAGGTTGGGCATACTCATATTTCTTTGGAGCTGAACAAGGGTCAGAATTCTTTGCAAAAGATAAACAACCATTCCATCGTAGAGAAGCATATGTGTTTAGATTGCTCAATGGTATGGGTAAGAAGTATGTTGATCTCAATGCAGTAGACCATAAAGATAATCCATCGATGCATCTTGTACGTCAGCAGAAAGAACATATTATTAAGACTGAGCGGCAGCACGTCATAAGGAGTATTGAATATTATTAACCTGATGACTATGAAGTGGGGTGATAAGTTTGGTCCTGATTATCCAAATTTAATCCACAGAATGGCCAAGAAGCATTTCAATCAAGAGTTTAAATCATATTGTATGACAGATGATCCAAAAGGATTAGATGAAGACATTAAAGCGGTTGAATGCACAGAACAATGGCTATGGAGTGATATAGTAGACAATGAGCAATGGTACTTCTGGGATGGTATTAAGATGTCATTGTTTGCTCCTAATCTATGTGGCATAGAAGGTAAGATACTATTCACTGATCTTGATAACTTATTTCTTGGTCCAATGGATAGAATACTTGAAACGCCAACGCCAGCAATGATTGCATGTGACTGGATGCCACCTTGGCATGTTGGTATGCATGGTGGTAATTATTTTTTAACCATGTTGTTTAATGCCAGTTTGATATACGTAGACAATACTGATCCAGTTACAAATGAGATATGGACACACTTTAGTAAGAACTATAAGATGATAAAGCAATCGTTGTATAGTGCTGATGCTTATTTGTGGCGTAAGTGGAGAGATAAGATACATACATATCCAAAAGGATCTGTATACTCATTCAATAGAGGTGCTGCATATCCAGACAATTATACTATCAAAGGTAGCGAGGCTAAATATAAGTATAGACCAGATCATGCTGTCTGTGTCTTTATGGAAGATCATGAGCCAGACCCATTAGATATAACAACAGGATGGGTTGCTAAAGAGTGGAAGCAATACCTATGAAGTTAGATGTGGTATGTATGAAGGTTGGTACTGGTTACAAGCATGAGTTTGTTAACCAATTGTTCCACCAAGTTAAACACCAAGTAAATAATTTTACATGTTGGACAGACAATCCTAGAGGATTTGATCAAAACATTAATGTGTATGAGTACAAGTCTTTTTGTATGGATAGACTTTGGTGGAATAAAGTAAACTTATTTGAACCTGGATTGTTTACTAACGATACAATTTATCTTGATCTTGATTGTTATGTTCATGGTCAATTGAATGACTTTATTGGTACTGGTCAGATTTTACAAACTACATGGTTCAGCAATGATATAAACAAGTACATATTTAACTGTGATGTCAACTCATCAATACTTTATCTCAAAGATAATAACTTTGAAGATCAATATAAAGACTTTCAAGATAATAAAGAGAAAGTGTTTAAGTCATTCTATGGATTAGATGGGTGGATGTATAGAAGGCACAGAGACAAGCTCAAGTTCTTTCCAAGTAAACTTGCATACTCATATAAGTATGGTTCATCGTTTCCAGACGATCTTGATGAATATAAGAAGAGAGATGATCATGCTGTTGCATGCTTTGATGACGTTGAAGATAAGCATGAAACATTGAAAACATTTTGGGGTGATTGATGCAACATTATTCATTAGATAGAACATACCAACTGTTCCATAAAGGAATGGGATATATAGCAGATAAGCACATATACAAATTCAAAGACTATAGCGAATGTATATTTGAAACTCAGATACAAAGTAAATGGTGGCTAGTGGAGACATTAGTGGATGCAAGGTTTCGTGATAGACAGATTAAAGGTATTGATATACTGGCTGGGTGGTATGGTATTGTTATTATTCCAATGCTGGTTAATCGTCTTGGGTATGATATTCCTATTAACATTTATGATATTGATGAATATACTTGTGACATTGCGCAACATATCTACAAAGATGAATTTCCGCAGGTCACGATAAATCATAAAGATGTTGTGTTTGATAGTTTAGAACTCCAAGGCAATGTAGTAATAAATTGTTCATGTGAACATATGATGGATATGAAACATATAACCAATCAATATCCAGATAAGTTATATGTATTACAAAGTAACAATAACAAGAATGTAAAATGGCTACATATCAATTGTGCAGATGGTGCAGGAGAGTTGGCTACTCAGGGACATCTTAGGAAGGTGTACTATGGAGAGTCCAGAGAGTTCTTAGGTGCTAAACGTATAATGGTTATTGGAAAGGTCAATAAAGACGAAGATGAGTAAGACAAATAAACTTATAAAGAAAGTGACAAAAATGGACTTAGGTAACCCAGTGATTACAACTCTTATTGGACTTGTAGTCTTCTATATTGGATTGAAGATGTTTTCTGGCGGAATGAAGTCAATGGGCAACCTTGATCATCTGAGTTATTTTATCCACAATCCATATTATATGTTTGTTGGTGGTATAGTAATGACACTATTGTGGCAGTCATCATCGCTATCAACAACAGCTATTATTGCATTAGTAGCATCAGGAGCAGTGCCACTACCAGCTGCAGTTGCAGCTGTACTAGGAGCTAACATTGGTACGACAGGTACTATATGGTTAGCTGGAGTGCTTGTATCAGATGGAATACCTAAAGGTGATACGTTACGTATAGCTATAGCACATACGGGAATGAATTTGCTTATGGCAATATCATTACTACCATTTGTACACCACATTGCAAGATTCTTAACAAGGTTAACATAAAATGAAAATGATGATTGATAGCCAAATATATGGCTTTGTTATGTTACTATACAGTCAGCAACTATTCAATCAAATGTTTGTTGCTGAGCAAGATGCAGAATGGAAGAAGATTCAACCTATTGTAAAAGAGCTCCATGAGTCTATGACTCCAGAGCATCAATGGCAAGGTTATCTGAAAGCTATTGCATACAATGGACTGGACAATATAACATTCTCTGGTCCTAAAGACTTATGGTTCATAATGTATGCTATGTGTAACTATAGAGTACCAGGTATAAACTTAGCGGATACAGTAACAGCCAAGCACGAGAAGATTCTGTACTACGTGCTTGTAAACGTATGCAAAAAGTCCCATAAGAACTATAATAAGTTTGGATCAAGGTTTATTTAGAAAAAGAAGTTTGCACAGCTTCTGGTTTATATGGAGCTAGAGGCCATACCAATTCTTCACCAGCAATCTCTTCAACTGTATTCTTCCAAATACTTTCTTCAAAGATAACATAACCTAATGTGATCCTTGGCTCCTTAGTATAAGCTGTATGCCAAACAATCTTTTCATGTTCTTCTTTACGTCCATAGTAACCAACCTTACATGACCAACCTGGCTTGTCAGGAATAGTAACTACGTTCTCTTGATTCTCTCCAACGTTAGGTTTATGTGACTCTGATCCAGTTGGATTAATATGTCTCCAGAAACCATCACCAGTAGGATTGTAAGTGAACAATATGTTATAGCTTGGCACGTTCCAGTTAGTATGCCAAGAGATATATCCTTCTGGAGGATAGAACATCTTCAATGCACAAAACCTATATCCAAGATAAGCACCAAGATTATCATCTAACCATTTACTCTTTTCAGCTAATGGCTCGCCTATATCTTTAGGAATAGATCCTGATTTGATCCATTGTGGTATCTGATTGAAATCATATCCATATGAGTCTGGTGGAAAGCCATCGTGCTCATCATGCTTAAGAGACATCAAACACTCTACGGAACTTGCATACTCTGATCGGTTCTCATTAAAGAACTTACCACCTCGAGCTTTAAACTTCTTATCTTTACCAAAGTTGTTATGAAGATCCAATCCCCATATAAACTCTTGCCACTCATTTAAGTATGTCAAAATTTCCGATTGTATTTGATATATTGGGGTCATCTATTAATCCTTCATCCTGTGGTCGGGCTGGTACTGTGTAGTGGTGAATAACTTTTGGATGTTTTTCACTTAACTCAAAATCTCTATATCCATTAACAAAGTTCCACTTTGGATGAATCTCACGGATCTTGACTTCATAATTTGTATAAAAGTTTGTTCGCCAAAAGGCATACGTATCCCAGAACCATAATGATCTTGGATGCTCAAATTTTTCATGCCAGTTCTTTTTGTTTTCAATCTGTTCCCTATAATTAATATACCATGCGTTTAACATTTTTAACGTATGTGGCTTATTATTATATATAAACATTCCACAATGCCATAACATTCTGTACACTTCGTTCTTAGCATTCTCTTCCCAAGAGTGCACTGCATACAATGGTTTGCCATCTGGGTCCCCATTTTCCCAGATTAACTTTTTGTCTTCTTCTTCGTAATGAGTGAGCTCTCTATCTTTCTTAAAGTAGACAACCTTAGCATTATATGGTCTATTAGTAGTCATAGCCATATCATATTCATCAGGAAGATCATCAAAGATATACTTTATGTCCTCATGCTCACAATATGTGTCAGCATCCATATAGCATGTCTTATCAAATATTGTTTTTTCTAATGCCCATAGCTTAGCTCGGCAATGTGCTGGGACTCCTGTAACAATCTTATCAAAGATTCTCGAGTCCCTTCTTTCTTGTACCCAATCCTCATGAGTAAACAACATACACTTTGCTTCTGGCCAGTAGTCCTTAATGGACTCAGCTGACATTACAGCAGCATCGTAGTATGGTTTAGTTAGAGAACCAACATAAAGAAAGCCATTATTCTGCTGCGGCTGGTTCATCTACTTTTTTAGACTCCAAATGGTCAATAGCAATAAGAGCACCTACTGTGGCAATCACTTCCATAGTAGACTTTGATTTACGGATAGCTGATTTGAGATCTCTATTAGTAGATTTACTAACAACTTCCAATTCAAATGCTTCAACTTTAGCACCGAATAAGCCCTCTTGCTTCATCTTACCTTCATGTTCTTTTTGCTCATCTTCTTCTTTAGTACGCAGTCTGTGAATCTTATTAATCTCACGACCAGTATTTTTATTGAGCATATCTTCTGTGAAGATTTTTCGTAGATGATGCCATGCAGCTTCATGCATGGGAGCTGAATCAATTGTATGATTCTCAACTCTATCATCTGGCATTCTTAGAAAGAATGTTAATACTGTTCTTGCATCATTACTAAAGAATGCATATATTGGTTCACCATCACCAAAAGGCCATTCAGGTTCCCTAGCTTTTTCTTCTGCCAATTTGATCTCCTCCATATCATCTGCCTCGACAGGATCACGCATCCATGATGTTTTCATATTTTTATCTGGAGGTCTGACCAACCCTAGTCGGTCTGAACGATCTTTACTGAGACTTTCTTTGTAAACTTCTTCAACCACTTCTTCCTTATCGTGAGGAATGTCATGATCAATTTCTTCTTCGAACTCTGGAATTTTTGAATCTATTCTTTTGTTTGCTAACTCTGCTTCTGAGCTAGCCACCTTACCGGCTGTATCAATCTTAAAGCCATGAGCTCTAGGATCAATCTCCACTACTTCTTCACTACTCATTATATACTCCTTATGCAACCCTCACCCATAATTTAAGTGTGGCTACTGTTCCCACATAGTTAGTTGTATCTACGTACGTATTTATATAGCCTTTAATATAGTCTTTTGAATAGTCAATTGAATATGTCTTAATGAAATCTGTCTCAAAATATCCTGTGAAAGTTCCTTCATAAGCTTTGTTGTAGTCTTGTGTGTAATCTATATATCCCTCATAGTCTTTAGCATAATCAGCATCATAGAATTTTGCAAAAGCTTTAGACCAAGCTTTCTCAAAATTAATTTCAGTACTATAGTCTATGCTACCAAAGTTACTAGAATACACAGCTTCATATTCTTTATCGTAGTCTTTAACATAATCTATTTCATTGGAATATGTTTTTTCAAACGCTCCTTCAAATCCTTGAGACCTTGTAGCTGTATAAGTTTTCAGATAAGTTATATCAGCTGCATAATCTTTTGTATAATCTGCTGTATACGTTTTTTGATATGCGGATGTTCTTGTTCCTTCATATGTGTGGATAGATGAGTATGTTTTAGTAAACACACCTACATATGTTTTAGCAAAATCTTTTTCATAATCTTTTTGGAAGTTTTGAACAGTAGCCCATTCGTTGACGTATTCTTTATTATACATCCTTCCCCAGCTCTTAGTAAACAGTTTATTGTAATTAATAAAGCCTTGACGGGTCTTTGTTACTTCGCCTACATAATCTTTAAGATAGTTGGATTGAAAATGCCCAGTGTAGTTAATGAATCCTGTATAGTTTCCTTCGTAGTCCCTGCTCCATACTTTGGTATAGTCTTTGGTGTATATTGCAGAATAGTTCCTAGTGTATGCTTTCTCCCAAATCTTTGTCCAAATTCTCTCATATGTTTTAGCGTATGACTTCTCATATGCTTTGTTGTACAACTTTGTCCAGATTCTATCATAACTCTTTACATAATTTGCAACATAGTTCTTTTCATATATTGCAGCATAATCTTTGTTCCAGTCTTTGGTATATGCTTTAACATAATCTTTATTCCAAATTTTTGTATAAGCCTTTACCCAATTTTTAACATATGTTTTAACCCAGTCAGCATCAAATGAACCTTCGTATGCCTTAACATAGTTCTTCTCATATTCTGTTACCCAGTTCTTTGTGTAAGCTGCTTCGTAGTCTTTCTCGTAACTAGCCTCATAAGCCTTCACCCAGTTCTTTGCATATTGTTTAACATACGCAGCATCAAATGATCCTTCATACGTTTTATCATAATCCTTAGCCCACAACTTAGCATAGTCTGCTAAGTAATCTTTATTCCATATCTTTGTGTAGGTTGCATCAAAGGCACCTTCATATGCTTTAACATAATCTTTGTTATATGTCTTAACCCAATTCTTTAGATATATTTTAACGTAATCAACGTTCCAATTTTTAGACCAATCTTTGGTGTATATTTTATCATAGTTTTTAGTATATGCTTTAACCCAATTTTTGGAATAATCCTTAACGTAATCCTTGTTCCAATCTTTATTGTATATACCAACATATGCTTTAGTATAAGTTTTGACCCAAGCCTTTTCATATATCTTATCGTATGCTTTTACATAATCAGCAGAATAATCTTTTATCCAGTTCTTTGTATAAACTTTATTCCAATCTTTGCTATATGTTTTGACCCATACCTTTGTATAGTTGGCACCAAAACTACCTTCCCAAACCTTGGTGTAGTTTGTTGTTTGAGAACCAGAAGCAAATCCACCATAGTATACAGGTCCAACATATATTTTAGTATACGCACCTACCCAAGCCTTTGCGTAGATTTTAGTATAGTCCTTATTGTAAATTTTGGTATATGTCTTTGTGTAATCTGTGACGTAGTCTTTCTGCCAGATCTTAGTATAAGTCTTGTTCCATATTTTTGTATATGCAGCTACATAATCTTTGTTATAGTTTTCATCAAACGATCCTTCATATGCAGCACTATATGTTTTAACGTAGTTCTTTTGATATATCTTTACGTAATCTTTTAACCAATCTTTGGCCCAGATTTTTGTGTATGCTGCTTCATAGATTTTTGTGTACGTTTGAGACCAGATCTTATCGTATGCCTTAATATAATCTTTGTCATAAGACTTGACATAATTTTTTTCATACTCACCAAGCCATTGTTTTGCGTAGTCCGCATCATATGATTTTACCCAATTCTTTACATATATTTTTTCATAGTCTTTTGACCAGTCCTTAGTATAGACACCTAACCATACTTTGTTCCATGCAATCTCATAACCCTTGACGTAGTCTTTATTCCATACCTTTAGATATGACTTGACCCAGTTGTGAGTATAATCTGTGACCCAATCTTTAGTATATGCTTTAACATAGTCTTTAGTGTATATTCCAACGTATGCTTTTACATAAGTTTTGTTATAATCTGCAAGATAGTCTTTATTGTAAACTGCATCATATGCCTTCACATAGTTTTTAAGATAGTCTGTTGTATAAGTTTTCACCCATACTTTATCGTATGTTTTAACCCAGTCTTTCAAATAGTCTTTATTGTATATTGCAGTATAATCTTTTTCATATGCTTTGACCCAATCTTCCAACCAGCTCTTTTCATATAGCTTCTCGTACTCAACAGTATATTGCTTTACCCAATCTTTTGTCCAAAGTTTTGCATAAGCCTTTTGATAGTTTACTGTATAGTTTTTAGTCCATTCAGATTGGAACACACCAGGTCCAGAGTAATCAACTTCCCAAGCTCTACCATAAGACTTAGTATATGTTCTATTAGATGTGCCAGTAAAGTTTCCTGGTCCAGAGAATGTTGCAGCATAATCATTTCCAAAATCCTTTACATATGCTTTGACATATGTTGCAGCGGACGTTATCTCACCTTCATAAAAAGCAGCAAATGTTGCATTATAATTTACAACACGTTCACCTTGATATTGAACATCAAAGTTTTCTGTCTTTTGATACTCGCCAGTATACAATTTGGTGTATATCTTATTCCAGTCTCTTGCATACTCTGCAAGATAATTTACTTCACCAACATATCCCTTTACGTAATCCTTGTGGAAGTTTCCTGTGAATGTTTGATCATATTCTTTGGCATAAAGAATAAATCCAGCATATGCTTTACTATATGTCTTGATCCAATCCTTTGCAAAGTCACCTTCAAATGTTCTGTTGAAATTTACAACACCAGAATATACGCCAATGAAATCTTTGTTGTATTCTTTAGTCCAAACTTTTGTGTATATCTTCTCATAGTTTATTGCACTGGTATATGCTTTTTGATATGCTTTCTCATATGTACCAACATACTGACCAACAAATGTTCCAACGTATGTCTTTAAATAGTTCTTAGCATATGCTTTTGTATATGTTTTTAAATAAGTCTTGGAGTATGAATCACTATCAGTATCAATAATTTTTGTATCTAGAATTGTACCCTGAGCAATCCATGTGCCAGTTGATGGTGCAGCTGCTTGAATAGCATACTTACCTATACCTGTATCATTAATTCTATTTCTTAGTCTAGCAGTGAGAGTTTTAATCTCAGTGTTAGACATTTGTTTAACTGTACTACCAGTAACCTTTAATGGTATTATTTGAGCTGGTGCAGTTGCAACAGATGTTTTCCTGTATAAATTGTAACTTGTAGAAGTGCTTGTTGTATTATCAGTTAGCGCTGGTGTTATAGTAGCATATCTATCTGAGTCAGGATTTGAGGTTGACAGGACATAAGACCCAATTCCGTTAGACACAAGATTAGAAAGAGCAGTACTAATGATAAACGAATTAATATTTGCATCAGATGCCTCTTGAATAGTTGAACCGAACTCCACGGGGCGGATCATACTTGATTCTGATACTGACGATAAATTTTGATAAACTGTAGTAGTTGATGATGCTGTTGTATTGGTATCTGTAAACGTACCAATACTTGTTCCAGTATCAGTCCCAACAGAAAGTGTACCAGTACCAGAAGTACTAGATGCAAACTCCGTCAGAACTTGATGAACCATATGGGTCAATTCTGTATCTGGAATTTCTTGTAGAGCTATCCATGTTCCACCTCCAGAGGTTTTGATTTTAAGGGGTCGTCCCATGACACCTTAACCTTGGAACATATAGTTGGGGTCACCTAAAATATTACCCTGGTAAATCATATTAACATAATTAGAATCATATCCAACGATAGCTGCACCAGGTTTACCACCATCACCAGATCTTCCAAGTCTTGATTTTCTTAGGAATCTTTCACCACCACCGGTACCAACATTACCAAGGTCTCCACCTTTACCACCAATAGCTCTTGAGTTACCATATTCCCAATCAGGAACACCGCGGCTTCCTCCGTTCATTAGATTTCCATTCTCAGGTAAGAATAACATATGACTGTGATCAGATTCAGTAGTACCTTTAGTACCAATGTTCCAACCAGCTCCACCAGAACCAGCTACACCAGTTGTCTCTGCAAATCCAAGGTACGCTATATTTACCTCTCTTGAATATGCTGTATCTTCAAATGTCTTAACATAGTCTTTTACCCAACTCTTAGTGTAGTCACCAGTATATGTCTTTTCGTAATCTTTAGTAAAGATACCTGTATATGTTTTAATCCAGTTCTTTTCATAACCTTTGGTGTATGCTTTATTGTAGGTAGTTGTCTGTGAGCCGGAAGCAAAACCACCGTAGTAAACAGGACCTACATATGCCTTAGCATAATCTTTCTCGTATACTTTTAGATAGTCTTTATCAAATGTACCTGTGTATGCTTTCTGATATGCTTTTGTATATACACCTTGATACAATTTGTCATATGATTTTTGATATGCTTTAAGATATGTACCAATGAACGAACCTTTGGTATTGTACACTTTAACAAATGTATCGGTGTACTCTTTGAGGTATCCACCATACACACCACCAGGTCTGCTATAGTCACCAAGATATTCTTTTATCCATGTTGTATTATAGTCTGCTGTATAATCTTTGTCATAGTCCTTATCATATGCTTTGACCCAATCTTTAGAGTATGTCTTAACATATGTTGCAATGTATGTACCTGTATATGATGCTTCGTATACTTTAATATAATCTTTGCTGTATGTTCCACCAAAGTCTTTTTGATACTGTTTAGTGAAGTCAGCAAGATATGTAGCTGTGTAGTCACCAATGTATGTGGTAGATCCATAACCTTTAGTCCAGATTTTACTCCATGCTTTTTCATATTCTTTCTCATAAGAGCCTTCGTATTCAGCATCGTATGATCTTGAATATGTTGCAGTGTATGATCCAACGTAAGCTTTATCATAGTTTTTGACATAATCTTTTGAATATATTTTTGTATATACTTTAACATAATCTTTGTCATAAGATTTAGTATATGTCTTAGTCCAATCTTTAGCGTAATCAGCTGAGTAGTCTTTTGTATACGTTTTAGTATATGCTTTTGTAAATGCACCAGTGTAATCTTTTACATAGTCTTTCTCATAAGACTTAGTCCAATCACTTGAGTATGTTTTCTCATAACTCTTAGTATACACTTTTGTATATGTTGCAGCAGAGCTGTTCCATACCTTAGCATAGTCTTTGGAATAATCTTTATCGTAGCTCTTAGTATAATCACCAACATATATACGATCATAGTTCTTAACATAACTCTTAGAGAATGTTCCTTCGTAGTCTTTTTCATAGTCTTTATTGTAGTCTTTAGACCATGTTTTTGTATATGCAGCCGCGTATACTTTTTCATAATCTTTATCGTAAGACTTGGTGTAGGCTTTTTCCCAATCTTTTGACCAATCAGCTGAGTATGCTTTTTCCCAGCTCTTAGTATATGTTGCACCATCGTAAGTAGCTCCTACGTATGCGTTGTCTGCACTTTCGTATGTCTTGGTGTAGATACCAATATAAGTCTTAACATATGTTGCAAGATAGTCTGCTTCATATTCTTTATCGTATGCTCCACCCCACTCATCAACATAACTTCCTTGCCATACTTTATCATATGCTTTCTGATATGTTTTCTCATATACGCCACCATATATTGCACCATCGTATGTCTTAGTATATGTCTTAGTCCAGTCTTTAGCAAATGCAGCACCATCGTATGCTTTATCATAAGCCTTCTCATATACTTTAGTATAAGTCTTTTCCCAAGCCTTTGTATATGTCTTAGTCCATATCTTAGTATATACTTTGACATATCCCTTTGCATATGATCCAACTGATGTAATAAATCCTGCAGATTGGAACCCACCATATATACGGCCATACCTTGGATTTGTATATTCTTTTGCAAACAGAGCAACACCACTATCTGGAAGATATGTCTTTAAGAAGTTTGTTGGCATATTAGCATCAGCTGAACCACCATGATAAGCTAGTGCCCAAGCTGAAGACCAATCTTCTACGTAATCTTTGGCCCAGTTAACAGTGTAGTTTGCAGCAGATGAGTCCCAAGCTTTAGCATATATCTTTGCATAGTCTTTAGCATATGGTGCTGCATACAGTTTGGAGAAATCTTTATCGTAGTTCTCTGCCTGTGAGAATGATCCAAGCTCGCCTCTTGATCCTGGTACTCCTGCAGTATAAGCTGTTTGTCCAGTAAACCCTTTGACATATTCTTTATTGAAATCTTTAATGAAGCTTACGCCACCATCTGCATACGCTACAGCAGATGTATAAGAACCAGCTACACCAGTATATGATGCTTTGTCCTCATCAATCCAATACAACTGTCCAACATATGCTTTTTGGTATGCTTCAGTATAACTTGCATCATATTGTTTGTTGTATACTTTTTGATATGCTTTGAGATAATCTTTTTCATATGCACCAGACCAGATTTTAGTATATGCCTTAGTCCAAATCTTGGTCCAAGTATGATCAAAAGATCCTTCATATGCTTTTGACCACACCTTAGCATAGTCTTTAACATAGTTTCCAGTCCACACTTTAGTGTAATCTTTGGAGTAGTCTTTGACCCAGTTTTTATTATATACACCAACCCATGCCTTGGCATATGCTTTGTTATAATCTTTTGTGTATGCACCAACATACACTTTATTATAATCTTTATTCCAAGATTTAGTATAGTCAGCGCTGAAGTCTTTGGCCCACACTTTAGTGTAGTCACCAGTGTAAACAACTTCATATCCCTTGGCGTAATCTTTTGAGAAGATTCTTAGATAGTCTGTACCGCCACCATTGAATGCTGCTTCAAAATCTCTTGCATATCCTTTAGACCACACTTTTGTATACTCGCCTTGATATACTGTACTAAAGTCTTTGGACCATACTTTTGTGTAAACTTTGTCATAGTTTTTAGTATATGTTTTGGTCCAGTTACCTTCCCATATCTTGGTATACGTCTTAGTGTAGGTTGCATCAAATGAACCTTCGTATGCAGCAACGTAATCTTTAGACCATAGCTTGGTATAAACTTTAGTGAAGTCAGCAGCATACTCTTTCTGATATATTTTCTCCCAGTCTTTATTGTATACGCCAACATATGCAGCAACGTAATCTTTTGAATATCCTTTTTCATATACTTTAGTGTAGTCGCCAACATATACCTTGACGTAATTTTTAATCCAGTCTTTTGTATATGCTTTACTCCATGTAGCGCCATACTCTGTAAGCACTCCGGATCCATGATATGTAGCACCAAGATAAGTGGTTGTGTATACACCAGCTGCTTTACTGTATGGATCAGAGATACCAGATGCACCTCCACCACCACCGCCACCAGCAATGGTACCATAGTTTTCTACAAACAGATGTACATTGGCTCCAGACTCAATAGCATGGCCACCATCACTACCATGATTACCAACACCTCTTGTGCTACCATTGGCATCACCACCATCTCCACCTTTACCTACAATCAATCCTGTTGTGTAGTTTACAATACGGACAAGGTGTTTAATCTCTGCTTGTGTGTCTCCTGAAACATTAGCTGTTACAGAATCCATAACTACGTTCATTGCAGGAATATTATTTGCTGTTGAACCAAATACATAGTTCTTAGTGTAATCGTCTTTAACACCAACGTATATATTCACCAATTGTGGAACAGTATCTGGTGTCTTACCTTTTGCTTCAAGATATGATTTTAAGTTAAAGTCGTTTACATAGTAAGTAATCTTACCTAAGTGTACATCATGACCTCGAGCTGAACCAGCATCAGTGTCACTAGTTAGTACTTCTCCTTCATCCAAGAAGATGTCTGTTGTATCGTAACCAATGTATGCTAGCTTCCAAGTATCACCTTGCTTGGTATTCAAGTACTTGATTTTCTTCCATTGTCCAGCTTGATGAACAAACAATTCCTTGACGTTCTTCCAAGTATTGTCTTGCATAATATGAAGTTTAGGCTGACCAGCAAGGTTTGAATCAAGCTGTCCACCAGAAGGACCAACGTAGCTTGTTGTGCCTTCGTAAGGAACATTCCTTGTTAGCGCGCCAGTATATCTTTGTGTGAAGTCACTATCACCAGTATAAGATGGTGCAAAGCTGGCTATGTATGGACCTTCCCAAGTCTTAGTATAGTTAACAGGACCAGAGTAATCAGTTGTTCCAGCATATACTTTTACGTAAGCTGCCGCACCACCATACGATCCAGTATAGTTAGCAACATATTCTTTATCATAATTCTTAACGTAACCTTTTGTATAAGCCTTAGTATATATTTTAGTCCAAGTTTTATCGTAGTCTTTTGTATATTCTTTTTCCCAGCTCTTTGTGTAACTATCTCCACTACCATCCACATAAGCTTTATCATATGCTTTAGTCCATACTTTTTGATAGACCTTAGTCCAATCTTTAGAATAATCTTTAAGATAGTCCTTTACATATTCTTTCTCATACGAATGAGTATAGTTACCAACCCATGTCTTTGCATACTCTGTACCCCAAGATTTACTATAAAATCTTATACCAGTATAGTTCTTGGCGTAATGTACATTACCTTCCCATTGCTTGGGACCGAGATAGTATTTAAGAAATGTTGCAAATATACCTTCATACGCTTTAGTCCATATTTTTGCATATAGCTTGGTGTAATTGGTTACGTAATCCTTTACCCAGTCTTTGACATAATCTTTGCTGTATGTTTTGATATAGTCTTTGTCATAGTTCTTGGTATACTCACCTTGCCATAACTTGAGGAAGTCTCTTGTATAACGAGCTTCATATGCTTTTGTATATGTTTTACCGTAATTGACTTCATAGTTGACTTCATAATCTTTGACCCAGTTCTTCGTATACGTCTTAACGTATACTTTGTTCCAGTCTTTGGTATATGTTTTTACATAATTCTTATCGTAATCTTTTACGTAGTTCTTTTCCCAAATCTTGGTATATGCAGCTTCATAGTCTTTAGCCCATAACTTCGTATACACCTTGTCGTAGGCTTTGATCCAATCTTTATTGTAGACTGCATCCCAGTTTTTATCATACGCAGCTACATAATCTTTATCATATGTCTTGACCCAGTCTTTATCATACTGCTTCTCATATTCAGTTACATAATCTTTAACCCAATTTGTGGTCCAGATCTTTGTATAATCTTTTTCGTACGTTTCAATATATTCTTTGTTCCAATCTTTCTCATAGACCTTATCGTAATCTTTAGAGTATGCCTTCTCGTATGAGGCATCAAAGGAACCTTCATATACTTTATCATAGTCTTTAGAATATGCCTTTACCCAATCTTTATTGTATGTGGCATCAAATGAACCTTCATAAGACTTGACCCAGTTCTTGGCCCATTCACCAACCCAGACATTGACGTAATCTTTTACGTAGTCTTTATTCCAAACTTTTTCATAAATCTTATCGTAGTCTTTATTCCAGATCTTTGTATATACACCAGTCCATGTCTTGGCATATGCCTTAGTCCATATTTTTGTATATACCTTATCGTATGCTTTTACCCAATTCTTTTCATATATTTTATCGTAGGTTTTAACATAGTCTTTTGACCAAATTTTAGTATATGTAGCATCAAAGCTACCTTCCCAAACTTTTGTATAGTTTGTTGTCTGTGATCCTGACGCGAAACCACCATAGTAAACTGGTCCAACATATATCTTTGTGTATGCACCAACCCAGGCTTTGGCATAATCTTTTGAGTAATCCTTTACCCAATTCTTAGTCCACAACTTAGTATAAGCTGCAACGTAGTCTTTTTCCCATATCTTGGTATAAGTCTTGTCGTATGCTTTTTCATAACTTGCATTAAACACACCTTCGTATGTTTTGTCGTAAGCCTTTGTCCAAATTTTAGTATACGCAGCAGTGTATGTTTTAACATATGCTTTCTGGAATGATGTCCAGTCAGCTGAATTTATCTGCTCTTGAGCTGTTTCATTATCAGTAACATTAAAGTTGCCTGTATACTTACCATTGGCTTTGTCTATTCTAAGGTCATCAATGTAACCACCAACAGATGCATCCAATTGTCTTCTGTTACCAATTACTAATCTATTAGCTCCAGTTAAGTTAGCAGCTGAAGCATATGTTGCTGCATCAGCAGTACCATTAATGTATACTTTGATTGTATTGCTTATTCTTACTATTGCAACATGATTCCATGTATCAGATGACCAAGGACTATTATCGTCTGCTGTAACTCTAGCTGTTGTTCCTTCGTAGAATATTATCTCACTAGGACTGGATGCATTGTTACCTCTGATAGCCCATTTAACACTATTGTCAGCAGACGCATATGCTTCTAAGATTGTAGCATTGTTTGTACCAGGAGCTCTTAACCAAAACTCTATTGTAAAGTCTTCATTTGCAAAGTTGAAGTCATCATCTGCAAAGTTAATTGTTAGACCACTA
>TARA_R110002050_G_scaffold89135_2_pt1 | contig 50958 bp, 37 predicted proteins | sample TARA_R110002050 | Tara Oceans TARA_R110002050 (sample SAMEA4396988) | marine metagenome | biome: Polar Biome; feature: [DCM] deep chlorophyll maximum layer (ENVO:01000326); material: water (ENVO:00002006), including particulate matter (ENVO:01000060) such as... | depth 25 m
AAGCAGGGTTTTAACCTATAACTAGATAATAAACGCTTATTCGAGTCAAAATAATAATTATGGCGTTCATTTCCTGAACGCTTTTTTATGTCTTATATTTATCTTTTATAATTATATATGTGTAAACAATCATACCTTTTATTTATTCTAACTATTTCATTATTAAACTGTAATAGTCAATCGTCAAAAGAAATGACCCATAAATACACCAATAATCTAATTAACGAAACAAGTCCTTATCTATTACAGCATGCTCACAATCCTGTAAACTGGAATGCATGGAATAAAAAAACGCTTTCTGAAGCGGTAAAAGAAAATAAACTTATGCTTATAAGTGTTGGGTATTCTGCCTGTCATTGGTGCCATGTCATGGAACATGAAAGTTTTGAAGACAGCCTGGTTGCTCAAGTTATGAATTCTAATTTTATAAATATTAAAGTTGATAGAGAAGAACGACCAGATGTGGATCAAGTATATATGAGTGCGGTTCAGCTTATGACGGGTAGTGGCGGTTGGCCAATGAATGTTATTGCATTGCCAGATGGCAGACCTGTTTGGGGCGGAACCTATTTTAAAAAAGAGCAATGGATAAGTGCTTTAACCCAGATTTCAACCCTTTATAAAGAAGATCCAAAAAAACTTTATGAATATGCAGATAAACTTGAACATGGTATAAAATCTATGGATGTTGTGCACTTAAATACAGACGAACCTGTTTTTAAAAAGGCCTTTATAGATGATGCTGTAAAAATTTGGTCTAAACAATTTGATAATACAGATGGTGGTTTGAGCAGAGCACCAAAATTTATGATGCCTAATAACTATCACTTTTTATTGAGATATGCCTATCAAACCAACAACCAAAACTTAGCTGATTTTGTGAATTTAACCTTGAAAAAAATGGCATATGGTGGTGTTTATGATCAAATTGGCGGAGGCTTTTCAAGGTATTCCGTAGATACAAAATGGCATGTGCCCCATTTTGAAAAAATGCTTTATGACAACGGTCAATTAGTAAGTTTATATGCCGATGCCTATCTTATTTCAAAAAATGAATTATACAAAGATATTGTGACCCAAACACTGCAATATATTAAACGTGAAATGACCACAGAAAATGGGGCGTTTTATTCGTCTTTAGATGCTGATAGTAATTCTCCAGAGGGCAAACTTGAAGAAGGCGCTTTTTATGTTTGGCAAAAAGATGAGCTTAAAAAAATACTGAAAAATGATTATGATATTTTCTCTGATTACTATAATATTAATAATTACGGACATTGGGAACATGATAATTATGTATTAATCAGAAAAGAGGATGATGCTGTCATTTTAAAAAAATATGATCTAACTGAAGAGTCATTAGCAAAAAAGAAGAAATCATGGGAAGATTTATTACTATCTATTAGAGATAACAGGCCAAAACCAAGATTGGATGACAAAACTTTAACCTCATGGAATGCCATTATGCTAAAAGGATATGTTGATGCCTATAGAGTCTTTGAAAATAAAGATTATTTAGATGCTGCCATTAAAAATGCTTCATTTATAATTAATTATCAATTACGGGAAGACGGTGGTTTAAATCATAATTTTAAAAACGGAAAAAGCACTATTAACGGGTATCTTGAAGATTATGCAACAACTATTGATGCCTTTATGGCACTTTATGAAAATACGCTGGATGAAAAGTGGCTTATAACAGCAAGAAATTTAGCCAATTACACATTTGATCATTTTTATGATGACCGTAGTAAGATGTTCTTTTTTACTTCAAATAACGACCAATCTTTGGTTTCAAGAAGCATTGAATACCGTGATAATGTAATTCCTGCGAGTAATTCTATCATGGCGAAAAATTTGTTTAAATTATCACATTATTTTGATAACGAACATTTTAGAAAAACAGCCGTTACTATGTTGAATAATGTAAAACCGGAAATACAGGATTATGCATCTGGTTATTCCAATTGGCTGGATTTAATGTTAAATTACACACAACCGTATTATGAAGTGGTCATTGTAGGAACGAATGCTAAACAAAAAATAGCTGCATTAAATCAAACTTACATCCCAAATAAACTTATTGCTGGAAGTACATCTGAAAACGCGTTGCCATTATTAGAAAATAGGTTCAACCCTACTGAAACACTTATTTATGTATGTGTAAATAGCGCTTGTAAATTACCAGTAACAAAAATTGATAATGCCATAAAATTATTAAAAGAATGAGCGTTTTAACAATCTTTTTAATCGCCCTAGTTGCATTTGAACATGTCTATTTTTTAATTTTAGAAATGTTTTATTGGACCAAACCAAAAGGCATGAAAGCCTTCAAATTAAAATCAAAAGAGTTTGCTGAAGAAACTAAAGTACTGGCGGCAAACCAAGGTTTATATAATGGGTTTTTAGCAGCTGGATTAATCTTTTCAATCGTTCAAAAAGATTTAAAAATTGCTATATTCTTTCTTATTTGTGTGACTATTGCCGGAATTTATGGATCATACTCCACAAAGCAAATAAAACTGTTTTATATACAAGCGGTTCCTGCTATTTTAGCTTTAATTTTTACTTTGCTGTAATTTGATCGAATAGAAACACATTACACTTTGTTAAATATTAAATAATAAAAATTATGAATTTAGAAAGCTTATTAAATACAATTTATAAATTGATTATGTTATATGGCCCTAAACTTTTATTAGCAGTTGTAATATGGCTTATAGGTTCATGGGCAATCAAAATGACTCTTAAAGGTTTGAGAAAAACCATGGAAAATAGGGACTACGATGTCAGTTTGAAAAAGTTTTTATTAAACTTACTGCACTGGTCTTTAAAAATTGTTTTGGCCGTTGTAGTACTTGGAACTGTTGGAATTGAAACCACATCTTTTGCTGCTATACTGGCATCTTTTGGTTTAGCCCTTGGACTTGCCTTACAGGGCTCACTTGGTAATTTTGCCGGTGGCGTATTAATTATGATTTTTAAACCATTTAAAATAGGCGATTTAATTGAGGCTCAAGGTCAAACTGGAACTGTCAAACAAATTGAAATTTTCACAACTAGACTAACAGGGCTTTCCAATAAAGAAATTATTATGCCCAATGGAGCTTTATCTAATGGAAATATTGTTAATTATTCCACGGAAGGAACACGACGTGTAGATTTAATATTTGGTGTTGGTTATGATTCTGATATAAAAAAAACAAAAGAGATACTTATGCGTGTTTTAACTTCTCATCCTAAAGTTTTAAAAGATCCTGCACCTACTGTTAATGTGCTGGAACTCGCAGATAGCTCTATAAATTTGGCGGTGCGCCCTTGGTGCAAGACTCCTGATTATTGGACCGTATATTTTGAAATCACTGAAAACACAAAAGCAGCACTTGATACCGCTGGAATAGAAATACCGTATCCGCACCAAGTTGAAATAAGAAAACAAGGTTAAGATTTGGGCTTTAAAGCAACAAAATCTTTTAAATAATAAGGTTCAAAATAAGCAACATCTTCAAAGTTGTTTATTTTGTATTTATTGTAGGCCAATGAACTCATTTCCTTAGACGACGGTAATTTGTCTTCAATAAATACAGCATTTCTGTGAGATATTAACGTTTTGGTTTTTTCAACACCATTGCCAATAAAAAAAACGTTTCCCTGCTCTAAATAGGTATTAAATGAAGATTCATTTAAAATTTGTGCTTCAGTTTCTCTTATTTGATTATACTTAAAATCAAAAACCCCTGAATACACTTCCATACGTCTGGCGTCCAACATTGGTACAATAAAGCCTTCTGTACAAGTAACTTGATGCGATAAGGCTTCTAAGGTTGATACAGAAATTAATGGCTTATCCAATGCAAAACAAAGCCCTTTAGCCGCAGACACCCCAATACGCAAACCTGTGTATGAACCTGGTCCTTTACTAATAGCAATGGCATCCAATTCATGAATATCAATGCCTGCTTCTTTAATTACCTTATCAATGTAAATATGAAGTCTTTCAGCGTGAGAATAATTTTTGTCATGATCTTCCTTTAGGGACAACGTTTTCCCATCTTTAGAAATAGAAACGGAACAATTTGTTGTAGCAGTTTCTAAATTAAGAATTATAGCCAAAATAACATTGTTTTAATCATTGGTTGATTTTTCCTTACTGCTCTCCTTTTTTATTTCAACTTTATCGCCACTTTTAAGCGTTTTAGTTACCATATTATACGGGCCAGTTATCACCTCATCCCCTTCATTTAATCCTGAAGTTATTTCAATATTTGTATCATCCTGAATACCGGTTTTCACTACACGAAGCTCTGCAACATCTCCTTTTTTTATGAAAACGCATTCAAATTTCTCTTCATTTTCTTTAGCAACATCAGCAACTTCCTTTCTTGCATTTTCTTTAGTTGACGATGTATCTGTTTTAATAACAATGGCGCTTATGGGTGCATACAACGTGTTTTTACTTATTGCAGTTATGATGTCAACCGTGGCAGTCATTCCTGGCCTAAAAGGTGAGTAATGTCCTGGTTTTCCTTTCAATAAATCTTTAAATGATTCTTCTAGAATTCTAACTTTTACTTTAAAATTAGTGACTTGATCTGCAGATAAAACCCCATCAGCCGAATTTGAAATTTCAGTAACAATCCCCTTAAACTCTTTTTTAAGATAGGCATCAACCTCAACATTTGTAGAATCACCAATGTGTACTTTAACAATGTCATTTTCATTAACGTCCACTTCAACTTCCATTTGATTTAAATTGGCAATTCGCATGATTTCAGTTCCCATGAATTGTTGGGTTCCAAGAACACGATTTCCAATTTCTGCATCCAGTTTTGATATGGTTCCAGACATGGGAGCAAACACCGTAGTTCTATCTAAATAGTTTTGTGCTTCATTTACAGAAGCCAATGAACTTTGAACTACAAAATATGAAGATTTTCTATTGGCTTCAGCTATTTCATAAGATGAAACCACTTTATCCCAATCTGCTTTAGAAATAATTCCTTTTTCAAATAGTGTTAAATTCCTTTCATAATTGGCCTTAGTTTCTTTGAGTGATGCATCTGCCTGACTTAATCCAGCTTTCACATTTTGAAGTGTTGCTTGTGCTCGGTTTAAACTGGATTTATAAATATCTGGATTTATACGAAGTAAAAGGTCTCCCTTTTGCACTTGTTGCCCTTCAACAACATTAAGTTCAATAATTTCCCCTGAAACGTCACTGGTAATTGAAACTTCAACTTCTGGTTGAATTTTACCAGTAGCTGAAACAGTTTCAATAATTTTTAATCTTTCAATTTTTTTAGTTTCAACCTCTTTAAAGTTACCACTTTTACCAAACCAGCCAGCCTTTTTTCCACCAATTAAAACAATCAGTAGAACAATGGTAATTGATAGTATTATTACAAGTGTTTTCTTACTCATTTTTATTAATTTATATCTGTTATGGGAATTCCAAAATAGAATTCCAAAACTTTAATCTTAAATATATAATCGTATTTGGTGCGAATTACTTCGCTTTGCGCAACCTCATATCTATTTAATGATTGACTATAATCAAATGCGTTTAATAAACCTACATTATAACGCTCTTTTGAATAATTGAAGGCTTCTTCTCTGGCATCCAATGTTTTGTTTGCTGCTTCATAAGCTTTTAAAGCGCCTTTTGTGTCGTTATAAGCCTGATAGACTTTTGTTTCAAGGTCAAGACTTGCCTGCTCCAATTGGTTTTTGGAACGTTCTAAACCAACTTTCCTTCGTTTTACTTCATTTCCTAAAGAAAATTTATTGAAAATGGGAATGCTCAATCTCAGCCCTATATTGTGGCTTTTATTATCTGTCATTTGGGTTTCAAAATCGGGAGTGTCAAACAAGCCTGATGTAAAATAATTGGAACTGAAACTATAAGACACCGCCAACGTGGGTTGCAAAGCCCCTTTAGCGACTTTTAAATCAACCTCGGCAATTTTTGTGTTTGTTTCGGCCAATTTTATTTGGTTACGTGTTTCTTTAGCTTTGGCTATAATCAGACTAGGGGATTCATTTAATATTCTGGTAAGTGGTACGTTATAATCTATATCAATAATATCAAAATTCTCATAATCTTCAATCAATAATGTTTGAGCCAATTGGATTTTGGAAATTATAATGGCATTTTCAGCATTCACGATTTGCTGTTCTTGGGTGGCAACAGTGGCTTGAATTTCCAGCACATCTCCCTTTGGCAATGAACCGGCCTCAACCAACTCTTTAGTCCTATCTAATTCTTGTTTGGATACTTCAATTTGCGTCTGTAATGTTTTTAACTGTTCTTTATTGAACAGTATCTGTAAAAATGAATTGGCCACAAACAGTGAAATATCGTCTTTCATGTTGTCCAATTGATATTTTGATGCCAAAATAGCTAAATTAGATCGGTACAATTGATTGATGTTGCGCAGCCCATCATATAAATTTAAATTGGAACTAATACTTCCCGCAAGGTTTTTGGTTGTAGCGGTCACCGCACTAAAAGTTACAGGATCTTGGCTCAAACCAATACTCCAACTATTGGAAGCAGATGCATTAAAGGACGGTAAAAAGTTACCAATGGCATCTTTTTTATTAATCTCGGATGTTTTTAAATCCAATTCTGATTGCTTAACTGAAATATTGTTTTCTAGAGCATAATCCACACATGCCCTAAGCGTCCATTGTTTGTCTTGAGCGCTCAAATTGATGGTAAATAAAACCGATAATATGATGATTGCTTTTTTCATGATTTAAATATAGGTCTACGTAAATGTTAAAGTGTTACAAATAAATTAAATATTATTGAGCATAACTTGGTGTACCTTGTAGTTGATTCCAGACTTTAATTTTATCAGACTTGGTAACGCCACTTTTTACTTCTACAAAGATTCCATCACTAATACCAAGTTTTAAACCTCTACGTTCAAATTTTTGATTGCCTACTTCTACCTCAACATAAGGCTGTTTTGTGTCGCGATCATATTGGACCAGGGCTTCCCTGATGGCCAAAACGTTTTCGGCTTTATCAAGAATAATAGACGCATTGGCACTCAAACCAGCCCTAATAAACGTTGAATCAATGGATTTAATACTCCCTTTGATTTCAAACTGAATGGCGCCGTTTTCTGCTTCTCCTTTTGGTGCTATGTAATCCAACACCGCATCAAATTTTTTGTTTTCAATGGCGCCCACCGTAATTTCAAGGGGCAGTTGTTCTTTAATTTTCCCCACTTCACTCTCATCCACTTTTCCTTCAAAAATCATTTTATTGACATCAGCTAACGAGGCTATTGAGGTACCTTCATTAAAATTATTGGCTTCAATGACCTGATTACCTACTTTAACGGGAACGTCTAAAACCATCCCAGAAATGGTTGCACGAACTTGTGTTTGGGCAATTTTACCTAAACCACTTGTAGTTCCTGTTTTAATAATGTCATAGTTTTGTGACACAGAGGTTAAATTTATTTGTGCTTGTTCCACACTTTGCTTTGCTTGTAAATAGGTGTTCTTTATGCCTTCAAATTCATTTTCTGAAATAACACCTTTTTCAAAGAGTGCTTTCTGGCGATTGTAATTGGCCTCTTCGGTTTTAAAGTTGATTTTAGCGGTTTCAAGGGCGGTTTTACTACTTGCTATGCTATTTTTCGCACTGGTTAAGGACGACACATTTGGAATTACCCTTATTTGGGCTATTAAATCCCCCGACTTAATGTATTCACCGGCTTCAATATAAATATCCTGGATAACCCCCGACACATTAGGTTTTATGAGCACTTCTTCTTTTGGAACAATATTTCCTGTGGCCATGGTTTTTACAACTATGGTCTGTTCACTTGGTGATTCTGTAGCGTAGGTTATTGGATCCTCCTGGTTCTTTTGCCATAAATAAATCAATGCCGTAGCAAAAGAAGCTACAATTACAACTAATAGGATGACTGTTCTGGTTCTTTTCATTTTTTGTGATTATATTTAATTTATTCTATTCTTAATGCGTCAACTGGTTTCATTTTAGTGGCACTATTAGCCGGAATTAAACCTGCTAAAACTCCTGAAACAACTAATATAATGAGTGCCGTAAATACCACGGTCATACTCACACTTGGGTTTACAAAATTTTCTACAGGGCCACTTAAATCCAATAGGTAATTCATGAGCCATATAACGCCTGCTGCAAACGAAATACCTACCATTCCTGACATAATGGTCAATATAAGGCTCTCTTGAAGAATCTGGGCTTTCACTACCCATGGAGTTGCCCCCAAGGCTCTTCTAATGCCAATTTCCTTGGTGCGTTCTTTAACTACAATAAGCATGATATTGCTGATGCCAATAATTCCAGACATGAGTATTAAAGCGCCCACAAAATAACCAACAAAGGTTAAGATGCTAAAAAGTCCATTTACTCTTGCGTAATCTTCAGAAATATCACGATACCCAAATGCTGCATCATCATCTGGATGCACCGTATGCCTTGTTTTTAATATGTTTAGGATTCTAGGTTTCAAACTGGTTATATTAACCTCATCGAATGCGGTTAATCCCATCCAGCCAACCTTATCACCGAAATTAAACACTTGACCAAATGTTGAAAAAGGCGTAATGATAGTGTTCACTTCTTCTTCTTGGTCTCCTCGGCTCTTGCTGTACTTAAAAACCCCAATGACCATAAAATTAACTCCATTGATTTTGAGGTATGATCCTATGATTTCCTCGTCTTTTTTATACAATGATTTCTCAACACCTGTCCCGACAACACAAACTTTGCGTTTTTCATTTAAATCAGATTGACTTATGAATCGGCCTTGAAGGATATCCATGGGGTTTTGTTTGATATAATCAGGTACATGCGCTTCTACCTGAAACGCACCTGTCTCACTTCCCCTAGTGACATTGTTAGCTCCCATATAGCCTCCCAATCTGTTTTGAGGAGAGACATATTCAATTTCTGGTATTTGTTCCTTTATGGCCTTGACATCATCCAAATCAAGGTCGAACCTTCTTCTTTTTGGCAAGCCCTTATACGGCATGGTTGTTCCCCTAACATAAACAAAAGAAGAGTTTGCTGCAAAATTACCAAAACTTGACTCAACTCCTTTTTGGAGCCCATTGGTAAGTGCCAATAATAGAACCAAAATAGCAATACCCCAAAATACGCCAAATGCCGTTAAAAACGTTCTAAACTTATTCGCATTTAGAGCCTCCAAAATTTCGTCCCATCTCTCCTTGTTAAACATGTTATTCGTCTCTTAAAGCTATTATAGGTTTGATTTTTGCAGCTCTGTATGCTGGGAAAAAACCGGCAAATGCTCCTGCCAATACTAAAATAAATACGGTGGTTAATGCCGTATTAAAATCTACTTGAGGGTATTTAATGTAATCATTTTTGATAAGCGGCCCCACGACTTCCAATAAGGCCAATCCCAGAATGAGTCCGAACATCCCAGAAAACATGGTTACAAAAATGGCCTCTTGCATGATCATTCCAACAATGGATAATGGTTGGGCCCCCAATGCTTTTCTGATACCAATTTCCTTGGTGCGCTCTTTAACAATAATAAGCATAATATTACCAACACCTACAACACCTGCTATGATGGTGCCTATTCCCACAAACCAAAATATAAGCTTAATGGCATCGATCAAGGAATAATATTTTTGGGCCTCTTCTAAATTATTGTTGACCCTGATTGCCCCGAGGTCATTTGGCGCCACCGTATGCATTTGTTTTAAATCTGATTCAATGGCCAATGCAATATTTTGCGAAAGTTCAACGCCTTGATCAAAATTTTTAGGCATTTTAACGGTATAGCTCATATTGTTGATTCTATCAGCACCGTTAAAGGATTTTTGGGCAGTTGTAAGCGGAATATAAATTTGACTTTCAGAATCTTCACCTCCCGGGTCGTAGTATAGACCAATAATCTTAAAATTTATTCCAAAAATAGAAATATATTTTCCTATTGGGTCTTCATCTTTAAATAAGTCAAGTTTTATTTTATTGCCTATAACAGCTACTTTACTTGAATTATCCAAATCGGATTCATTAATAAACCGGCCTTCCCCTATATCTGAATTTTCTATAAACTGATAATCTGGCAAGGAGCCCCAAACACGGTAGTTGTTGGATTCCTTTCCATAATTAACAAGCGTTCTCCATATCATATAATTTGCAGACTTATATTCTAAAAACTCTGCATACTCATTGGATATCTTATTGAAATCCTGGTTTTTAAGTTGAATACGTCTTCCTGGATTTAAGCCTTTGTATTCTTTTGTGGTTCTTCTTGTCCAAATATTAATTTGATTGGTAGCGTCTTTTTCAAATTGCGCCTTAACGCCATTCTGGATTCCAGAACTGAACCCTAATAAAATAACCAAAATAAAAATACCAGAGGCCACAGAAAGCCCTGTCAGTAACGTTTGTAATTTGTTTTTTCTTAAGGTTTCAAATATCTCTTGCCAACGCTCTATATCAAACATATACTGAGGCTCTAACTTGTTCTACGGGACTGTCATCAATAATAAGTCCATCTTTAATATGTACAATACGCTTGGTCATTTGGGCAATATCATGCTCATGGGTCACTATTAAAATGGTTTTTCCTTCGTCATTAATCCCTTGTATTAACTCCATAACCTCTTGAGATGTTTTAGAATCCAAGGCGCCTGTTGGTTCATCAGCCAACAATACTTTAGGATTACTTGCCAAGGCTCTTGCTATGGCAACACGCTGTTTTTGACCTCCTGACAACTCACTGGGCAAATGACTTAACCATGGGGTCAACCCCACTTTTTCAAGATAGTACTCCGCTTTCTCAATGCGCTCTTTACGTTTGATACCTTGATAGTACAAGGGCAGGGCAACATTGTCCAACGCCGATTTATAATTGATGAGGTTAAAGGACTGGAAAACAAATCCTAAAAATTTATTTCGATAGTTTGCTGCAACTTTTTCATTTAAATTTTTAATGGGAACACCGTCTAAACTATAGGAACCAGAATCTGCTTCGTCTAAGATACCAATAATATTTAACAAGGTAGATTTACCGGAACCTGAAGATCCCATGATAGAAACCATTTCACCTTCCTTAACATTGAAATTAATTCCCTTTAAAACATGAAGGGAATTGCTTCCCATATCGTAGGATTTATGCAAATCTTTTATTTCTATCATATACTTTGATGGTTATTTTGTAAAATTAGTCAAAACAATATCCAATATATCTTAAGAAATTGTTAAGGCATAAATTCAACCCATTAAATAAGACTGTTTTAAACAAGAAATGTTACAAGAAAAAAGCACTTTACTGCTTTTTTACACGAAAAAACTTTTTATAAATCAAAACCCCAATTCCAGCAATAAGAATGTATGGAATTGCCATTAAATAAATAATACCATTATTGATCTCTGCCCCTGTATTTTGCCCTTCTTCATTTTCAAGGACTGCCCTGCACATAGCACATTGAGCCTCTGCTGGTAAAGACATAAAACATAGTAAAACTAATATGATATAGACTCTGTTTTTATACATAATATGGTGAAATCATGATGTAAACAATGACACCAGTTATAGCAACATATAACCATAATGGAAATGTTATTTTTGCAATTTTTTTATGTTTTTCAATATTATTTGTAATGGCTCTGACATACGTAATTAACACAAAAGGAATCACAGTTACAGACATTACAATATGGGTTATTAAAACAAAAAAGTATATATATTTAATAATCCCTTCTCCTCCAAATTTAGTGGAATTGCTCGTCATATGATAGGCCACGTACATAAGCAAAAACAGTACCGAAAGCAGTATTGCAAATTTCATTAATTTTTCGTGATTTGCCCTGTTTCCTTTTTTAATTTGAACTACAGCAATAATTAACACTATAGCGGTAACGCCATTTACAGAAGCATATATTGGCGGTAAAAAGGTTAAGGGTTCAACCTGAAAACCAAGTTCACGTAAATTAACCCCAAACAATAAGGTCACTACTAAAGGAACTACTACAGACAAAATAACAATCCATTTATTGTACTTTTTATCAGACTGAAGTTTGGTTGGTGCCATTATTCCTTTAATAGTTTAGCAATATCTTCTTTTAATATGGTTATTTCTTCCGACATTCCCTCATCATCAACTTTTTCAGTCTGAGAAATCATCCCATTATAAAAAATAATTGGATTGCCGTTTACAACTCTTGAACGTATAAATCCGTTTTTATCAATAAGAGCAAAATTACCAGAATGTTCAAAACCACCCTCCACCGATTCTTCTTTGGCAGTGTATAAATTAAACCCTTGGTTTGCTAATTTGTAAATAGCATCTTGATCTCCAGTCATTAAATTCCAATAAGGATTTGAAACACCGTATTTTTCAGCATATGCTTTTAAAACTTCAGGCGTATCATGTTCTGGATTTATAGTGAATGAAGCAACCCCAAAATTTTTATAATCTTTAAATGAATTCTGTATTTGAATAAGATTCGCATTCATTCTTGGACAAATAGTTGGGCAAGTGGTAAAAAAGAATTCAACAATATAAACCATGTCTTTATAATCATCATTGGAAATAATTTTACCGTCTTGATTTATAAAACTAAAATGAGGCACCTGTTTTGGCTCCCCATTAATTTCAATAAATGCCAAATCTGAAAGCTTGATGTTATTTTCTCCAGCAAAATCACTTCTGCTCTCATTTCTGGTTACATCATGATTTTTAATTCTATCTATTATTTTTGGTATAAAATAGATACCAAATACTAATATAATAAATGAAATACCTATATATGAATAATTAGTCTTCTTCATGTTTTCCTTTTAAATCATTGGCTCTTCTTGTTGAAGAATCAAAATTACCTTTTCTTTTTTGTCTATATTCTGTAAATAAAATGCGCACATCTTCACTCATTTTATTTTTAATTTCTGCAACATCAATACAATCATATTCACTCAAACCGTAAACTGGTTTATTGGTTACAATTTCATTATCTGTTCTATCATCAATTCTGCCACGCTGAAATAAATCTTTGTCAATAATAAAAACCGAATTAGTTGCTAAATTTGAATCTAGCTGCGTTTTACTTTTCAAACTATTAAATACTTTTTGAATATCTTGAGGGTTTCCATAAGCAAAATGCCAAAACCGAATATTTTCATAAGCATTAATTTCTTTCTTAAGTTGCTCTGTTACATCTTGAGTTCCGTTAGGAACAACTAGGACTATTTGAAATTTTTTAAAGCCTTTAAATTTATCATATACCAATTCTTTCAAATTTAAAGCAGATGTAACATGATCCATAGGTTTTTCACCTAAAAAACCAAGCACGGTAATATGACCTTTTAAAAGAATGTCTTTACCCGAATCTGAAGTAAATTGTTGCAAATCTGAAACAGATTCATTTATAATATCCAATGGTTTATAATGATGCGTTGCCGGATATAAAAACAACAAAAATGTTACAGGAAGTAAGAATAAAATTCCTAAAACTACATATCGTTTTACTTTTATCAAATTCACTTAGTCAGGCTCTTTATATATTCTTTCAATTAAGTACAAAAATAAAAAAAGGTGGTTTAATAAACCACCTTGTACGTATCATTTAACACAGTTATATGTATATTATAATTTTAAAAATCTGTTTTCAGATATCCAGAAGAATAAACATCATGAACATATCCTCCTTCTTGTAATAAAATAAAAAGTAAATAGAGTATTAAGAAAATAGCTGTCCATACCACCATGCGTCTTAAACTAGCTGTTTCATCTCTCATGTGCATAAAATCCCATGTAATGTAATAAGCTTTTGCAATTGTTAAAATAATGAAAATCCAGTTTAGTGTTTTCATTCCTAAAAAATGAAACATTAAAGATTCTGGTTTAATAATACCCAGTGCAACCTCAACTGAGGTGATAATAGTAAGTAAAACTAAGACTCCCCAAATTTTTTGGGTGTTCGATTTGAACTTAATTAATCCTCTTAATATTTCTAATTTATGCGCGTGTGCCATTTCTAATTATATTAATTTAATTAAACCAGGTAGAAGAAGGTAAATACAAATACCCAAACTAAATCTACAAAGTGCCAATACAATCCAACTTTTTCAACCATCTCATAACTCTTACGTTTTTCATAAGTTCCTAAAATAACATTAAAGAAAATAATGATATTGATGATGACACCAGAAAAAACGTGAAACCCGTGAAACCCGGTTATAAAAAAGAAAAAATCTGCAAATAATGGAATTCCGTATTCATTCTCTTGCAAGTTAGCGCCTTCAACAATATGCTTTCCATTAGTTTTTAATTGCTTTAAAGATGCTTCTCTTGAAAGTATTGTTTTATGGCCATGTTCATTAATGTCTTGTGTTCTTACTAAAACATCATCATGTGATTCTAATCCATTAATAACATCAGTCATTGAATAACTTGGTAATGAACCTTCTTTTTGATACCAGGTCCCTTCACTTCTGTTTAAACGAACACGCTCGGTAGGAGCTGCCACAACAAAATCTCTTAATGCCACTCGGTGACCATCAGTATCCACAAACTGCAAAATATTGCCACCTTTTGTTTGAATGGCCCCATAATCACCAGTAATAAATGTTTTCCATTCCCATGCTTGAGAGCCGACAAATATTAAACCTCCTATAATGGTTAATAACATATATAGGGTTACTTTGGATTTATTTAAATGATGACCCGCATCAACGGCAAGGACCATGGTTACGGACGACATAATCAATATAAACGTCATGAACGCCACATAAATCATTGGTAAATTTTGTCCGTGTAAAAACGGCACGTGTGTAAACACCTCATCAGCAATGGGCCATGATTCTATAAACTTAAATCGTGAAAACCCATAGGCTGCTAAAAACCCAGAGAATGTTAAAGCATCAGAAACAATGAAAAACCACATCATCATTTTGCCGTAACTCGCATTCATTGGTTTGTTACCGCCTCCCCAAGCTTTTCCTTCTGTTCCAGTATTTACAACTGTAGTACTCATACGTAGTATTTTGTTTTAAAAAGTTGCACAAAAATAATCATTTTATTTATCTAGAAAAATATACTAGTCTAAAATTCAAAAAACACATAAATAATGTAAATATAATTCAAAAGAATTACCAAAAACCCTTATCTACTTTATCTTACGAAATATAAAAACAAAAAAAGATAAATCCAAAGTATATCAATAAAATGCCAGAATGTGGCCGCAAGTTCAAATCCGAGCATATTAGATGACTGATACTTTTGTTTAAAATGATTATAAATTACAACCAATAAACAAATTAAACCGACAACTACGTGTAAAATATGCACCATGGCTATTAAATAAATATAACTCATGGTCACATTACTGGTAGGTCCAGTGAAATTATAACCTTGATCAATAATTTGTTGAAATCCCGAAAACTGATTATAGATAAAAAATACGCCTAATGCTAAGGTTGCCAAAAGCCATAAGGTGGTAGCTTTTCTGTTTTCATGTTTTAAAGCTCTTTTTGCAAGAATAAATGAAAAACTGCTTAATATAATTACCACCGTACTTATTGCAAATGAATTGGGTAATTGAAAATCTTTTAACCAATCTGGCCTTGAACTACTGACAATAAATGCACTGGTCCATGCGGCAAAAGACATGATAAGTGAGATGATAGCAAACCAAAGTATCATTTTTTTTGCCCTTAAATTTTTTTCTTTAGTAGTTCCTTGAGTTAAATCCATGGTTATCTTATAAATTTATCAATTACATATACAATTTGAACAAGCGTTATATACAATACACTAATCAGCATAAGTTGTCTGGCAGCTTTTGTGGTCATTTTTTTAAATAACTCAATGGCATAAAACAACAATACAAGTCCTAAAACAAAAACAATACATGCTGCTATTACTGACAAATGCAATTTTCCTGTAAATCCAAAAACAGGTATAATCGATACTAAAATAGTCCAAATGGTGTACATAATAATTTGTACGGCTGTTCCTCTATCTTGTTTTCCTGTTGGCAGCATAAAAAACCCTCCTTTTTTGTAATCTTCAAATAAAAACCAGCCTATAGCCCAAAAATGTGGGAATTGCCAGAAAAATTGAAGCGCAAACAACGTACCGGGTTCAATACCAAAATCATTGGTTGCAGCTACCCAACCCAACATAAAAGGAATGGCTCCTGGAATGGCTCCTACAAATACAGATAAGGGTGTTTTTGTTTTTAATGGCGTATAAACACTGGTATAAATAAAAATGGAGATAGCCCCAAACATGGCTGTTTGTTTGTTTATGGAATATAGGATTATAATCCCTAATAAGGTGAAAACAGAAGCAATAATAAAAGCGGTATTCACAGACATTCTTCCGGCAGGAATTGGTCGGTTTTTTGTGCGATCCATTAGAGCATCTAGGTCTTTTTCAATAATTTGATTAAACGCATTGGAGGCACCCACCATAAAATACCCACCTAAAGCCAATAAAATAAGTGTTTTAAAATCTACGGTTTCAACACCTAACAAATACCCTGCAAGTGATGAAAACACAACACTTAATGAAAGACGCATTTTAGTGATTTCCTTAAAATCTGAAATTATAGTACTTGGTGATAATGAAGACTTGGTGATGCTCAATCTGTTATTCCGTTATGTTTTTATATTTGAGAGTGCAAAGATACTTTATTAATAAAATTAAGCAATGCTTTTTAAAGCTAAATTTATCATCATAAAATCTCGTATAAAAAGATTTTGTATTTTTAAAAATATTTGTTCATTTTTTATCTATGCGTCTGTTATAATGGCTTGTGCTCAAGATAACCAGGAAGTAACCATTGAAACGCAACAATTATCCAATACGGTGTATATGTTAACCGGTCAAGGTGGTAACATTGGCCTTTCTGTTGGAGATGATGGTGTTTTTATGATTGATGGCCAATACGCGAATTTAACGCCTAAAATTCTCGAAGCTATTAAAAAAATAAGTGATAAACCTATTCATTATCTTGTGAATACACATTGGCATGGTGATCACACCGGTGGCAATGAAAACCTTTCCAAACTTGGTGTAAATATTATAGCTCATGATAATGTTTATAAACGATTAAGTGAATCTACAAACGATAAACCTGCCAGCCTAAAAGGAGCACTTCCCATAATTACATTTAATGATAAGTTACATATTCATGTGAATGGTGAAGACGTGTTTGTTTTTCATGTAGATAATGCTCATACTGATGGTGATGCCTTATTATATTTTACTGAAAGCAATGTGCTTCATACGGGCGACACTTTTTTTAATCATCTTTACCCTTATATAGATTTGAATTCTGGCGGATCTGTTAATGGTTATATTGAAGCCGTAAAAAAAGCTTTGATGTTTACTGATTTTGAAACAAAAATAATTCCGGGTCATGGAAAATTATCTAACAAAAAGGAATATCTGTTTTTCTTAAGCATGCTTGAAACCCTTAAAACCAGTGTTTTAGCTGAAATTGCTGCCGGAAAAACGGAAGACCAAGTTGCCAATGACACCAATATCACAAAAACCTTTGATGAATTAGGGTATCGTTGGGCGTTTATAGATAGTGAAAAAATACGCAGAACGTTTTATAAGAGTTTGAAACATTAAAAATCAAAATACCAATTAAACAGATCGGTTCTTAAACCAATATTAAACCAAACCGTGCTGTTTTTAAAGGTGGTCGTTGTTTCTGCGTCCGGGTTAAAATTTCTATAAGTAATATCGGTAAAAAGTTTTAAGTTGGTTGCCGGATTTATCAGGTAACCTACTTGTAAATTTCCGTTAAATGTTTTGGTTTTTATGCCTTGACCAACCTTAACCCCTGAATCAAATGGTCTGTCATTATAATTTCTGTAGATGTCTCCACCATAACTAAAATCATCTATTCCGTTGTTAAAATCCAGTCCGCGAACCCCAAAAATAAGTTTAGCATCACCAAACCAACGCTTGTAGTGATAACGACCAATAAGAATTGCTTCACTAAAATTAGCGCCCCAAAGATGCGCCATGGACTGATTGTTATGTCCATAATTTAACACCATGGTATTATGTGAATAGGTGTAAGGTCGCGCCCTATTATATTCAAATTGAAGCAATAAATTTTCAACTTTAAATGCGTTGAAATATTTAACCCCTAATTGATAGCCATATTTATTTTTCCAACTTTTTTTACCACCTGTAATATCACTTATCGAAAATTCATCTAAAATAAACTGACTATATATATTCACATTATCATTTACCTTATATTTTCCTGAAGCACCAACAATGGCATTTCCAGCACCTTGGCCTGTTTCAAATTCAATGGCTCTATAAAATATTATGGGGTTTAGATAATTTACATCAAAACCCCTGTTATTGGTGTTGGTCCATATCACCGATTCAAATAAACCTATATTTAACCGTTTGGTGGCATTCCAGCTTAAATAATGATTTGCCATAAATTTGGTTAAAAATGCTTTATCAACAGTAGCTTCTGGCCTTACATCTTTTAACCACATCCATGTATTGGTGTATTTTATTTTCCAAAATGTAGTATTTATTTTTAAGAATGGATGTGGACTGGCAACATCACTTAACAACAATGATCTATATCCATCTCCTATAAAATTTTTGCCATGACCAAACTGTATATTAACAAACTTAGCTGGTGCGTATGATAAATAGGCTTCTGCTACCGGATAATCATAAGAATCTGTTTTAAAACGTTTTGCAATTCCGCGTCCGGGAATAATGGCCGGATCAGGGCCAAAGCCTTTTAAACTTTCTGAATATGCATTCACATATTGAGCAAACCTTCCCTGGCTTTCAAAAACAGAAACATAAAAATTAAACTTTTCTCCCAATCCACCTTGTACCAAAACACCTCGAGTATTGTTATATGTTGAGCTGAAATCTGCATCAAAATCTTTTCCAACTTCAAGATCAAAAATAGGATCTATGGTTAACCAATAGTCCTGCCCTTGTAATTGTATTAAATGCTCATCCCAAAGTTTTTTTCCAGCCCAAGCTGCAGATTGTTTGCTAAGTTTTTCATTTTCAGCTTTAATATCATAATACTTTGAAACGTCTTCATAAACAAAAGGTTTTGAAGCTGTGTGACTATTCGTCCCAACAAGATTCATATTTCTATCAAATTTTGAATAATCAAAATGAGTAAAAGGTATATTTAACTGACTTGAATATATTTTGTTTTCAAAAGGCTCCAATGTATTATTGATGTTTTCATATTCAGCTTTTGATAGTTTCTCTAATTGAGAAATCCCGTCCCCTTTTCTTAAATCAATAGTTTCAACCTTTTGATTTACTAATGGAATTTTAACAGGAATAGAATATTGTTTGAACGTTGGTTTACCATTATAAGTTCCGGGCATAATTTTTGGAAATTCAGCAAAGACACGTTTTATTTCATCCTTCAATTCATTAAACATGGCATCCACATAAATAACTTTAAATGTGCCAAATGCATCTACTTCAAATAAAACCATGATTTCGCCTTTATAATTTTCATCTTTAACCTTTTGTGGTACTTTAAAATTATTAAAGATTAATTCAAATACATTGTTATCAAAACAAGTTTGCAGATCTTGAATATCTGTATGATTACAATTAGAAAAAATAGGTGGCTTTTCAAAAAAAGAACCCTCTTGTGAAAACAGAGTGTATTGTACTAAAATCAAAAGCAGAACAAAGAGTCTCTTCATGGAAATATAATAAGAATGGTTTTAATGCAGAAAGATACTATATTTTTAATAATGCCACTATTAAAAATATAGTGTCAATTAAAATCATCTCTACATAATAAAAAAATCCCGTTACAATTATGTAACGGGATTTTATATTTAAAAATAAATTTCTTTAATCTTGAACTTGAAATACAATTGGTAAAGAGTAAGGAACTGTAACTGCTTTTCCACGTTGTTTGCCCGGTTGCATTTTAGGAAGCATTCCAATGACCCGAACGGCTTCTTTTTCTAATCCTGGGTGTGGTGCTCTTGCACGTATCCCTACAATATCACCATTCTTATCAATTTTGAAAATAACATTAATACGTTGTCTGCCAGATAATCCTAGTTCACTAGCTAACTCTGTATTAAACTTTTTATTTACAAAAGCAGCTATTTTATCTGACATACATTTTTTCTTTGCATCATTATTTCCGCCTTCACAACCTGGAAATACAGGTACGTTTTCAATAACGGCAAAAGGAACTTCAATATCTTCGTCAAAGTCTTCAACTTGAACATCAGCAACTTTAACAATTTCTTGTTCTTGATCTGACTCCGTTGATTCAATAACCGTTTCTTCAACGTCTTGCTCATCCTCAACTACCTCAATCACTTCCGGGGCTGCCGGTGGTGGTGGTGGTGGTGGTGGGGTTTGTAATTGCTCAGTAATTGGCACTTCTTCATCGTCAAGCGCGTCCATACTAACTTGTCCTATATCAATATTAGACTTATCGTATGATTTATAATTGATCGCATAATTTGTCAGAAACAACATTAAAGCTAAACCAATTGCGAAATAAAGTGAACTGTTACGCCCAACATTTGCTTTAGGATTTTTCTTAAGTTCCATATTTAATTGTTTTTGTGGATTGCTAAAATAACTATTTATTTATCAAAAAAACAAACGTTTATATTATTTTAATACATATTTGTTTTTAATACCAATGATTAATGATGCAACAACAGCGCCTAAGGTATTTGCAAACACATCTTGAATATCACTATCTCTCGTAGCCGTTAAGCTTCCTTGTAATACCTCAATAATTATACCAAAAACGATTGAAAATAATACAGCATAAATCAAAGCTTTTGTTTTATTCAATTTGAATTTATGAAAAAAAGTGCCATACCATAAAAAAGTAAGTATAAAATATGCCAAAGAATGAAATAGTTTATCTCCATTTGAAAAACCAACCACACTTAAACCACTAAGATTTATTAAACATACTATTGTAAGTGCAATAGAATAGCAAATAGTTATAAAAAGCGAATAGGTTTTAAGCACCTACCAAGGTTTTATAATCTGCCGACGATAAAAGATTATCAACTTGAGACAAATCTGAAACTTTCATTTTTATCATCCAACCATCACCATACGGGTCACTATTTACCTTTTCTGGCTCATCTTCTAAAGCAGTATTAAACTCAATAATTTCTCCAGATAACGGTAAAAATAAATCTGATACGGTTTTTACTGCTTCAACGGTTCCAAAAATCTCTTCGGCTTCCAAGGTTTCATCCACTGTTTCAACTTCAACATAGACAATATCCCCTAATTCGCTTTGCGCAAAATCTGTTATGCCAATGGTTGCAATATCACCATTAATCCTAATCCATTCGTGGTCTTTAGTATATTTTAATTCTGCCGGTATATTCATGTTCATCTTTTATTTGTTTTGCAAATGTATTTATTCAAAACTTGAATTCAAATACTTAATTGTTAATTTCCAAAATTATATCGAATAGTAAATCCTGAACGTATTGTTGTTTGTGGAAACGCCGTTGAAATGGCATATTCTGAAAATGAGTAATCAAAATAAAAAATTCCCGTTAAATTCTTACTAAATGCATAATCTGCCGAATATTTCAATCCCCAAATAGTTTGCCCTGATGTTACCTGATTGTTTTCTAAATCCAAATACCTAATGATGGTTTTATTATCCCTTACTGATACGTCTGCTTTCATATTTAAATCACTTACAATTCTTTTTTTAGGCCCAGCTAATTGGGACCGAATACGCACATCCTTTATGCGATATCCCAACCCAACTACATATTCTTTTCCTTGAATTTCAGTCATTAAATTATTGTCAAAACTCAGTGACAACAACCTGTCTTTTTTAATTTCTAAAAGAATTTTTACTGAACTTTTCATTTCAAAATCTATCCTTACAAGCGGACTAAACATTTCTGTTAAGTTAATATTGCTAAATAAGGTTTCGTTTTTATAATTTCCGGACTGATCTTTAACTGTTGTAGGTTGGTTATCATAATCTAAACTGAAATCAATTCCGGTATAATCTAAATTTGTCCTAAATTGATTTATGGTATATGTAGAACGGTATCCGTGTGTTAAAGAAAACCGTTTAAAACGTTTTTTAAACCACGCAAATTTCATTAATCCGGTATATTTAACATCCCAGTTTGGAATTGGCACATCCCTGAATGCACCAAGTTTTATACCGTTAGCATCACTTCCTGTATAAGCGGCCAAAAATGATGGGATAAGAACCGATTGATTGTTTTTCCCAAATCCCTTTGGATAACCTTCTGCATCAATGTTATTTGGATCATTTAAATCTACCCCATGTTCTTGGGCCAGCCTTTGCGCCACTTTTAATCTATTCGCCCTAAAATCATTAAAAGCTTGAGAACTGTTTTCATCACTTTTACCAAATGCCGTTTTTATCAAAACCGTAGATATATTAAAATTACCAAAGGTATTTGGTGTTAACGATTCATATTCATAGTCACCTGCATTAATATTAACCCGGTAATTTTCAGCGTAATTTTCATAATAGGATCTGTTTCCAATAAGATCAATCTTTAAATCATTTACAGGCTCTAAACTGGCAGACACATCTAATTGTTTGGTGTGTGTTTCTGTATATTGTTGATTAAATTCCGGGAAAACCGTTAACCATCCATTACGTGCCGCTAAATACCTAATATCACTTTGACTCCCAAATGTATAGCCAAAAGTAGGTTTTAGGGTTCCTATAAAACCAGGGGTTTGTAAATATCCAGGTAAAAATGTGCCATTGTTTTCAGAATAATTAAATTGAATTCTTTTGATGCTGGTTAAAATATCAACCCCAGCGTTTAATAATTTTGTTGTGCCTCTATTTTTACTTGTTACCAGGGGTTTTTTCTTTTGATTTGTGCCTGGAGGTGCTCCCGTAGTTCTTGATCTGACTTGAGTAACAGACTTTTTGGTTAATCCAATATACTTATACAACTTGTTCATATCAAGTGTTGTATTTAGGTTGTGTGTGTTGGCATTCTGAATGGTATTACCTAAATCATATGTTTGTCCGTCCAGCTCTAAATTGCCATATAAATCAGACCCTTTTTGCCATTGAAAATCACCACTGTATTGATAGGTTGCATTAATAAAACTTAGGGTAGGGATTTTATTTAACGGCAATTCATAAGTGATTCCTAATTGTTGTGACTGACGGTTTGGGTCTCCAAAATCAAGAAAACCATCCCATACATCTAATGTTGGATCCTGTTCCCCGTTAATAATATTATCTTTAAAATAGTTGCGAACAATATTATTGTTTGCAGCTGTAAAGTTTAACTGCAATGCTTTTGTGAGATTATAATTTATGGTATATTGAAAATCAAATGTGTAATTTCTTCTGAATAATTCTTCAATTCCAATATTATTGCCACCTAGCTCAACTTCTCTAAATTTTTGACTGTTAAATTGCCTATTAATATCTGTATTAATTGTGAAACTTGATGGTAATAAGTTAAAATTGAAATCCTTTAAAATCTTCCAATATTTCCCGGTAAACAACGAATCGTTTTTCTTAAAGGGTTCAATTGTAATTGGGTTAAAATTAAAAGCGTAGTTAGCTCCTACACGCAAAGTTTTGTCAATGGCTTTTTCAATTTCAAAATTCCGATGTTCCACTTTATTATAAGAATAATTTAAGGTGAGGTTTTCAACATCATAAAAACGGGGTGTAGCTTCGGTTGTTCTGTTTTTTCTAATTCCTATAAAATTAATGCTTTGCCTCTTGGTATAATCTTCAGACTGTCCTTTTATCTGTTCTTTTTCGGCATTTGAATTGGCCGCATCAAGTCTTGAATTTAAGGTAAGATCTTCATAATATTTATCGTACTTTGGGGTAATAAGTTCCTCGCTTTGTCCGTAATTAAATGGTATTTGAATACCCCATTTTTTAGGCAATAATTGGCCCACATTAACATTTGTTACAACATCATATTGCTTGACATCTTCAAGGCTACGTTGACTAGGACCTTGTTCTAAAGAGCCAAAACCAGAAGTGGTTTGTCTGCCGGTAGCACTTATATTCATAAAATCGGCCAAATTGGTATCCATGCTCACTACAGCAGCCCAACCACCTTCATTATCCATGTCTGATAAGCGAAGTTCATTAAACCAAACTCTTCCGCAGACATCATTTCTGTTGGTGCTGTTTTTTAAACCAACCATAAGTGTCCTAATATCACCAAAGTTCGGGTTTCCCTTAACGCCTATTCTGTGCTGACCAGCAACATAGTTGGTATATTGATTGCCCACAACCGGAACAGGTTCCCCATCAATCACATCATAAAACGTAGGGGCTTCATTAGTCAAGGTCCCATCTGAAATGCCCATAGCTTTTATTTTGGCCAACACATCAAGGGAAATATTTATTTCATTGTCCTTTGGCCAAAGTTCTTCCCTAGAAATTCCTGTGGAAACTTGTAAAGGAATTTCTATTTGGTAATAATTTTGAGTCAGGTCGTTCCCCATTCTTATAAAACCTACCAAATCATTATTTGATAAGGTGCCTGCGTCAACTTCTTCAGCATGCACGAACATTCTTAAACGTTTGTACTGGCGCATATCCAGGTTTATGTTTTTATAAACGGCTTTTGAATCTTCGGTTTCCAGGTTACAAACACTAACAACCAGTGATTGTTCATTTTGTTCTACCACTGTATTATTATTAAATAATTCTTCGGGTTCAATTCCCGGTGGTCTCTGGTAACTTCCTTCATTTTCAATGGTGCCAATTATACCAACCGTGAAATCGGTTTGGGGATCATCTGGTGAAGGATCATTCTTATCTAAGGCCTGTGCATAGCGTCTCCAATCACTTCTAACTAAATCAATGGTGCCAAAACGAAATACCGTGTTTTGAGTAAAATCCCTCAAATAAATCCTTGCAAAACGCACCGATCTTAAATCGGTAATGCCTCCAACAGCTGTAACGTGGCTTCCTTGAACTGGCACCCTGATTTGATACCATCTCACATCAACAATATCACCATTAGGAAGTGATCTTGGTCTGCTTTTGAAATCTTTTAAAAATCCTTTCAAAGGATTTGAAGCAGGGGTATTATCAAATTCGGCTTGTGTTTCAGGTAAATTCTGTCTGGTAATATCCAATGTATATTCAAAATAACTATCAATGGTATTCATGGTATTATCCCGATTGACATCCTCCACATCTGGTTGGGTATTGGTGCCCCTGTCAGTATTTGTAAATGTATCTGGGGTATTCCCTTCAACACCATTGTATTTTTTATAACGTTCAAAAATATTTCCTGTTGTGTTTAAAAAATAGGTGTAATCATCATTTGCGGGGTCATCACCAAAATTAGCACCAAATGCTGCAATTTCCTCATTATTATTATAACCATCATATCCAACATCTTGATTGGTTCTTTCTTGCCCTGTGGTGCCAAAGGCATAAATTAAAGATTGGTTTTGTGGCACTACGGTTCCCCAAGCTGTTACCGGCAACAATGATTTATCACCATCTTCTGGCAACCCGTTTTCAAATAATTTCCTTCCATCTTTAATAATGTCTTCTGAAATATTGCCAAGATTAAAAACCAATTTCCCGCCTGGGTTTGAGGGATTGTCTTGAAATGGGTCTTGCAACCAAAACTCAATATATTCCACATTGGCCTGCTCTAGATCTGTTGATGTTAATTGGCGCGTAATACCTGCCCAACTTTCTACAGGGTTATCTATAACCCCATCAGCAACAGAAGCCTCAAAATTATAAGGCCCTCTTTCTGAGGGAAAATAAGCTAAATCCAAGGTGTAAATTACAGCATTTTGCCCTTGTACTAAATCTCTTTCAGGGAATAGCTCATTAATAAAAACACGACTTGTATATAAATTTGAAATATCTTCATCTGTGACATCATTGGGTCTTTGACTGGTGTAAAAAATTGGGTCCACAGTGTACCAATTGAGTCGTGCTCTTTGATAACCGTTTTGAATGCCATTATCATCCTCATTAGGGTTTCCAGGAATATTAAGCCCTATTGGCCTGCTTGATAAAAACCAAGATTGTTGTGCTTTTAAATCAATGGCATTTTGAGAGCCTTCAAAATCATCAATATAGGATGTTGATTCACCGTTAAAATTTGTGCCTTTTGGAGCACCTGGTGCTAAATAGGCAAACTCACTTCTTACCGAAAGATTCGATTCAACATCTGTATCAATATTGGGCAATTTGTTCACGAGTCGTGTTAAAAAAGGGACTTTGGTTGAATAGTTCCCATTGAAGCCAAAAATGGTGTTATTGATGGGTTCTGTTCCGTAATTTGCTTTTTGTGTTATTGGGCGTTCATTTAAATTTAAAAGAGTAGCTCCTAACACAAAATCCTCATTAAATTGGTGCTCCACGTTCAAGCCTGTAAAACGTTTGGTTTGTTGCCCAAAAACCGCATTATTTTCGGTAGTTACTTGTATTGGGGTATTAGATGCTTTTAATGCTTCATCCAATATTTGAACCCGTCCTTGTTGATAATTAACGGTATAATCAATTCCTTCAACCAATACCCTACCGCCGGCAGTTACTTTAACTGAACCTCTTGGAACATTAAATGCGCCAATTGGGATCCCATCACCACTTTCAGATTTATAACGCCCTTTTAATTTGAACTTATTTTTTTCAATTTCATCTAATGCTGCTGTTTTAGTGCTTTTATAAAGCACATCATATACATATTTTGCTTGATTAGGGTTGTAAGTGGCATCATTATCATAATCTTCACTTGCATCAAGTGATAATTTATTAAAGAGGTAATTTCCAAAAGGCTCAATATTTGTAAATATTATTTTGCCATTTTGCGGAATGACTGTTATTCCCGGAACAAAATCAAAAAAACCATCACCATTGATTTGTGGGTCGTTATTAAAATTTAATTTATCTAAATTAAAAACTCTTAATAAAGGTATTTCTTGCAATGGACCTTCATTGGGTCCGGGCGTTGGAAAAGGAGTGCCTGCTACTGGTTGAATATAATTTAATGGTGAAGCTTCATTATAAAAAATATTTAATTTAAAATCGTCCGGACTTAATTGATAAGCGCCAGTATCATAAATATTCTTCATCATTAAGTTCCAAACAGGTTGACTCACGCTGGTAACACTACTTTTAAGTAATTTCAATATCAAATTACTATTAACAACATTGGTTACTTGCCCAGAGCCATTAGTTGTTATATCTGTAGCCTCTACTCCATCATTTGCAAATTCACCAACTTGATATACTTTGCCTCCAACTGTAAACTGAAATGCCACAGCCAAAACCTCATCATTGTTTAATCGTTGATTTAATGATATATAACCTAAATCTTTATTTAAAATAAATTCTTGCCCTTCAATTAACTTTCTGGCATTCTCTAATTTTGCGTAATCAAATCCTTCCTTAATATTTGAAACTAAAATACCTGATTGCACGGTTGCAACATCTCTAATAGATGGTGTTAATTGTGAGCCACCTCCACCAATATTTATTGGGTCAAAATCATTATTCGCATTATTTGGAAAGGCTCCTATTCCTACATTTACAAACCCTGCTGGAGGCGTTTGCAAACCAATAATATCAGATTCACCTAAATCTTGAAGCGCAACCACATTTCTAATATTATCAGTTCTATTCCCCCTGTTGGTTACCCACACTTCAAGCCTTGTTATTTGTAATCCTCCATTATTAAAATATGGATAGGTGGCTAGGGCTTTATCATATGTGTCTCTAAAATATTGAGCCAAAAAGAAGTGTCTGTTTTCATCATAATCTTTAATAAATAATTCAAATTCTTGTAAAGTCCCACCACCTTGTGCTACCACCGTACTTGCCTGAGATTTCTGCTCAGAAAACACGCCAGTCACTGTTGTTTTACCAAATTGCAATTGTGCTTTTACACCAAACAAACTTTGTGCTCCTGTAATTAAAGAGCTGTTTAAAGGCATGCTCACATTACCTACTTCTATTTTTTGAATGATATCATCCTCAGTAGGTGTATATTCCAATTTAATTAAATTTTGAAAATCAAAGGTTGATTGTGTATCATAATTGGCCGTAACTTGAAGCCTTGTTCCTACTTTCCCTATTAAACCAAGGCTAATACGTTGATTGAAATCAAAGGTGAAATTGCTTCTATTTCTGGGCGAAAAGGATGGGTTATCTTGTTTTGAAAATAAAACCCCCAAATCCATTTCAACTGACCCCTGTGGAATGACGTCAATGTTATTCCCACCAAAAATAGTTTCAAAAAAATCAGATTTTACATAAAACCCAGGCAATAAATTTTTTTGTTGATCTTCGGCCCCTGCTTTTTTACCATCAAAAGCATCGATTTTTTGTTGGTAATACGATCTTGAATTCTCCCTAGCCACCAATTCCTGAAACTCTTTTGGTGTTAGTATAATTGGATAATTAATATTAAAATTTCCAATCTTTTCTGTATAAATATATCTATCAATTATGGGGTCATACGTATATTTGGATTGAATGCTATCAGGGTTTGGCATTTTCATTTTACCAATGTTATACCCTGGAATAATGGAGTCTTGAACAGGTTCTTGAGACCAAACCGTCAACGAAAAAACAAATGCAAAAATTACGAATACGAATCTTTTAAACAATTTATTTGATGGTTGTTTGATAGTATTCAAAATTTAATTATAAATTTTTTAAAGCTTGCTTAATAATAGTTTCAACATCTGCATCAGGTTGGGAAATCAAAATTTTATCAATAACACGATCTGCTTGCTTCTTTACAAAACCAAGAACTTCTAAAGCAGATAACGCCTCATTTTTATTGGTATTGCCTTTAGAAACAGAATCTTCATCTATATCATAAATTTTTAATATTTTGTCTTTTAAATCAATAATAACTCGTTGTGCTGTTTTAGTTCCTATCCCTTTTATGGATTGAATTAAGGCCACATCACCTATTGCGATTCCTTCTTTTATTTGTTGCGGCGTTAATGAGGATAACATGGTCCGGGCAATATTGGCTCCAATACCGCTAACGGAAATCAATAACCTAAATATTTCCCGCTCTGTTAAAGACGAAAATCCATAAAGCGTATGAGAGTCTTCTTTAACTTGAAGATGCGTATATAATTTTAACAGTTCTTTATCCGGTATTTGAGAAAATGTATGTAATGAAATGTTAAGGATATAACCCACTCCATTACATTCAATAACAACATCTGTTGGATTTTTTTCAATAAGTTTCCCTTGAATATGTGTTATCATGTAAAATTGTTAGTTAACCTACCAAATGTAATAAATTTAATTGCATTATAATTTACTTGCTCTTTGACTTCTCCTGCTCCCATTTTTCTTTATTCTGTGCATCCACCACGGCTACGGCAGTCATATTAACAATTTCATCAACACTTGCTCCTAATTGAAGAATGTGCACTGGTTTTCTCATACCCATCATAATTGGGCCAATAGAATCTGCTTCATTCAATTCTTTTAGAAGTTTATAGGTGATATTGGCTGAATCAAGGTTGGGGAAAATTAAAGCATTCACTTTATTGCCTACAAGTTTTGAAAACGGAAAACGTTCGCGAAGCATCTCATCATTCAAAGCAAAATCCGTTTGTAATTCCCCATCAACAATCATGTCTGGATAATGGCGGTGTAAAAAGGACACTGCTTCTCTAACCTTTGTAGCATTTTCATGATTTGAAGATCCAAAGTTGGAGTATGAAATCATAGCCATTACTGGATCCATGCCAAACATTTTAATCACTTTGGAAGTCATTTGCGCAATTTTTGCTAAATCTTTGGATGTAGGATTAATGTTAATGGATGTGTCACTTAAAAAGATAGGGCCACGCTTGGTCATCATAATATTGGTGGTTGCAATCCTGGTGGCACCTGGAGCTAAACCAATAAGTTCCAACATAGGCTTTACCACTGAAGGATAGTTTCTGGAATACCCAGAAATTAAGGCATCGGCGTCACCTTCATTTACCATCATTGCTGCAAAATAGTTGCGCTCACGCATTAACCTCTGTGCAGAATAGTAGGTTACTCCTCTGCGCTTCCGCTGTCCCCAATACACCTTAGCATACTTGTTTTTTCGGCTATCCTCTTTTTCAGATTTTGGGTCTATAATGATAACATCCGGAGCATCGAATTCTATTTCGGCCATTAGTCTTTTAATGGTTTCTTTTCTTCCTAACAGAATTGGTGAAGCAATACCTTCATCATGCACAATTTGAGCTGCTTTAAGTACAGAAAGTTGATCACCTTCAGCAAACACTACTCGCTTAGGATTCAATTTAGCACGGTTGAATAATAACCTGACTATTTTATTATCTGAACCCATCCGTTCAAGAAGTGAATTTTTATATTTTTCCCAATCTAAAATAGGTTCTTTAGCTACTCCGCTTTCCATGGCGGCTTTGGCAACTGCCGGTGGAACTTCAGCAATTAATCGTGGATCAAAAGGTTTGGGTATAATATAATCCTTCCCAAAAGTTAAACGTGTTTCACCATAAGCAATATTGACTTGTTCAGGCACCGGTTCTTTAGCTAATCTTGCCAAGGCCTTCACAGCTGCCATTTTCATGGCTTCATTAATTTTGGTGGCTCTTACATCAAGAGCGCCTCTAAAAATATATGGAAAACCAAGTACATTATTTACCTGATTAGGATGATCACTTCGCCCTGTTGCCATAATAATATCCTTACGAGTTGCAATGGCTAAATCATAGGCTATTTCCGGATCCGGATTCGCCATAGCAAATACAATGGGGTTTTTAGCCATTGATTTCAGCATTACAGGCAATACCGTATCCGCTTTTGATAAACCAATGAAAACATCGGCCCCTTTCATGGCTTCTTTTAAAGAATTTATATTTCTACCCGTTGAGAATTCTGCTTTTTCAGAGGTTAAATTTTCACGATCATTTCTAATGACTCCTTTACTGTCAACCATTATTATGTTTTCACGCTTAACTCCTAAGGCTTGATAGAGGCGAGTACATGAAATAGCTGCAGCTCCAGCTCCGTTTATTACTATGTTTACATTGTCTATTTTCTTTTTTGCAATTTCCAATGCATTTAATAAAGCCGCCGCAGAAATAATTGCTGTCCCATGTTGGTCATCATGCATGACCGGAATGTCAAGCTCATCTTTTAATCGTCTTTCAATTTCAAATGCTTCAGGGGCTTTGATATCTTCTAAATTAATACCTCCAAAGGTTGGGGCAATCATTTTTACCGTCTGAATAAATTCTTCAACATTTTCAGTACCGACTTCAATATCAAAAACATCAATATCAGCAAAAATCTTAAACAATAACCCTTTTCCTTCCATAACCGGTTTTGAGGCTTCAGGACCAATATTTCCTAACCCTAAAACAGCCGTTCCGTTTGAAATTACAGCAACTAAATTACCTTTTGCTGTGTATTTATAAACATTATTTATGTCTTTTTCTATTTCTAAACAGGGTTCAGCAACACCAGGAGAATAGGCTAATGATAAGTCTCTTTGCGTTGCATATTTTTTTGTAGGAACAACTTTAATTTTACCAGGAGTTGGTTTAGCATGATATATCAATGCTTCTCTCCGTTTGCTCTGCTTGCTCATTGTATTTTTAATTTTAAAAAGGATTAACAAAGATAAGAATCTCACTACGGAAACTACTAATCTTTTAGAAAATTGATGTTTCTTTTTAAGCCCGAAAATTTAGTGCGGTTTACGGCCGAATTCTTGAATATTTTTTTAAAAACATCTTCCGTTATTTCTTCCCAATCTTTTTTAGCCATGGATAACAATTCAGGATGTGGATTGAATAATGGCTCATTATGCGGTTTTGAAAATTTATTCCATGGACACACATCCTGACACACATCACAACCAAACATCCAATCATCCAATTTTCCTTTGAATTCTGAAGGAATATTTTCTTTTAATTCAATTGTAAAATAGGAAATACATTTACTGCCATCAACCACATAAGGTGCTGCTATAGCTTGTGTAGGACATGCCTCGATACAGGCAGTACAGGTTCCACAATGATCTGTGGTTGGAGAATCATATTCTAAGTTTAAATCAACAATGAGTTCAGCAATAAAATAAAAAGATCCCACTTGTTGGGTCAATAAATTACTATGTTTTCCTATCCATCCCAAACCACTTTTTGCTGCCCATGCCTTATCTAAGACCGGTGCAGAATCAACAAATGCACGCCCGTGAACATCACCAATTTCCTCTTGTATAAAATACAAAAGCGATTTGAGTTTATCTTTAATTACAAAATGGTAATCAGTGCCATAAGCATACTTAGACAGCTTATAGCAATTAGCTGTTTGCTCTTGGCTAGGGTAATAATTGAGCAATAATGAAATGACGCTTTGGGAGTCTTCAACCAATTTTGTGGGATCCAACCTTTTGTCAAAATGATTTTCCATGTATTGCATTTGCCCATGCATATTCTGGTTTAACCATTTTTCTAATCTTGGGGCTTCTTCCTCTAAAAATTGAGCTTTGCTTATGCCACAAGATAAAAAACCGAGGCGTTTGGCTTCGGTTTTAATGAGGTTAGCCCTCTCTCTAACTCTCTCCCCAAGGGAGAGAGAACTCAGGGTGCTTTTACTCATATTATCCGTATTTACTTTTTCCCTTTAACAAAGGAATTGTTAGTAAAAAAGTCCCCTTGGGGGATTTAGGGGAACAACCCGCCTTGAATATTCCCTTTTATTTTTCCCAGGTGCTTATAAGCAAGATCTGTAACTTCCCTGCCTCTTGGTGTACGCATGATAAACCCTTGTTGAATAAGAAATGGTTCATAAACTTCTTCAATGGTTTCAGTACTTTCACTTACCGCCGTAGCTATGGTTGAAATACCAACGGGACCACCTTTAAATTTGTCTATAATGGTGGCTAAAATTTTATTGTCCATTTCATCGAGGCCATGCGCATCTACATTAAGTGCATTTAATGCAAATTTTGCGATTTTAATATCAATACTACCGTTGCCTTTTATTTGAGCAAAATCCCGAACACGACGCAATAACGCATTTGCAATTCTTGGTGTGCCTCTACTTCTTCCAGCAATTTCAATGGCTGCTTCCATAGACATTGGTACATCTAAAATAGAAGCACTACGTTGAATGATGGTGGTTAATAATTCGGTGTTATAATATTGTAACCTGCTTTGAATACCAAAACGCGCGCGCATAGGAGCGGTTAATAACCCCGAACGTGTAGTGGCACCTATTAATGTAAACGGGTTTAAATTGATTTGTACTGAACGTGCATTAGGACCGGATTCAATCATGATATCAATCTTGTAATCTTCCATGGCGGAATACAAGTATTCTTCAACTATAGGGCTTAACCGATGAATCTCATCAATAAATAAAACGTCTCGTTCTTCTAAATTGGTAAGCAATCCAGCTAAATCACCTGGTTTATCCAATACCGGTCCCGAGGTTACTTTGATGCCAACATCTAATTCATTGGCCAAAATATACGCCAAGGTAGTTTTTCCTAATCCTGGTGGGCCATGAAACAACGTATGATCAAGAGCTTCATTTCGTAAATTAGCGGCCTGTACAAAAATTTGAAGATTTTCCAACACTTGATCCTGACCCGTAAAATCATCAAAGGTTAAGGGTCTTAACTTTCTTTCTACATCAATTTCTTCAGGAGAAAAGTTTTCGTTTGTTGGATCTAGGTTCTCGTTCATTTAGAAAGTATATTCAATAAAAACCTTTCGACTGCGCTCAAGGTGACAAAATTGGTACTTAGCAAATATAAAGAAAAAGCCTTTCAATCCCGATAACTATCGGGAAGAAAGGCTTAATAGATTATTTATTTAGATTCCTGCCTTCACTTCGACAAGCTCAGTGTGACATAAAGGAATAAAAAATTAATTTAAAATAGTGAATTCACAACGTCTGTTAATATCATATTCTTTCTCATCACAAATACCTTCTTTAACACACTTATTAAGTGGTTGCATTTCACCGTAACCAATACTTTTCAATCGATTTCTGTCAATGCCTTTACTTACTAAATACTCTAAAGTTGAAGCAGCTCTTCGTTTAGATAAATCTAAATTATACTGATCATTTCCTCTGGCATCGGTATGTGCTGAAACCTCAACTTCCATAGATGGGTATTTGTTCATTAAATCAACTAACACATTTAATGTTACTGCTGCATCTTCACGAATATTTGACTTATCAAAATCAAAGAAAATTTTATCCAGCTCAACCATAGCATCCCCTTTTTCATTTTCTTTAACACGTTCTTCAGCATGTGCAAAAGATTCTAATGAGAGTAAAATATTATGTTGTATTTTGCCCTCACTATCCGTTGAAAATTCTACGTCCTGCGGAATATATGCTTTACGGGTCCCTCTAACTTTGTATTTTTTATTCGGTTCAATTTTGAATAAATAATAGGCATCACTGCCAACAATGGTGTCTTGAATAACGGTTCCCGCTTCATTAAATAAAGTCACCAATGAACCTGGAAGTAATTCTAGGCTGTATTTATCTTGAACAATGCCTTCTACCAGATATTTAGTTAACCTGTTTTCTTCTCTACCTAAGCCATATATTCTATCATAGCCGCTTCTGTTTGAAGACACATAACCTGTATTGTCTTTTTCTTTTATGACATAAGCAAAGTCATCAACATTACTGTTTATTGAACTACCAAGGTTAACGGGTTTATCAAAACTGCCGTTTACCAAATTACTTCTAAACACATCTAAGCCACCAAACCCTTCAAGACCATCTGACGAAAAATATAACACATCATAATCACTTATAAACGGAAATTGTTCCCTGTGTTTCGTGTTTATGGTTGGTCCTAAATTTTCTGGTTCGCCATAGGTCCCATCATCATTAATTGCTACTTTATAGATATCAAAACTTCCTAAAGTTCCAAGCATATCACTTGAAAAATACAGTGTTTTTTCATCTTTACTTAAAGATGGATGCTCCGTACTAAAACTGTTTGAAGTAAATGGCAATGCCTTGACATTGGCCCAGTTTCCATCAACTAACTCTGCTTTATAAATTTTAATATTCGCTATGCGCTCTTCATCTGTTTTTTTACGCGTCGCATTGGTTCTATTGAAGTACATGGTTTTACCGTCTTTTGAAAAAATGGCATTACTTTCATGAGAATCTGTATTTATGGCGTCAGAAAAAGGCGTGATATTTTCCATTTTACCGTCCTTTTTTAAGGTTGCATAATACAAATCTAAATAAGGTAACCCATTCCAAGAATAAGCAGGAGCATCGGTATTTCTTGTCGAAGCAAAAGCTACTTTATCATCGCCGTAAAAGGACAATCCGAAATCACTACCAACAGTAGCGACGTCTATTTCCTTTAATTTAAAAACATGTGGCGTTGTTTTTTCTAAAGCCTCAATAAACGCATTTGTGTTTACCCGTTTATTAAAATATCTGCTTAATTGTCTATCAGCTTCTTTGTAATCCCTAACCCCTTTTAAGGCTTGCCCATATCTAAAATTATATTCAATATCAATGGAATCTCCAAAAGTAAGGAACAGCTCTCGATATGTTTTTATAGCCTTCTGTAAATTAGTATTGTAAAAATAGCTGTCAGCCAAATTTTGAAGTACTTCTTGAGAACGCTCTTTGGTTTCATAAACTTCAGCTGCTTCATTATAAGCTCTCATTTCAAAAAGCTTATTAACCCGTTTTAAATTCCCTTTTTGCGCCAATGTGATTCCACCAACTAGTAAAAGGCTTGTAAGTATGTATCTATTTGTTTTCATCTGTTGATAATTAATGTTTTTTAATGGTCAGATGGAATGCCCAATTTACCATATCGGTTGGTTTGAAATTTTTTAAAGGACATTTCATAATTGTCATCATTATTATTTAGAAGAATCTTGGTGAACGGTCATAACCCCCTTTAAATCCGAATAAATCCACATCAAACAAAATAAATATTTCATGTGACCCTGAATTAAATTTACTCAGGTTGGACGTTGTATAATCATAAGCGTAACCTATTCTTAATTCTGGTGTAATTCTAAAATTGACCAATGCACTAACAGCATCACCAAGTCTGTAACCCAACCCAGCTTCCAATCTTTCATGGAACAAGAAATTAGCTGTAATGTCAAGTGCTACGGGTGATCCTTTTACAGCTTTACCCATAAAGGCAGGTTTAAATTTAATGTCCCTATTAACATCAAAAACATATCCACCGGTAAAGAAATAATGAACACTTTGAACACCTGTTGCACTGATGCCGTTTTCATTTTCAATGTGCTTTGATGACAGCATATTTGGGACCGATAGCCCTAAATAATAGTTTTCGCCGAAAAAGAATGCACCAATTCCTAAATTAGGAAAAGACTTATTAATATTTTCATTAAAGGCAATATCTGTACTTACATCACCAGATTGTAAAATGAATCCATCAAAATTGGCATTAAAAGATGTAAAGCCAGCTTTTATACCCAGTGATAATTTACTTTGAAAACCAACCGGTAACACATAGGCGAAATCTGCATATATGTTATTTTCATCAATAACATCTCCAATGTTATCATTGGTAAAGGATAAGCCTAGTTCAATTCTTTCATTAACTGGTGTATGGGCGAAAAAGCTTCCTGTTTTAGGGGCACCTTGCATGCCTACCCATTGTGTTCTATAAAGTCCTCCTAGGTTTAAAATCCCTTCATCTGCTGTTGCATATGCCGGATTTATAACACTCATATTATACATGTATTGTGTAAATTGAGGATCTTGTTGAGCCATGCTTTGTACAGACCAAAGAGTCAAACTTAACAAAGCAGCTATTTTATGATATCTATTTAAATTTTTCATTTTTCTTAAATTTTAATTTATCTATAAATTATCTGCTTAAGTATAAGCGTCCTTGTTCTGGTTTATTTATTCCGTCATTATATCTGAAAATATAAAAGTAAACCCCTACCGGCAGCTTGCCTTTTAAAATGGCCCCAGGTTGATTTGATGTACCATCAAAACGCGGTGTTGAAGCTCTTCCTTTATAAAGAACTGTTCCATATCTGTTAAATATTTGCATTTCAAAATTTGGAAATAAAATATCTAAGTTATTATAGTCATATGTGTCATTAATACCATCGCCGTTTGGTGAAAACCCATCAGGTAATATTAATTCGCCACAAGCTGTTACATCTGGTGTAACTGCTAAACGAACACTACTCTCACAACCCGTTACTGAATCATAAAGAACAGCGTAGTACGTTACAGCATAAATCAATAAGGTGCTACTTGCCAATGGTGAACCACCGGTTGCTACATCATACCAGATAACATTATCGGTATTTGAATCATATTCAGAAATATTTAAAGTCAAATCTAAAATTGTTGGTCCATCATTAATACATAACTCCTGATTTGGATCAGCTAATGTTGGTGTTGGAGCATCATTAACCGTTACATTAACTTGAATGTTTTGTGATGACTCACAGCCAGAACTATTGGTTTGTGTTGCAAAATAATCTTCACCATCAATTAAAGTGTCTGTTGGAGCTAATGCTGTTGCTAATGTTGCATCTGTGTACCATTTGATAGTTCCTGTTACAGATATTGAAGCATCCAAATCAGCAACTGTTGGGTTATCCTCTAAACAAAACTCTGGAGTGGCAGTAACCACTGTAGGTGCAGAACTATCATCAACTGTTACGGTAATTACGGCACTTGCACTTGGTGCACATGGTGACGTTCCTGTAACGGTATAGACATAATCCCCTGCTGGATCAACATTAGGGTCAAATTGTTCAGTAACACTTCCTGAAGCATACGTCCATGTTCCTCCACTTTGTGCATCAGTGCTCAAGAATGCTGTTAAATCAGTAAGTCCGTCAATAACACAAATTAAAACCGTATTATCTGTTCCAGCGTTTGGTGCAAGCAATACATTAACATCAAAACTTGTGCTTGCTGTTCCACAAGCATTTCCAATAGAATACGTGTAAGTTCCTGAAGCACTTGTTGAAGGGTCAAAAATATTTGAAACGGGATTTGCATTAAACAACCATTGCCCTCCTACATCTTCTCCTGTCAGGTTATCAAATAAATCAATTGAGGCATCATTACTACAGAAGGTTAGATCTCCATCCGAAGTTCCGGCACTCAATGGTTCTTCAATAGTCACTGTTATTACAATATTAGCATCTGTACATGGTGCAGAAGCGGTCACATAATAGGTAAATTGATATGTGCCAGCAATAAACCCTGTAACATCATACGCTGTAGGGCTAGCAACCGTGGTTCCTGTATTATCTGGGCCTTCATACCAAGTCCCTGCAGCATCTTCAGTACCATCTAAACCATTAAAAAGATTTATCGTAGTATTATTACAAGCAACAATTGCTGTTGTATTTGCGTTTCCTACATTTGGTGATTGATATATCGTTGCGGTAACTTCAAACCTTACAGAAGATTCACAACCTGAAGTTGCATCTGTTTGCGTAGCGTAATAAGTTCCCCCATCAACCAAACTAACGGATCCTGCCAATGGAGATCCACCTGCAGCATCATCATACCATTGTATGCTTGTGCCTGTTGTAGTAACTAAATCTCCAACTGTTGCGCTATCACAAAATTCCTGTGTTGGCGAAGCGTTTGGTGCTAGGGTATCATTGATAATAATACTAACTGTTACATCGGCATCTGAACAACTCCCAATATCTGGAACTGAATAGGTAAAGTCATAAGTGCTTTCAGCAAAACTTGAAATATCAACTGAATTGGGTACTATTGTCCCTGTTCCAGATGTATCTGTACCCTCATACCATGTTCCATTTGTGTCTTGCGTACCATCCAATAAGTCAAATAAATTAACTGTTTGTCCTGTTGTTATATCTGATACACAAAACTCAGGAAATTGTGGTACTGCTGTTCCAGATTCTGGGGCTGGTGCTATAGTTATTGAAATGATTTCAGTATCTGTACAAGTTCCATTATCAACAGTATAATTAAATGTATATGGGCTTCCTGCAACTGTATAACCTGTAATATCTATTGGATTTGAGATTGTTGCATTAGCTGCATCTGTCCATGTTCCACCATTATCTTGAGAACCATCTAAGGCATTAAATAAATTTAAAGGTGAATTGGCAGCTAAATCATTTTCGCAAAATTGTGGAGATGGATTGATTGCTGTTCCTGCATTTGGATTTTGTAAAACAATGACCTGAACTGTTTTTGAATCTTCAGGACAAGGATTTGGTGATACGTTTTGAGTATATGTGAAATTATAAGTTCCAGGGATAAATGATGTTAAATCTATAGGAGAAGTAACTGCGGGGTCTGTGCTTAAAGTTCCTTGTGTCCATAAACCACCAAGATCTTCATTGTCTAATAAACTTGTTAAATCAAAAGCTGATGGCAATCCTGAAACGCAAAACGATACCGGACTTTGAGTTGAAACCGTACCTGCAGTATATGTTGGATAAATGGTTATTACAACATTAGAACTACTTTCCGGACATGCGCCATTACTAGGTACTGTATATGTAAACGCGTATACTCCCGCTGTGGTTAAGGTTGAAATATTAACTGTTCCTTGATAACCATTAGAAGTTGCAATTGGTCCAGACCATACACCGTTATTATCAGGAGAGCCTCCAAGTTCACCAAATAAATCAAAATCACTTGTAGGAACGCTATCTGAACAATATTCTAAATTCCCTGAAGTTCCAGGATCAAAAGGATCATTAATAGTCACAACAACAGGAACCGCATTACTTTCACAAAACCCGTCATTAATTTGAACATAATAGGTGTTTCCGTTTATTAAAGGTGTAGAAGGAGATAAGGCTGGAAGAATTGGATTACCAAAACCATCTATATTATTGTACCAGTTTACTGGAGAAGTTGTTCCAGGATCCAGACTTGCTATAGTTGGATTTGAATTTGAACAAAAGGGTTGCGGACTTAGTGGCGTTGGATCAGTTGGTGATACAAAAACCGCAGTTCTTGCTCTTTCCTGTTGACCTCTACATCCGGTACCCGCAGGACCATCTGTAAACACCATATAATAATAATTTGCCCCTGTTGGAATAGGATCCGATGAATTAGCTAAACTAGTTAAATTTACATCATTATAAACCAGAACAGAGCCTCCTGAAGGAATATTAGGTTGTAATACATCTGTAATATAGGTTTGAACGGTAGGGTTTTCATTACTACAATAAACACCATCTAAATTCTGGCCAGTTTTATTGACTGTAAAGTCTATAACTATAAACGGTCTAGACACACAATTACCTGAATTATTATCAGCATAATAGGTGCCTTCTTGCACTAATTGAAAGGGACTGAATGGAGTTCCTCCTGTTAACGTATTGTACCATACTATCCCATCACCACCATCAGTTGCAAAGGTACTTAGATCATTAAATGTAAATCCTGAGGCATCACATATTGCAGGAGGTGCAGGATTACCAATTTTTGGACACTGCGCATTGGCAGTAAAAATAGTCCAAACAAACACAAAAACATAAGCAGCGTTTTTTATTGCATGCCTAAAAAATAATTTTGTTTCCATAATTTTGGTTCATTATTTATTGAGTTATTCGTTTAAAATCCAAAATATTTTCACCTAATAATCAAGGCTATTAATTTAATTTTGGTGCAAGTTAACGATTATTTTCGTATTTCATCGGATTTTTTTAATTTTTTTTTAGAAAAAACTTACAGGTATAAAAAAAGCCCACTTAATAAGTGAGCTTTATAAATATATATTTAAGTAAATTTAATGCTGAAGTTCTTCTTCACCTTCTTTTAAAGGAACGTTCTGAGGAACAAAATCTTCGTCATGACCTGGTTTACTGTAATCATATGACCAACGATACACATGGGGAATGTCACCTTCCCAGTTTCCATGAATATGTTTTATTGGAGCGGTCCATTCTAAAGTATTTGATCTCCAAGGGTTTTGTACTGTTTTCTTTCCGTAGAACATACTTCCAAAGAAATTATACAAATAAATAATTTGTACCGCACCACCTATTAATGCAAATATTGAAATAATAACATTCACATTGGCTAAATCATCAAATAATGGAAAGTTTGTATTTGTATAATAACGTCTTGGTAATCCTGCCATTCCAATAAAATGCATCGGGAAAAATACACCATACGCACATACAGCTGTTACCCAGAAATGAATATAACCTAAGTTTTTATTCAACATGCGTCCAAACATTTTTGGATACCAATGGTAAATCCCTGCAAACATCCCGTATAAGGCAGAAATTCCCATGACTAAATGGAAGTGAGCTATGACAAAATAGGTATCATGTACATTAATATCCAAAGCGCTATCACCAAGAATGATTCCTGTTAACCCTCCGGTAATAAATGTTGATACAAAACCAATAGCAAATAACATGGCCGGATTCATTTGTATATTCCCTTTCCATAAAGTAGTTATCCAGTTAAAGGCTTTTACAGCCGACGGAATGGCTATTAATAAGGTTGTGAAAGTAAACACCGATCCTAGGAATGGATTCATCCCCGAAATAAACATATGGTGACCCCATACAATAGTTGACAAAAATGCTATGGCTAAAATGGAAGCGATCATGGCACGATAACCAAAAATTGGCTTACGTGAACTTGAAGCCATAATTTCTGATACAAGGCCCATTGCTGGTAAGATTACAATATAAACTTCTGGATGGCCTAAGAACCAGAATAAATGTTCAAACAAAACTGGAGAACCCCCGTGATAATGTAATACTTCTCCTTGGATGAATATATCTGATAAAAAGAAGGATGTTCCAAAACTTCTATCCATGATAAGCAGTAAAGCCGCTGATAATAATACTGGAAAAGAAACAACCCCAATTACAGCAGTAATAAAAAATGTCCAAATAGTTAGAGGAAGCCTAGTCATTGACATACCTTTGGTACGCAAATTTATTACAGTAACTATATAATTTAATGACCCCATTAAAGAAGAAGCTATGAAAATAGCCATAGATACTAACCATAAGGTCATACCCAATCCTGAACCACCTTGTGCCATTGGTAATGCGCTTAATGGTGGGTAAATGGTCCAACCTGCAGCAGCTGGTCCAGCTTCCACAAATAAAGAAATAATCATGATAACACTTGACAAGAAAAACAACCAATATGAAATCATATTTAAAAACCCGGATGCCATATCACGTGCCCCAATTTGCAATGGAATTAATAGATTACTAAAGGTTCCACTTAATCCTGCCGTTAAGACAAAGAATACCATGATGGTTCCATGAATGGTTACCAGTGCTAAATAAATATCAGAACTCATAACGCCATCTGGCGCCCATTTTCCTAACAAGGCTTCAAACAATACGTTGGGTTGTTCTGGCCATGCCAATTGAATACGCATCATCATGGACATTAATACGCCTATAACACCCATAATTGTACCGGTAATTAGGTACTGCTTAGCTATCATTTTATGATCCTGACTAAATATATATTTAGTAACAAAGGTTTCCTTATGATGATGTCCGTGGTCTTCGTGAGCGTCCTGAGCGTGAGTATCTTCGTGTGCTGACATAATCTTATATCGTGTTTATCTTTTAAATTTAATTAATTAGGGAATTTTTAAATACTTTTTGCTCATTTATCCAGGCATCATACTCTTCTTGTGTTTCTACTATTATTTTCATTTGCATATTGTAATGAGATTTACCACAAATTTTGTTACATAATAATAAATAATCAAATTCATACGGATCTAAAGCATTTTCACCTTTTGCAATTAGTTGTTTACTTTTTTCAACCCTAATTTTATTAATATTTGCTACTTTATCAGAAATTTCAGGTCTTTGGCGCATTTCAGCAGTTGTAACCGTTGGTGTAAACCCAAATTGCGTAATCATCCCTGGAACACAATTCATTTGCGCCCTAAAATGTGGCATATAAGCCGAATGCAATACATCCTGAGAACGCATTTTAAATAATATTGGTTTTCCAACTGGTAAATGCAATTCTGTGGTAATGACATCATCTTGCGCATTAGGATCTGATTCATCAATACCTAAAATATTGGCACGGTCAATATCAATTAAACGTACGTTAGCCTTTCCTAAAGTATTATCATTTCCAGCATATCTAGCCTTCCAGTTAAATTGTTGGGCATATAATTCAATAACCATAGGATCATCACTTTCGTCAACACCCATAATATTAATCCAAGTATTTAAACCGTAAATTATTAATCCTGCCAACACAATTACCGGAATGATGGTCCAGATAGCTTCCAACCTGTTATTATCAGCAAAAAATAATGCTTTTTTGCCCTTTTCACCTTTATACTTATAGGCAAAATAATAAAGTAAAAACTGAGTAATTGTTTGTACAATAAAAATAAGTATCAAAGAAACAATCATCAAATTATCAATTTGAGGGCCATGTTCTGATGCTGAATTGGATAATAAGGGTAAATTTCCCCATTTTACAAAGCATACAATGGTAATGACATAAATGAACGCTAAAAAGCCCATCATTAAATATCCGTTTATTCTGTTGTCCTTATCAGTAGCAACTTGAAAGTTTTCAACCTTAGCCTGAGCTAAATCAAAAATTTTCACCATTTGCCAAATGGCAACTAAAATAAATACTAAAACTATAATTGTTAATAAAGCAGTCATTGTTGTCGTTCGTCTTTATTTATATCTTAATTAATAATGGTAATTTTCACTTTCTATAATAAATGGATTCCCTTTAGGGTGCAATGTAACTTTTGAAAGACCAGTTCCTATAGTAAAAATAAACAGTCCTAAAAAGAGTAAGATACTTGCTATTTCAGGAATTCCAAAATGCCAATTTAATCCAACCGTTGAAGGCATAACGAATAAGAAAACGTCTATATAATGTCCAGTAAGAATGGCTATTCCTGCCAAAACCACAAACCATGGCACTCTTTTGAAATCACTATTCATCAATATCAGGATAGGGAATACAAAATTTAGCACAAGCATTCCAAAAAACAGTCCATTATATTCTTGAATTCTGATAATAAAATATGTTACTTCTTCAGGAATATTTGCATACCAAATCAGCATAAATTGTGAGAACCATAAATAGGTCCAGAATATACTAAATGCAAACATATATTTTGCCAAATCGTGTAAATGGCTATTATTAATAAACCCTAAAAGCCCTTTAGATCTTAAATATATAGTTACTAAGGCTATGGTTGTTATTGCTGAAACAAACATGCTCGCAAACACATACCATCCAAATAAGGTACTGTACCAATGTGGGGTCATTGACATAAACCAATCCCAAGACATCATAGCTTCCGTGATTATAAAAAACACAAGGAAGAAAACAGATATTTTGAAGTTTTTCTTATGATTATCAAAATTTGTAGCAGATGTTTGCAATGATGAGAATTTTTTTGAAAAATATCGATATAAATTCCAACCCAATATAAAAATTACGGCTCTAATAAGAAAAAAGGGCACATTTAAATATCCGGATTTCGCTTGTAAAATTTTATCGCCAGCAACTAAATCTTCATTTTGCCAAGGATAGAAATGAGTTCCTGCCAATGCAACAATTAAAAGAACAATTATGGATCCTGGTAATAAATACGTGGTAATCCCTTCAATAATTCCAAATAATACCGGAGACCATCCTGCTTGTGCCGCATGCTGAATAGCATAAAAAACAAGTGCTCCCAGTGCTATCATCATAAAAAAGAAGGCTGCCACTAAAAGTGCCGACCACGGTCTGTTTTCCATTTGATGTTGAACGTGTTCTAAATGGGCACCTTCATGATTTTCCTCAACATTATCAGAATGAGCTGATTCAGCATGCTCAATATTACCTGCATGCTCATCTTTTGTTGCCATAGATGCTTCATCACCATGACCTCCACCATGTTCTGATGAGGCCTCAGAAAGTATTGTTTTAACCTCTTCCAAAGATTTATGAGAGGTCATAAAACCATATCCAACTCCTAAGGCTCCTAAAACCATTAGAATTATAGAAATGGTCTTTAATTTATTTGAAAATGTGTACATATCTATATATAAACTTTATCTAAATCTTATTTTTCTAAATCTGCTTTTAGCATTAACACATAGGCTACAACTTCCCAACGTTCTTTTTCATTTAATTGGTTGGCATAAGACCCCATGGCATTTTTACCATAATATATAGTATGGTAAATACTTCCTTCATTTATAGCCCTTCCAGCGTCATCATATCTAGGTACCCCCAGAATTTTTTCTCTTTTTACAAGATTTCCCTGCCCATCACCTTTAACGCCATGACAAATGCCACAATATATATCAAACAATACTTTTGCATTATCTAAATCTACTTGAGTAGAATCTAAAGGGCTCTTTAATAATTCCTTTGCCAATGCCGTACCTTCTGCTGTATTATCATATTCAAAAAGACTGTGTCCTCTTGAAATAGTGCCTTCTACCGGTAATTGTGCTTCAACGCCATTTGCAAATGCACTGGATTCACTATATGTCTCATAACCAACTGACTGATACATGTTTGGCATGTATTGATAGTTAGGCGCCGAATCTTTTTTACAAGATGCCATGGTCATTAAAACAACCATTACTACTAATATTTTAATTAAGCTTTTCATAGTATTCATTAATGGGCTTTATCAACTAAATTAATTTCAACTGCACCAGTTTCATTAAGTAATTTTGTTAATTCCTTTTCATTTCCATGAACAGCAATTTCCATTAAAAAATGATCATCAGTTGTTCTTAAGTCTGGGTTTTCCGGGTTTTTAAATGGCCATAACCTGCTTCTTAAATAAAAAGTGATCACCATTAAATGTGCTGCAAAAAACACCGTTAATTCAAACATAATTGGAACAAATGCAGGCATATTTTGCAAATAACTAAAACTTGGCTTTCCACCAATATTTCGAGGCCAATCCTCTATCATCATATAATTCATCATCCAAACAGCCACGGTTAGACCGATAAGACCATATATAAATGATGTTATGGCAATTCTGGTTGGGGCAAGTCCCATAGCCTTGTCCAGCCCATGAACCGGGAAGGGGGTGTATATTTCTTCGATATGATATCTTTCTGCCTTGACTTTTTTAACAGCCGACATCAATACATCATCATCCGTATAAATAGCGTGAATAACTTTTGAAGTTTCCATTGACTATATTTAGTTTATTAATTTTTTAGCTTGCCCTGACCAATTATCACGTTCGGCCCTTCCTGGGAACGAACCTGTAATGGAGTCTAACAAATCATATTCTTTTTTGGTCATTTTACTAACTTGAAGGAAAGTAAAGATCCCTATACTATTTAATACTTGTTCCATTTTAGGACCAATTCCACTTACTTTCTTTAAGTCATCAGCTTTCTGAGAAGTTGAATCGAATGCCCCTAAGGTACCAAGTAATTTATTTACTTTGGCTGTTTTATCATCTTTTTTGGTTTCAACTTGTTTTGTGCTTTGTGCTGCAGATGTCCTCTGATCTGTTGCAGTTCCTTCCAAACTAGTACCAGCTTCTCTTAATCTTTTATAACGTTGCCCTGAAGATTTCAAAATTGTTTTAACTTCTGCCTGCGCAATTACAGGGAATGTTCTTGCATACAATAAAAACAGAACAAAGAAAAATCCAATGGTACCAATAAAAGTTCCTATATCAACAAAGGTTGGTTGAAACATAGCCCATCCTGATGGTATCCTACCTTTACTTAAATCAATAACAATAATATCAAAACGTTCAAACCACATCCCTATATTAATCACCAATGCCACAAAAAACGTCCACATCACGTTACGTCTTAATTTTTTAACCCATAATGTTAACGGAACAAAAAAGTTACACGTTAATAATGCCCAAAATGCCCACCAGTAAGGTCCCGTTGCAGCTCCAAACGATAAATAGGTGTAATTTTCATAAGGACTTCCAGAATACCATCCTATAAAGAATTCAGTAAAATAAGCGGTTGCAACAATACCACCGGTTAACAAAATTACTTTATTCATATATTCAATATGCAAAATAGTAATGTAATTTTCTAAATTACATACTTTACGCATCACTATTAATAACGTTTGCACCATGGCAAACCCTGAAAAAATAGCTCCCGCTACAAAATAAGGCGGATATATGGTACTGTGCCAACCTGGAACTACAGACGTAGCAAAGTCAAACGATACTATGGTGTGTACAGAAAGTACTAATGGTGTTGCTAATCCTGCTAACACTAAAGATACTTCCTCAAAACGTTGCCAATCTTTTACACGTCCGGTCCAACCAAAACTTAAAAGTGTGTATATTTTCTTTTGAAAAGGTTTTGTTGATCGATCCCTTAACATGGCAAAATCAGGGAGCAAACCAGTCCACCAAAATACTAATGATACTGATAAATAGGTAGAAATTGCAAATACATCCCAAAGTAAAGGTGAGTTAAAGTTCACCCATAACGAACCAAACTGGTTTGGAATTGGCAATACCCAATAAGCCAGCCATGGACGCCCCATATGAATGATTGGAAAAAGACCTGCTTGTATAACAGCAAAAATAGTCATGGCTTCTGCAGAACGGTTGACAGCCATTCTCCATTTTTGACGGAATAGCAGTAATACGGCAGAAATCAGGGTTCCAGCGTGACCGATACCTACCCACCATACAAAGTTTGTAATATCCCAAGCCCATTCTACGGTTTTATTTAAACCCCAAACTCCAATCCCGGTTGAAACGGTGTAAACAATACAACCAATTCCCCATAAAAAGGCTACCAGAGCTATTGAGAATGCAACCCACCAAGATTTACTTGCTTTCCCAAAAATTGGAGTACCTACATCAACACTAATATCATGAAAGGATTTCTCTCCAATTATTAATGGTTCTCTAAAAGGTGCTTCGTAGTGTGACGACATATTTTAAATAATTATTCTTAATACCGGTTTATGATTCTGTTGTGTTTTTAACTTTAATTTGGTACATAACATTAGGTTTTGTTCCAACACTTTCTAGTAAATGGTACATTCTATCATCGGCTAGCAATTCATTGATTTTTGCGTTTTCAATATTGACATCCCCAAATACCATAGCACCATTATTACAAGCTGCAGAACAAGCTGTTTGGAACTCACCATCTTTGATAGCCCTTCCATCTCGTTTTGCATCAAGAATTGTTTTTTGTGTTTTTTGAATACACAAGGAACATTTTTCCATAACACCACGCGAACGCACAACCACATCTGGGTTTAGTACCATACGACCCAAATCATCATTCATATAATAATCAAACTCATCGTTTTCACTATATAAAAACCAGTTAAAACGACGCACTTTATATGGGCAGTTATTTGCACAATAACGCGTACCAACACAACGGTTGTAAACCATTTCATTTTGTCCCTGACGACCATGCGATATGGCTGCCACAGGGCAAACTGTTTCACAAGGGGCATGATTACAATGCTGGCACATAACTGGTTGAAAAGCAACTTCCGGATTTTCCATGGATGCATTTTCTATCTTTGTATATAACTCAAATGTGCCTAATTCTTCTAAATCTTTTTGTTCTTGTTTGAACGTATCTGCAGATGAATAATATCTGTCAATACGCAACCAATGCATGTCTCTAAATTTACGTACTTCTCTCTTACCTACTACCGGAACATTATTTTCAGAATGACAAGCAATAACGCAAGCCCCACACCCTGTACACGCATTTAAATCAATTGAAAGATTAAAATAAGGTCCAATTTTAGTATCAAATGACTCCCAAATATCTGCATTTTTCTCTCTTACACTTATTTCATTATGATCATAATCAGTTACCGGAACCATATTCCAGTGCTCTTTATCTTCTGAATTAAAAATCTCAAGCGTTGTTTCTTTAATAATATCATCACGTCCAGCCATGGTATTTTGCAACTGTACGCATGCAAATTCATGTTCTCCAGCAGCAACTTCCAAAGTCACACTCTGTATCGTATTAAAACCTTGATATAATGCATAGGCATTAACACCTGTTTGCATTTCAGTTTTCAATCCTTTTGATTTGCCATAACCTAATGCCAATCCAACTGAACCTTTGGCTTGTCCTGGCTGAATTATTACCGGAGCCTTAATGGTAGCACCATTTACTGTAACATTAACGTAACTTCCATTCAATGCACCGTTGGATACGTGTGTATTAACTAACCCTAAAGTATCGGCATCTGACTTAGAAACTGTTAAATAGTTATCCCACGACGTCCTGGTAATTGGATCTGGAAATTCTTGTAACCATGGGTTGTTCGCCTGTTGGCCATCACCCATCCCAATTTTTGTGTATAATGTTAATTCAAAGGCACTTGGTTTAACAGAAGAAGCCAATGCTTTTGCTGCATCTCCAGATGTAGCTTCAACTACTTCAGCATCTGGGGTTTTAATAGCAGAAACTTCAGTTTTTTTAGCGTCTGTAATGGTTTCAGCATCGTTAGAAGCAACAAATACACCATCATGCAATGCTTGATTGAATGAACTTCCATTTAAAATACTGGTCCCCCAAGTATCCTTAATATAATCATGATATGACACATCATTTCCAGTCCATTTTAATAAAGACTCTTGAAATTGTCTTGTATTAAACAATGGACGAATGGTTGGTTGCATTAAAGCATAGTGTCCTTTTTTAAATTCAACATCACCCCAAGATTCTAAATAATGTGGAGTCGCTGCAATAAATTGACTTTCTGAAGATGTTTCATCTTCTTTCATTGAAAATGCAACTGATAAATCTGTGTTTTTTAATCCTTCTGAAAAATCTGAAGCATTTGGCAAGGTATATAATGGATTTACACCACACATAATCAAAGCCCCAACTTTTCCTGCCTTCATATTGGCAACTAAAGTCATGACATCTTTATCACTGCCTTGTCTTGTTAATATAGGGGTTGACTTATCAAAAGCCTTACTATTTAAATATTCGTTGATTTCAAGAGCAACCGTTTGAGCATTCACATCTTGAATTCCGGTAACTACTAACCCGTCACTTCCTGCTTTTTTAAGTTGAGAAGCAGCCTTTTTCACAGCATCTTCAATTTGTTCCGGTAAACTTCCTGAAACAGACCCACCAACTACATAACTATATAATTTGGCAAGAGCCACTTTTTGTTGGCTTGGTGTTAATGGTACACGTTTATCAGCATTAGCACCGGTTAGAGACATATTAGACTCAAACTGAATATGACGTGACATTTTCCCTTGATTAGGAATCCTAGCTTTAGAATAACCTGAATCGAAACCGCCACCTTGCCAATCTCCCAAGAAATCAGCTCCAATGGAAACCACCGTCATCGCTTTAGAAAAATCATAATTAGCTAAAGCACGTTCTCCATATTTGGCTTGGTAAGCATCTAGAGCAGTTGATTCTGAAACAGCATCATACACTACATGTTGAACATTACCATATTTATTTTTGAATTCTTCAATTAACCTACTTGTTGATGGGCTTGCAAATGTTTGAGTTAACAAAACAATATCTTTTCCTGAATCTTTTAAAGTGGTTAATTTTTGAGTAACTTCTGCGTCTAATGCATCCCAAGAAACTGTATTCCCTTCTTTTCTTGGATTTTGAACTCTTAAACTATCGTATAATCCTAAAACAGAAGCATTTACTCTGGCATTTGCCCCACCATTTGTAGGTGCCAGACTGTTTTTCTCAATTTTAATAGGACGCCCTTCCCGAGTTTTAACTAAAACACTTGCGAAATCATACCCGTCTGCAATAGCTGTTGCATAATAATTAGCAACGCCAGGAATAATTTCCTGTGGTTGTATAACATATGGTATTGATTTAATAACAGGTCCTTCACATGACGCCAATGTTGCAGCAGCCGTACTGAAACCTACATATTTTAAGAAATCACGACGTGTTGTTGAAGAACTCTCTAACGCATCTTTATTTCCTAAA
>TARA_R110002050_G_scaffold85091_1_pt1 | contig 50748 bp, 56 predicted proteins | sample TARA_R110002050 | Tara Oceans TARA_R110002050 (sample SAMEA4396988) | marine metagenome | biome: Polar Biome; feature: [DCM] deep chlorophyll maximum layer (ENVO:01000326); material: water (ENVO:00002006), including particulate matter (ENVO:01000060) such as... | depth 25 m
AATTGTTGCCATTATCTCGGAACAAGGACGTACCGGGAACCCGGGGGACGGGCTTATATATGTTTCGGATGTTGAAAAAGTCTACCGGGTAAAAACGGGATTGGAAAACGGCGAAGAATAATCGCCGGATGAAGGGCAGGTTGCTATGAAATGAATAGTGACCTGCTGTTTTAAAGCTAATCGTTCGTCTGGGAAAATTTGTAAAAACAATGGTATGAAAAAATATAAATTAAAAAACCTGAGTTGCGCTTCCTGCGCAGCTAAAGTTGAAGAAGGTGTCGGAAAACTAAAAGAAGTAAAATTTGTGAGCGTCAATTTCGCCACTACTTCAATGACAATAGATACCGATGACCTTGAAAAGGTAAAAAGCAAAATAAAAGAGATTGAACCCGAAGTTGAAATTGAAGATAATAATGATAAAAAAACAATTGTTTCTTCAAGTGAACTTGCTGAAAATAAATGGACGATTATTAAAGCAATTTCAGGTATCCTGCTCTTAGTGGCAGGACTGATTTTTGAAGAGGAGCTCCACAATACACCTTTTCACATTGCAGAATATTTGGTATTTGTAACAGCATACCTGATAGTAGGATGGAATGTTGTTGCAATGGCTATAAAAAATATTACAAAGGGGCAGGTTTTTAATGAACACTTTTTAATGACTGTTGCAACCCTGGGCGCTTTCGCAATACATGAAATGCCCGAAGCCGTGGCGGTAATGTTGTTTTATGTTGTTGGCGAACTGTTTCAGGATATTGCGGTTGACCGTTCCCGCGGGTCAATAAAATCGCTTCTTGAAATTAAACCCGATTATACCAATCTGAAAGATGGCGGGGATATAATAAAAGTTTCACCGGAAGATGTGAACCTTGGGGATGAAATAGTTGTAAGGGCTGGCGAAAAGGTTCCGTTGGATGGATTGGTAATTGAGGGGAGTTCCTTTGTTGATACCTCAGCGCTTACCGGTGAAAGTGTCCCTCGGAATATAAAACCAAATGATGAAGTATTAGCCGGTATGATAAACCAAACTGGTTTAATTACCATTAAAGTCTCCAGACTTTTTGAGGATTCTTCTATTTCAAAAATACTTGAGATGGTTGAAAATGCTACATCCAAAAAAGCAGAAACAGAAAAATTCATTACCACTTTTGCTAAATATTATACTCCTGTAGTAGTAATTGGTGCCCTTTTGATTGCTGTTATACCTCCGCTTGTAATAAGTGGGGCTACTTTTAGTGATTGGATATACAGGGCATTGGTAGTTCTGGTTATTTCATGTCCTTGCGCACTTGTAATCAGTATTCCGCTCGGATACTTTGGTGGTATTGGCGGTGCTTCAAGAAAAGGAATCCTTGTGAAAGGTTCCAACTTTTTGGATGCGCTTACACAGGTGAAAACCGTGGTATTTGATAAAACTGGCACATTAACCAAAGGTGAATTTAAAGTAACGGAAATAGTTACCGCAAATGGCTTTTCAAAGGAAGAAATATCAGAATACGCGGCGTATGCTGAATATAATTCTAACCACCCGATTGCAAAATCCATACTCGAAGCACATAAGTTGGATATTGACAATTCGAGAATCGGGAAAGTGGAAGAAATATCCGGGCATGGGATTAAAGCAAACATTGACAAAAAAGAAATATTTGTAGGGAATGATAAGCTTCTTCATAAAGAAAACATAGCGCATGACAAATGTGAAATAGAAGGAACCGTTGTCCATGTTGTTATTGACAAAAAATATGCGGGCTACATAGTTATTTCAGATAGTTTGAAAGAGGATTCCATTGAAGCCATCGGACGTCTAAATAAAAAAGGCATTAAAACAGTAATGCTTACAGGCGACAGCAAGTATGCTGCGGGTATTTTCGCCAGGAAGCTGGGCATTATAGAATATTATTCCGAACTATTACCTGAAAACAAAGTTGAGCATATTGAAAAAATGCTGAACAAAAACAGCAAAGTTGCTTTTGTGGGCGATGGTATAAACGATGCCCCTGTACTTGCCCGTGCCGATGTGGGAATTGCCATGGGCGCCCTCGGTTCTGACGCTGCAATAGAAACCGCCGATGTGGTATTGATGACCGATTCACCTTCAAAAGTCGCCGTTGCAATGGATGTTGCCAGGAAAACCAGAAATATCGTGTGGCAAAATATCATTTTTGCCCTCGTGGTTAAAGCAGCCTTTATTGTACTGGGTGTTTTTGGGATTGCCACCATGTGGGAAGCGGTGTTCGGCGATATGGGCGTTGCTTTAATTGCTGTTTTCAATGCCATGAGAGTGATGAAGAATTAGCAAACGACATTTGTGAATAAAGTAACTTTGATAAGGTTTGAACGATGTTCAAAAAAGTGATTCATATTACATTTGCCTTGTTTTTCACCTTAATGGTTACAGGGGTGACCATACAGGAGAACTTATGTAACAACAAACTACTTTCAATTTCTTTTGATAAAACCTCAATGAAATGTTGTGATAATCCTTGTTTGGATTGCCATATAAGGGTTGTAATATTTAAAATAAACGATACTTTTTTCAACACTTCAAAAAAAGATTGTAACAATACCAAGACATTTATGAAATGTCCATTTTTCACCTATGAAGTTCAATACTTCAACCAAAGTAAAAATGGCAAAAAAATAAGTAACCCTTTAAATTTATTTTCAACACCTAAGTGTGCTTTAAACAGGGCACAGCTACAGGTGTTCTTGTGTTGAAATAATATTTAATTCCTCCCAAAAGCAAAATATTAAAACAACAATTTAGGTTTCAATTAAATATTATCAGTATGAAAACAAATAAATTCTATATCACATTATCAGTAATATTTACTGTAATCGGTCTTAATGCCAATGCACAAACTAGTGGGGTTTACAAAACCTATGAAGATTACACAAATGGTAAAATGGAAGTTTCAATAGACTGTGCCGGAAAAGAGGGTAAAATAAAAACAAACGATTTCTTTAAAACAGATTACGTAACAGTAGTTAAAAATGGTGAAAAAACTGATTTGAAGAAGGACGAAATATTTGGTTATCAACTTTGCAACGGGGAATTTTTCCGTTTTTTTAATAATGACCGCTTAACCTTGGCAGATAAAAGTGGTTTATGGATTTATACCAAAGAAGTTATAAAAACCGTCTCTCCTAAGAGGGGCACAAAAAAAGTAACAGAATATTATTTCAGCAAAGACGGAAGTGGGGAGATTAAAAGCCTGACATTTAGCAATCTCAAGGATGTTATTCCCGCTAACGACCCACTTTATTCTGAAATGGAGTTGTTATTTACTTCAAATTCTGCCTTACATGCATCTAATCAATCAAGCGGTTCATATAGGATAAATTCATTTCTGAATAGCAAAGGATTATAACAGTTTTGAATGCTTTTTTGACGGCTGGCAGGGCAACCTGCCCGCTTTCAAAAAGGCTAAATCAAACTAAAATATAACATGCAATAATTTTAAAATTTATAAAAAAAGTAAAATGAACAAGATATTAAATGTAATCAAAGTAACAGTCCTGATTTTTGGTTTATCAATTGCGAACATCTATGCGCAGGAAACAGAAAAAGTAATTGGAACAGTCGGTGGTGAGAAATTAGGTGACGACGGAATTGTAATATGTGTTTTGGGAACACAGGCTTGCATGCCGGTTCAGATAGACAAAACCATGACGGTTAAATACAACGGAAAGGATACAAAATTAACCGATTTGCCTTTCGCACTTTTTTTAGAAGCGGAACTCAACGGTAATAAAATTACAACACTTAAAATTGATGAAAGAAAAACCGTAATCTGTTTTGCAGAGCATAAAGATGGTGATGACGAGAAATTAACGGCTTTGTTAAAAGGAATAACAGGTGTGAAAAGTTTTAAGTTGTATCGTAAATCGAACCAGGTACTGATTGAATACAATCCAAAACAAATTGCGTATAGCGAATTGGAGGCAAAAGTTAAAAATGCAGGTTTTATATTGGAATAAAATAGGAGGATAGAAAAATGAAACGAAATAAATTATTTACTGGCATGAAAAATACAAAAGTTATTTTTTTAATGGTAGCAGTAGTTGGATTCCTTTTTTATTCATGTAACAAGGAAGAAGAAACACCCTTGGATAATACTTTAGCTTCCAGCGTAATCGGCACATATACAGGTACTCTTAAGAGTACAGCTACTAATCAGTCCAGTCCGGCGACATTAAATGTAACGCTAATAAACGATAGCTTAGTTAGTATGCATTGTTTGTCCCACAATTTTGATTCAACCTTTACAATGCAACTATACCAAAACTATGACAGCATTATGGTGTGTTATACCGGACCAGATTTTTTTGCTGAATATGGACATAATCGCAATAATTATGATTTTTGCACAAACCGCCAATCCGGTTGGACAAATAACGCCTGGATGAACGATGGCAATTGCTGGGGAAATATGAATCAAGGTTGGGGCAACAGCAACTGGGCGGGAACTGACCAATGGAACGCCTGGACCAATCACATGAATACCCAACACAATCAAAATGATAACCATTTTGGAGGATTTAATCCAAATATGAATTCATGTATTTACAAATTTTCAATCGGGAACAGTTCAAATTATTTGAAAGTATTTGAAGGCGTCAAATAATAATGACTGGTTCTATCAGGTGCTTGTCAGGCGCAATAAAATATTTATAATAAAATCATAAAAAATGAAAAACATAAAAATCATTGTAACACTTACCCTGCTTTTTTCAATACAATTGTTATCAGCCCAAGAAAGTGAAAATTATTACTTTACTAAAACGGTTAAAGGCTCTTTTGAAGGGATAACTGAAAAAGTAATAGACGAATTAACTGAACAAGGTTTTGGCATTGTTACAGAAGTAGATTTAGAAAATAGGATTAAGAACAAATTGGGAGATGTTGAAATAAATCCATACAAAATATTAGGTCCTTGTATTGCTGAATTTGCATACGAAGCCTACAAACTTGAAAGTAATATTGGGCTTTTTATTCCATGTAAAGTGTTAATTAAAGATGTGGGTAATAATACAATTGAAGTTGTAATGATAAATCCCGTAAGATTATTAAACATTGTAGAAAACAAAGAACTTGAAAAAGTAGCTAAACAAGTTAAAGCAAAATATCTGGCAATTTTAGAAAATTTATAAAACTAATTGGTAGGTCTTTATTGCCAAGACCTACCAATCCTGAAATGAACTACCCCGCCGCAGAGCAGCGGGGAACTAACTCCATAGCGATTAGAACACAATAGTCTGTACCCTTATTTTATGTAAATTTGGGATATAGAAAGCGAAAAATAATATTTCTCCTCATAAAATTTGTCAATATGGAAAACAATGAAATCGACAAAAAACTCGAATCGAAAAACGTCAAACCAACAGCTATGCGCACCTTGGTTTACAAAACACTCGCTGATTCGGGAAAAGCGCTGAGCCTGGCGGACTTGGAACAGCGATTTGAAAAAGTGGAGCGTTCAACCATTTTCAGGGCGCTCAAATCATTTGAGGACAATTTCATCGTGCATACCGTTGATGATGGTTCAGGCTCGGTTAAATATGCCGTTTGCGATGACGATTGTGCATGTAATATACATGACCTGCATGTTCATTTTTATTGTACGCGTTGTGGCAGGACACGTTGCATGAAAGAACTTCCAATTCCCAACATTAAACTGCCTGACGGCTACACCTATGATAATGCGCAATTCATCATTAACGGGGTGTGCCCGCGCTGCGATTAACTTTGCAACAATGTTGCACTAACTTATTGGTAACTTTGCTGTTGAAATTATTAGAATGTTTAACATCAAAAATTATTAGTATGAAAACAAGGAAAATTAAATGGACATTTTTACTGGGCATATTGGTGCTCTTTTCTGCTTCTCAGGTGATGGCTCAGCCTCATTGTTGCAACTCCAAATGGTCGGCTAATGCAGACGCCCAATGGTGGAATTACAACACCCCGGCAGAATATGCTTTAACAGCCGAACAAATTACGGAAATCAATGACCTACGTAAAAACAGCTACGAGAAAAAGCTTCCAATCGAAAATGAGCTTCGCAGTTTGAGAATGGAATACCGGGCTGCTAATTCAAATCCTGAGCTGGATGCAAAAAAGGTGAAATCACTGAGAAGCACTATCCGCGATAAGGAAGAAAAGATTGAGGATATCAACCTGGAGACACAAGTTCAGGTAAAAAAACTTCTCACTGAAAAGCAGCTTACCTATTTTAACAACAATAATTACAGCTGGTGGGATATGTCGGATAATTGTTGGTATGCAGGTAATATGGACATGAAATCAAGTAGGCAAATGATGATGTCACGCCGCAGCAATTGTTGGTAAACAACAATTCGATTTTTAGTTAATCCCTGAAGGGATAAATTAAAATAAGCATTAAAAAGAAAGGAGAATGTTATGATGAATGGATTTGGAGGCCACGGATGGGGAATGGGAATGGGCTGGTGGTGGGTTATAGGGCTCATTATCGTAATTGCCGTTGTTTGGATGGTTGTTAAAGGAATGAGTCAAAATAACCGCCCCGGCAACCAACCCGAAAGTAAGTCGGCGCTCGATTATTTAAAAGAGCGCTACGCCCGGGGCGAAATAAACAAACAGGAATTTGAGGAACGTAAAAGAGATATAGAATAGCCTCCCCTGACCCCTCCCAAGGAGGGGGACAGGAAGGAAAAAAATAGAAACAATGAAGATTATAATAGCAGCTACAAAAACTTGTCCTAAATTGACTTCACTTGAACATGAACTTCAAAATGCCAGGTTACCCTACAAAGTAGTTTATTTTGAGGAGCATCCTGAAATATTTGAAAAGTATCATATAAAGAATTCGCCATCATTAATCGTAGATGGGAAAGAGGTATTTATAGAGATGAAGGAAATGTTAGATAAAATAAACGAATTAGCAAAGAATTAAAAAATAGGAAATCATGAAGTACTACATTGAAAAAACAACGGAATATGCTTTTGATGAAGCAGTAGAAAAAGTAACCGAAGAACTCAAAAAAGAAGGTTTTGGCGTGTTGTCGGAAATTGACATCCACGAAAAGCTAAAAGAAAAACTGGATGTGGATTTCAGGAAGTATAAAATTCTGGGCGCATGTAACCCGCCTAAAGCTTTTCAAGCCCTTCAGTTTGAAGACAAAATCGGTACGATGTTACCCTGCAACGTCATTGTGCAGGAGTTGGACGATGGCAAAGTTGAAGTTGCGGCTGTAAATCCGGTGGCCTCAATGCTGGCTGTTGATAACCGGGATTTGACCGAAGTGGCCAATGAGATAGAAGAAAAACTGCAACGGGTAATCCATTCCTTATAAAAATGAAAAAACAAGTATTGATTTTAGCTTTCGCTTTTTTCTGTGCATTCACAACGAATGCTCAGGAAAGTGAACGGTTAAAGGTAATAACGGGAGTACGTGTAAACCCTTTTGTAATGTACGATTTTGATGGCAACAAAACGGAAATAACCCGTATCCATGCCGAATTGGGCGCCATGTTCAATAATAAAACCTACCTGTCGGTGGGATACACGCCCTTTGCCAATGCCATCTACAATTTTAACGAATACTGGTTTGTAGGGTTCGACAAAAAGATTCCGGTATCATGGGTTGTGGCAGAAGAGTATATGTTTGATGAAAATAAATTCATAGTCCAGACCGGGCCTAATTTCAAGCTAGGAAATGTGGGAAATGCCTTTGTGTTTCTGTTTACCCCCGTTGATAATATTGACTGGGGCTTGAAAGTGGGCGCTTTTATTCCGCTAAATGTAGTTTTATTTAAGAAATAAAAAAAATGGATTAACGTGGGCGCTTTCCTTATTTAAGCTCCCAACTATGTTGGGGTAGGATTCTATGTTGATGGTTTCATAAAGCATCTGATTTGATTCTTTATATTGGTCGTAAATGCCTTAAGATTAATAGTATAAAGACTTTAATACAGTAACAATTTAAACTTTATGATATGAGTGGTGAGAAAATGAATAGAAGGAACTTCATAAAGCTGGGGGGGATGGGAGCAACAGTTTTAATCGCCTGGCCGTTTGCAACCCCTTTGAAAGGTTTTTCAGCAGATAAAAACCAAAAACCAAACCCTGATTTTAAACCGGATTTGGATATAGAACTGACTGCAAAGGAACATAAGGTTTCTTTATTTAATGGAAGTGATACGCGGGTATGGATGTTTGAAGGCAACTTACTAAGCGGGGATACTACATCGCTTGAAACAATGGGCGACAGTTACCTGGGTCCAATCATACGCGTTCGCAAAGGTCAAAAAATAAGGGTACGGTTTCAAAATCAGTTACCTGAAGAAAGCATCGTGCATTGGCACGGTATGCACGTTCCCGAAGAAGACGATGGCCACCCTAAAGATGTCATAAGAAATGGGGAAACTTACGTATATGAATTCGAAATAATGAACCGTGCCGGCACCTATTGGTTTCACCCGCATCCCCACGGACGTACCGGCCCCCAGGTTTACAATGGGCTTGCAGGGCTTTTTATAGTTACAGATGAAGAAGAACAACGGTTGAAATTACCGTCAGGTGAATATGATTTTCCTGTGGTTATACAAGACCGCATCATCGATAACAGGAATCAATTGGTGTATCTTACCAGAGGCCGCATGGAGAGAATGAATGGCTTCCTTGGCAACCGGATTTTTATCAATGGAAAGCCTGACAAAATACTTTCACTTAAAAGTGGATGCAAGTATCGCCTCCGAATTCTTAATGGGTCTAATTCACGCTTTTATAAACTCGCGTGGGAAGACGGCACGCCACTTATTATTATAGGTAAGGATGGTAGTTTACTGGATAACCCTAAATCTAAAGCCTATGTAATGTTGGGTGTTGCGGAAAGAATAGATGTATGGCTCGATTTAACCAACAGGCCCGAAGGTTCACAAATGACCCTGAAGAGTTTGTCGTTCTCTCCCGGAATGATGGGGATGATGGGCGGAATGAGAGGCCGGGGTCGGAATTCCCTACCGCTGGGCAGTACTTATGAAGTATTAAGAATTAATATTGATAAAACAGGGAGCAACAACTTTGAGCTTCCACAAAGGCTTGCAGAATTTAACAAACTTGACCCGGCCAATGCTGTTAATAGAAATAATCCAAGAACCTTCAGCTTTTTTATGAGGCGAATGCAATGGACAATAAATGGCAGGACATGGGAAATGACAGGAGTGACGGAAGAAGAAACCGTAAGGCTGAACACCACCGAAATTTGGGAAATCGCAAACACCGGGGGCTGGGGAATGGAAGATGATAGAAAATGGATGAACGGCAGATGGAGACGGAGGGGGCGTGGAGAACAAGGTCGCAATCGTGAAAATATGATGGGTGGTGGAATGCAAATGCCACACCCCTTTCATATTCATCATCTACAATTCAATGTTCTTGAAAGAGATATTTCAGGTATGGACAGTAGGATTTGGAACTCTGTAAAAGATGGATTCATTGACGAAGGATGGCAAGATACAGTATTACTGATGCCGGGTATGAAGGTTAAATTAATAATGCAGTTTGAGGATTTCAAAGGCCTCTTTCTCTATCATTGCCATAACCTGGAGCATGAGGATATGGGTATGATGCGAAATTTCAAAATCGAATAAACAACTTAAACAAAGATAACGTTTTGATAAAAAGTACTTTCAGCATCAGCAAAATGGACTGCCCCTCCGAGGAATCCCTTATCAGGATGAAACTGGAAGGGCTTTCAGCCATTAAAAATCTGGTGTTCGATATTGAAAACCGGAAACTCACCGTGTTTCATTCCGAAGAAGCCCCGGAAATAGAAAAACGTCTGAAAGAACTCAATTTAGGCGCTGAACACGTAGAGACTATCACTGTCCAACAAAATGAATTTATTGACAATACATCGGTACAATCGAAACTGCTTTGGACGGTACTGATTATTAATTTTGCTTTTTTTATCATTGAAATCACCACGGGTTTTATTTCAAAATCTATGGGTTTGGTAGCCGATTCACTGGATATGCTGGCGGATGCTTTGGTTTATGGACTTAGCCTTTGGGCAGTAGGTTCAACAGTACTCCGCAAGAAAAAAGTAGCCAAACTTAGTGGCTACTTTCAATTGGCGCTGGCCATGCTTGGTCTTACCGAGGTAATCCGCCGGTTTATCAGTTTTGAAGAAGTACCGGATTTCCAAACCATGATTATCGTTTCGGTATTGGCCTTAATTGCCAATTCAGTTTGCCTCTATTTATTGCAAAAATCAAAAAGCAAAGAAGCACACATGAAAGCCACCATGATTTTTACATCAAACGATATTATTATCAATACGGGCGTTATTCTTGCAGGTATTTTGGTATTGTTAACCCAATCAAAATATCCCGATTTAATCATTGGGGCAATTGTATTCTTAATCGTGGTCAGGGGGGCTTTCAGAATATTGAAATTGGGGAAATAAAACATTATGGCACACTCGCATGAACATACTACTCAAAAAAGTTACGGAAAAGCTTTTGCCATTGGCATTGGTTTAAACATTGCCTTTGTTGCTGTTGAAATATTTTACGGTCTGGTAGCCAACTCATCAGCGCTATTAGCCGATGCAGGTCACAACGCCAGCGACGTATTGAGTTTGATTTTTGCCTGGGCAGCAATCAGGCTTGCCTCCATAAAACCAAAAGGAAAATACACTTACGGATTGCGCAAAACAACCATTCTTGTATCGATACTCAATGCGCTATTGCTTTTTGGGGCAGTAATAGCCATTGGCTGGGATGCTGTAGGGAAATTCAAAAATCCCGAGCCTGTGGCAGGTACGCAGGTAATGATAGTTGCCGGAATAGGCATGGTAATCAATACCATTACGGCTTTGCTGTTTATGAAAGGGCAAAAAGACGACCTGAACATCAAAGGGGCTTTCCTGCACATGGCTGCCGATGCCGGGGTGTCGTTGGGAGTGGTTGTTGCCGGGCTATTGATTAACCTCACCGGAATTCAATGGATTGACCCGGTAATGAGTTTTATCATTATTCTGGTCATCCTTTGGGGTACATGGCGATTGTTTACCGATTCCATTGATTTAACGCTGGATGCAGTACCCAAACAAATAAAACTTGATAAAGTACGCAACTTTTTTTTATCCCAAAATGGGGTTGAAGATATTCACGATTTACACGTTTGGGCAATGAGCACCACCCAAATAGCTTTAACTGCCCACCTGATAATGCCGGAAGGGTTTAACGATGAATTTATTTCTGAACTGCAAAAGAAACTTGAACACGAATTCGGGATAGGACATACCACCTTTCAAATTGAAAATGAAAAGATTGAAAAAGAATGTAAAACCGATTGTTAAAGCTTCATCAAAATGAGTATCCAAATCCAGTCAATAATAACCTGTCCAAATTGTGGTTTTCAAAAAGACGTTTTTATGAATGTAATATTTTTTCAAAGTTAAAGAATTCTTTTCTGAGTGGCTTTTAATAATTACTATTGTGTTGTAAGTACAATTTTTCCCACATGTTTTTTCTCCAAAAATGCTTTTTGTGCCTTTACAATATCTTCAAGTGGGTAAGTTGCCGCAACCAATGGAGAAATATTTCCAATCTCGATATGTTTTACCAGATTTGAGAATACACCTTCATTGAGAACAGTGCAGCCGAAAAGGCTTAAATCTTTTAAATAGAGAGTTCTGATGTCGAGTTTTACATGTGGGTCGCCAATGGCGCCGGCCACGGCATATCTACCAAAGGGTTTGAGCGCTTCGAGAAACCCGGGCCATTGCGTTCCGGCTACCAAATCAATAACCACATCAATGCTGTTTTCTCCCAACTTATCGGCAATGCTGTCGTCCCTCATTAAAACTTCATCCGCCCCGATGTTTTGTATTTTCTCTGCCTTTGCAGGACTTGTAACACCAATAACTTTTGCCCCACGGGCTTTAGCCAGTTGAACGGCTGCCGAACCAACTCCGCCCGAGGCACCGGTAACCAGTACGGTATCGGTGGCCGTTACACCGGCTCTTGTCAGCATATTTTCTGCTGTGGAGTACGAACAGGGAAATGAGGCAAGTTCAACATCGCTAAGTTTGCTTTTTATTGAATAAGCATGCCTGGAAGCAACTACCGTATATTCAGCAAAACCGCCATCGCATTCCGAGCCAAAATACCAGAGTTGTTTGAGGATTTCTCCGTTTGCTTCTCTGATGCCTGGTTCAATTAGCACACGTTCATTCAAACGATTTTTACTGACTTGTTTACCAACCGCAACAATATGGCCGCAAACATCGGCGCCTTGTATTCTGGGAAACTGAATGGGATTTCCCGATCAACTGGCATCTTTGCTATTTCCTTCCCCTTTTGAATACCATGCCTTGCGCGTATTGATATCTGTGTTGTTTACCGCGGCTGCCCCAACTTTGATGAGTACTTCGGCAGGACCCGGAGTTGGAACCGGAATATCATCGCGAACTTCCAATCTATCAAAATCACCATGGCCATTTAAATAAACTCCACGCATTTTCCCGGGTATTTTAATCATTGCAAATTTTTTTTAATGCTTTTTCTAAAATTCATTATTGACGCCGCCCAATATTTTCCTCCAATTCGTAAGCATACGAAAGATAGTAATTTCGGGCAGGGGCATTAATTTGTTGAGCCGCTAATTTTCTCAATAACTTAATTTTAGATTCCGTGACTTCAATTTTTTTATAATCAGTTTCGAGCAGGTAATCGGCTAATTGCAACCCCCACTGATAATTACCTTCATTTAATGCCGTGTTTACGTGTTGAAACAACTCCTTTTCTCCCCCTGCAAGTTGAATGATGTTCTTTGCCTTTTGCGACGCGGAGAGCGGGTATAGATTTGTAGGGTTTCCATCAAACCAACCCACATAGTGTAAAAATATGGAACGCACGCCCCATGGAACGGAACCATAAAACTCCTGCAGGTTGGGCTGGTTTTTCAGTGAATCGGGCAACTTCACGCTATCGACTGTTTGTTGAAGGGTAAACCCCTTGTTCATGGCATCTATCGTTTGATTATAAATACTCAAAATTGCGGCTGAATAGTCTCTTAGTTTGCGATGAATGAGCGATTTTCCTGTGACAGGTCTTGTATGGCCTGGTACGAGGTACTCCACAGGAAATGTACTCATTTTTTCAACCGATTCGCCCCACGATTTAACGTCTCTGTATTGCGAACCCCGAATGGCATAAAGGTTTGGAAATGATTTGTAGTAATTATCTCCTGTGAATAATGTGTTTAAACCAGGGCACCATACAAAAAGCTGGTCGTTTGTTTCTCCGTCAGCGGCATACAGTTCGAAATTAATGCCGGCAAGAGCCATGTGTATAGAGTCTTGAAATGTAAAATTGGGTTCAATGTAACCTTCTCCAACGCGGTCGGTGGGCGTTTTGCCCGGCGCTACACCACGGTTAATAATATCTTCATCCGGTAAGTTACGCCCAAATTGCCGCGCGTTACGTTTTTTTAAGATGGGCTGCACCGGTGAACGTTCCTGCAGTTCATCCTTAAATCCTTTCCTGGCAATTATCTTCACATCTTTGCTTTCGCCAATAAAAGCAGAGGTACCTCCTGAATGGTCTCCATGTCCATGGGTGTAAATTAGCGCCTTTACAGGTTTATCAGAAATTTCCTGAAATTCTTTTGCCACCTTTTCAGCAGCACCCAGAGCACGAAGCGCATCTATAATTACAACTCCATGTTCTCCAATAACCATTGAAGCATTGGAGCCATCGTAGCCCACAGCAACGTACACATTTTCGTTTAACCGGATAATTTCAGGAATAAATTCCTGGTTTTGTTCTTTTAAGCGGCGTGTAGCATCTGTTTCCTGTGCATTAACAATTGTTGTAAAAACAATTAATACCATTAATAATGCAAAAATTCGAGTTTTCATTTTATTTATTTTTTGAAATTTTCAATCATCCCCAAAGCTGTTTTATGTGGCCTTCCGGCGGCGCGCTCAAAATCTGATTCGACATTAAAAGCGCCATTTCTAATCCCTTCGTAGATTCCGCCAATGACAGTCCCCATAAATTCGTCCAATTCATTTTTTCTTTTTTGTGTATATTCTTCGATAGATACCGGGCGGTAAACAAGTTTAGTTCCGTAAACTTGGTTCAAAAGCCCGGCAAGTTGTTCCTGTGTAATTGGCTCTCCCACTAAATTGTATATCTGTCCGTTATGTTTGTCTTCGAGCAACATTTTTGAATAAGCATGCGCCAATTCGCCCCGGCTTGTGTAAGCGCATTTTCCATCGCCGGCGGAATTGTATATTTCTCCTTTGGCAATGTAATTATTCATATACTCTAAATCAGGTTCTATGTAAATTCCGTTTCGTCCAACTACCCAATCCAGACTTGAATTTTGAACATCCTCTTCGGTTTGGCGGTTGCTTTGTACGATGGGGCTGAATGCCGTTTCTTTTTCATCGCCAACTATGCTGGTATAAACTATCCTTTTTACACCATTGGCTTTCGCTGCTTCAATAATATTTCGGTGTTGCTGGATTCGCTTTTCAGGTTCATCCATACTGGAAATGATTAGCACTGCATCAACTCCTTTTAATGCCGTATCAAAATCCTCCCGGTTGTTATAATCCCCTTTTCGAATTTCAATGCCAAGGAATTCCGCTTTTTGCGGTGTTCTTGCGATTCCAATAACACTGGCCGCGCCCAAATCGGCGATAAGTTGTTTGGCAATTGTTGAACCCAATTGTCCGTTTGCTGCTGTTACTGCTACCTTCATTGTTCTTTTTTTATATTCCTACTTAATCTTCAACCATTTAACACGATACAAAGTAACGGAATATCTCAACACAGGTAAAGGTAAGTTTGGGTCTAAGAATGGTAAAAATGGTCTAATGATGTATTTCGCGAAATTTCTGGGGCAGAAAACTGGTGTGTTTCTTAAAGTACTTGGTAAAGTTGGTAGCATCTTCGAAACCCATATCGTAGGCAATCTCTTTAATTGAAAGTTCAGAATACGAAAGAAGTCGTTTAATCTCCAATACAACCCTTTCGTCCAGGTGTTCTTTTGCTGATTTTTTCGAGGTAAGTTTAAGTGCGGTATTTAACTTTTTTGAATTGATTCCCAAAATTTCACAGATATCGGACACTTTTGTTTTGTAGCTGATGTTATTATCCAAAGCTTCCTTAAAACGCATGGTTAAATTAAGAACAGAATCATTCTGTGTTCGGGACATAGAGCGTTTATCCTGTTCAAGACGGATTAAAACAATCTTAAGGTAATTCCGAAGCAATTCTTCCTTTTCAAAACCTTTGCCATTAAAATATGCTTGTGCGAGCATTTCAATTAATAGTTTTGTTTCGTTGCCGCATTGCAATCCGATGGGTAATAGTTGCGAATTGAACAGAATAAAATCATACAAATACCTGTAATTCATCTTTTCACGAACCAAAAATTCAGAGGTAAAAAGTATGACGTAGCCCTTAACTTCAGAATTGATGTAGAATTGTTGTACCTGGTCTTTTGCTACCGGAATGAAGGAGCCAGCCCGAAATTTCACCTTATGAAAATCAACTGTATGAGCACCGGTTCCTTCAGAAATAAAAATCAATTGATAAAAATCCAACCGGTGTGGTTTGCCGGCCCTTTTAAAGTTTTTTCTTACTAGTTTTTCCAACCGGAGAATCTCAAATTCACGGGGCAATTCCTCTTTCTTTTTGAAATTATATTTTGGTATCTGCTTCACTGGATTAAAAAAACATGATGCATTGTTACTTTTTCTTTCCAATTAATAATAACGAATCTCCATCTTCGAATTCTTTATATTCTTCGAGCAGTAAAACTTCAAAATAACCTTCAGATAAAATCCTCAGGCTTTTATCTGTTTGATAATTAACAAGTAATCCGTTGAATACTTCATCTCCCTCGCCTTTCCAGAATGAATGGCAAATTATTCCATTGGGATTTAATATAGATGCCTGCCGTTGAATGGATTTCCTTAATTCTTCGTTGGTTAAATGTTGAAGGACTTTATTTGAATATATCCCGTCAAATTTTTTTTGAGTTGCAAGTGTTATCGCATCTAAATTTAAAATAACATCTTTTTCGTTATTACGAATTAACCGATTAAGAAATTCTTTGGAATAATCCGAACCAACAACTTTATAATCTTTTTTTAATAGTTGAAAATCAGTTCCGGGCCCGGAGCCAATCTCAAGCAACACAGAATTTGGCGACAAATAATGTTTTAATTTCTTAATCAATTCTGCGCCATTAACATCTTTTGCCAATTTAATATATTCTTCAACAGATTCTTTTGTTTGATAATAATTTTTAATCATGTCTTTTAAATTTTAAATTGTCGTATTCCGAATAAAGCACCACAATGTACTCAGTAAACAAATATGTTCGCGGAAATAAGAGCCGAAAAACGATTAACTACTTAAAAATGTATTATAAACGTAAAATAACGAACCGACAGCCAAAAAGGTTTGTTTAACTGGAAAACGGCAACGAGTAGTGGAAAAAGTGTAAAAAAAAGAAATAGATTCAACTGACTGCAAAGTAACTGAGAAAAAGAAAATCTAAAATGAAAAAATTTGATGTATTTATTATTGGCTCAGGAATGGCAGGAATGACCGTTTCCAAAAAATGTGCCTCCAAGGGGTTATCAGTGGGAATTACAGATGAATTACCTTATGGCGGAACTTGTGCATTAAGAGGTTGCGACCCCAAAAAAGTGCTTATCGGAGCAACCGAAGCGGCCAACTTTGCTAAAAACCTTCAAGGCAAAGGAATTGACGGTGTGCCTTCCATCAACTGGCAGGATTTAATGACCTTCAAACAATCCTTCACAAAACCAATGCCTTCTAAAATTGAAAAGGGGTACAAAAAAAATGGGATTGAGATGTTTCATTCATCCGCCAAATTCGTAGGGGAAAATCAGCTTAAAGTTGGAGAATCGACCATCCAGGCAGATAAAATAGTACTTGCCACAGGAGCTAAACCCGTACCACTAAATATTCCGGGTAGTGAACACGCATTGACAAGCACTGACTTTCTTAATCTCGACCACTTGCCAAAATCATTGTTATTTATTGGCGGTGGATATATTGCCTTTGAATTTGCACATATTGCAGCCCGTTGCGGTGCAGAAGTAACCATTGTCCACAGAGGTGCATCACCACTTAAAAATTTTGAACAGGATATTGTGCAACACTTGGTCTCGGCAACGAAAGAACTGGGAGTTAAGGTAATTCTCAACACAGAAGTTGTTGAGATAATCAGGGAAAACAATCAATACAAAGTAATCGGTAAAAATGGAAATGAAAAGAAAGAATTTTCAGTATCTGCTGTTTTCAATTCCGCAGGAAGAATTCCGGCTATTTTTAACCTTGACTTAGATAAAGGCAATGTTAAATTCAGCAAGAAAGGAGTTGAAGTAAACGAATACCTTCAAAGCACCACCAATAAAAATGTATATGCAGCTGGAGACACAGGCAACACAATGGGACTGCCACTAACACCAGTTGCAGTTATGGAAGGACATAATTTAGCATCTAACATTATAAAAGGCAATCACAAAAGCCCTGATTACAAGGCAATGCCAACTGTCGTTTTCTCAATCCCTTCAATGGCCTCAGTAGGCCTGACCGAAAAAGAAGCAAAGGCTAAAAAACTGAACTATAAAGTAAATTATCAATCTATTCCTACCTGGTTTAACGCCAGAAGATTGAACGAAAAGCATTATGCCTTTAAGATTTTGCTTGATAAGGACACTGATGAAATTTTAGGGGCACATTTAATTGGTCCGGAAGCAGAAGAAACCATTAACCTGTTTGCAATGGCAATGAACACAGGGCTAAAAGCAAACCAAATAAAAAGTATGGTTTTCTCTTACCCCACACTTGCCTCCGATATATCCAGTATGGTATGAAAAAAATGAATATAAAATGGAAATAATCACTCAATCAATAATAACCTGTCCAAATTGTGGTTTTCAAAAAGAGGAAATCATGCCAACAGATTCATGTCAGTTTTTTTATAAATGCGAAAATTGCCATTCTGTTTTAAAGCCAAAGCAGGGTGATTGTTGCGTGTATTGTTCTTATGGTTCGGTAAAATGTCCTTCAATTCAAAAAGAAAACAGTTGCTGTTGAGGCTTATTTTTTCTTCGTTTAACTAGAGGCAAGGTTGTGGAAAACAATTCATTGTCCAATATTTGCAAAAGAGTGCAATTTATCAAAGTCTAAAAATACTTTCTGAAAAAACAAAATCGATTTTGACAAAAAAAGAATTAAATATCCTATTTTTGGACCTGTGAAAAATAAAATTTATGCCATATCGCTTTTACTATCCTTCTTGGTAGTGTTAAGTCATGAGCTGATTGCTCATCATCACCATGATGATTTGGCATTTGATTTTTCAACTAAGTACGAGCATATTGATGATGACGACCACGGTCATGATAAGGACAATCACCATAATCATGATTCACAAAAGGAAAATGAGAGTTCAGAACACAATCACCCTTTTCCATTTCATCATCATGTCTCCGCAACAAATGACTTTAATATTGAAAGAACAAGTGTTTTAGAATCAAATTCTCAGATTCGAAATGTTGCATTACTCATTTTTGCCAAATTATTTCTTGTTGAGTTCTCAAAACCACCTAACATTGAAGGCAATCTCTACGGAGAACCTCCATTTTTAATACCCTCATTAAGTTACCTCGAAGCATTTGCTTTACGAGGCCCACCTGCTATTGTTTAAATTTTACAGTTTTAATGCATGCATTCGGTAACGAGTTATCGGGTGTTAATTTTGAGTGCTTTTGACCTGTGCTCTTTAGTTTAAAATTTAAACAATTTCAATAATGAATATAAAAATAGCTTTATTTGCTGCGCTTGCGATATTTTTAGCAAGTTGCAATACCAACCATAGTCATGAAACCGAAGAATCGCATCATGACGAGGTTAAAATCCAGTTAACTGCTTACAGCAACGAATTTGAACTTTTTGCCGAAGCCGACCCGTTTACGGTAGGCCAATCCTCCGAAATTTTGTCGCATTTTTCTCATTTACCAAGTTTTAAAGCATTGGAAAATGGAAGTATGACCACCCGCCTTATTGTAAATGGCAAAGAAACAAGGCAAACATTGGAGAAACCAACACGAAAAGGCATTTACAAATTTGAATTAAAACCTGAAACTGCAGGAAAAGGCCAATTGGTTTTTGACATTGAAACAGAAGAAGGAAACTTTCAGTTGCTTGTTCCCAAAGTACAGGTTTTTGCCGATGACCACGATGCCATTCATGCGGCAGAAGATATTGTTATTTCGTCAACCAATGCCACGGTATTTACAAAGGAGCAATCGTGGAAAATTGATTTTGCAACGGCACATCCAAAAACAGAACCATTCGGCCAGGGCATCCGAACAACGGCCCGGGTTGAATCTGCCCAGGGCGACGAGACGCTTATTTCTGCGAAAACAAACGGCATTGTAAAGCTTTCTGCCAAAAATATATTGGAAGGGAAACCCGTATCGAATGGACAGGTCCTGTTTTCAATCTCCGGAAGTGAATTAGCAAATAATAATTCTGCAACCCGTTTTTCAGAAGCTCAAAACAACTATGAAAAGGCAAAGGCCGATTATGAAAGAATAGCAGAATTGGCAAAAGGCAAAATTGTTTCAGAAAAAGACCTGCTCAACGCGAAAAATCAATATGAGAATGCGAAGGTAATTTATGATAACCTGAACAAATATTTCAATGCGTCGGGGCAAAATGTGGTCGGTACAATGAACGGCTATGTTAAACAGGTTTTTGTGCGAAACGGACAATATGTTGAAGCCGGGCAACCCATTGTGATTATCTCACAAAATAAAACGCTTTTGCTACGAACAGAAGTGCAACGAAAATTCGCACCAATCCTGGGTACGATAAATTCGGCGAATATTCACACGCTTCATGATAATCAGACCTATTCACTGGAAGAATTAAACGGCAAAATTGTGTCGGTTGGCAGAAATACCAACAGCGACAATTATTTAATCCCGTTGAGTTTACAGATTGACAATAAAGGCACTTTTGTACCAGGTGGTTTCGTAGAGTTATTCCTAAAAACACTTACAAACGCACAGGCACTGACAATACCTAACTCAGCGTTACTGGAAGAACAGGGAAATTATTTTGTTTTTGTACAAATTACACCTGAACTCTTTGAAAAAAGGGAGGTAAAGACAGGCGCAACTGATGGCTTAAAAACTGAAATCCTGCAAGGGCTTTCTCAGGATGAACGCCTTGTAACCACTGGAGCAATTCTGGTGAAACTTGCACAGGCTACAGGTACTTTAGACGCTGAATCAGGTCACAATCATTAAACAATACGGCTATGTTAAATAATATTATAAAATTTTCACTTAATAATAAGTATTTGGTAATACTTGCTTCTGTTGTTTTGGTGGTTTTCGGGGTGAGGACTGCCACAAACATGGACGTGGACGTATTTCCCGACCTCACCGCACCAACGGTTGTTGTAATGACCGATGCACATGGTATGGCTTCGGAAGAAGTGGAACGTTTGGTTAGTTTTCCAATTGAAACAGCCGTAAACGGAGCCACCGGTATTCGAAGGGTGCGTTCGGCTTCATCGCAGGGTTTTTCTTTTGTATGGGCCGAATTTGATTGGGGAACCGATATTTACAAGGCCCGCCAGATTGTAAGCGAAAAACTAATTGCCGTTTCATCGCTTATGCCTTTGGGCGTTGGACAACCTATGCTCGCCCCGCAATCCAGCATTATGGGCGAAATCTTCTTTGTGGGCTTACAGGCCGACAGCACCAGCATGATGGAATTGCGCACCATTGCCGAATGGAATGTAAAACCATTGATATTGGCTACCGGCGGGGTTTCTCAGGTTACCATCATAGGAGGCGATTACAAACAATACCAGATATTGGCAGACCCTCAAAAAATGAAATATTATGATGTTTCATTGATGGAATTGGCTGATGTTAGTAAGGGGATTAGCAATAATTCTTCAGGTAGCGCCATTCGACAATATGGAAACGAATTTGTTGTTCGCGGGATTGCCCGGACCTCGGATTTGGAAGCCCTGGGCAATTCATATATAAAGTCAAGAAACGGGAAACCTGTAAGGGTTCGCGATGTGGCAGAAGTGAAAATCGGAGGCGCTGTAAAAATGGGGCATGCTTCTGAAAATGCAACACCGGCGATTATTATTTCCATATCGAAGCAACCCAACACAAACACCCTCGATGTTACGGAACGAATTGAAGAAAACCTGGCCGTCCTTCAGAAAACCCTTCCGGCAGACATTCGAATGGACACGAAGATTTTTCGCCAGGCCGATTTTATTGAAACTTCGGTGAACAACGTACAACGTGCATTAATTGAAGGAGGCATATTTGTTATTGTCATTCTTTTCTTATTTCTGGGCAGTTTTCGCACTACAATTATTTCCCTGCTTGCCATTCCCTTGTCGCTGCTGGGCGCTATTTTAGTTCTCAATGCATTGGGTTTGAATATTAATACCATGAGTTTGGGTGGAATGGCAATTGCTATTGGTTCGCTGGTTGACGATGCCATTATTGATGTGGAGAATGTTTACAAGCGCTTGCGGCAAAATCAACAAAAACCAAAAGCAGAAAGGCAATCATCGTTTACCGTTGTATTTGAGGCTTCAAAAGAAATAAGGTCATCCATCCTAAATGCGACGTTAATTATCATGGTAGCATTTTTACCACTGTTTTTTCTATCGGGCATGGAAGGCCGGATGCTGCAACCTCTGGGTATATCATTTATTGTTTCTTTGTTTGTGTCGCTGATAGTGGCCATGACCCTGACCCCGCTGTTGACAAAGTTGCTGCTGACCAACGAAAAATATCTTGCCAAAAATGAAAAAGAAAAATGGTTGGTACGTAAACTTTCATACTATTATGAGAAAGCGCTTTCCTGGTCGTTGAATCACAAAAGCCTTGTTATCCTTTCCACACTTGCCATGTTTATTGTTTCACTTTTTGTATTTTCTTCAATGGGACGTAGCTTTTTACCAGAGTTCAACGAAGGTTCCCTTACTTTATCGGTAGTAACCCAACCCGGAACTTCATTGGAAGAAAGCAACCGCCTGGGCAATTTGGTAGAAACTGAATTATTAACGATTGATGAAATAGAAAGCACCGCAAGAAGAACCGGACGCGGGGAGTTGGACGAGCATTCGCAAACCGTGAACAGTGCGGAAATAGATGCAAATTTTAGACTGGATGAACGCAGCCGCGAGGAGTTTATGGCAGACGTAAGGGAGACCGTCGCCCGCATACCGGGAATTGCAGCAACAGTAGGTCAACCACTTGGCCACCGTATCGACCACATGCTTTCGGGCACAAGGGCAAACATTGCCATTAAGATTTTTGGCACCGATTTGAATAAAATGTTCACACTCGGCAACCAGATTAAAAGTTCAATTTTGGACATCGAGGGTTTGGTGGACGTAAATGTTGACCAGCAGATTGAGATACCACAACTTCAGATTAAAGCCAACCGCGAGATGTTGGCATATTACGGAATTACTGTTGAGCAATTCAATGAATTTGTTGATGTTGCCTTTGGAAGCGAAAAGCTGGCAGATATTTATGAAGGCCAGCGACGCTTCGATTTGGTGTTGCGGCTGAACAAAAATTATACGGAAACAATTGAAGGTGTACGTTCGGCTTTAATTGATACGCACGACGGTAAAAAAGTGCCATTGGAAGAAGTTGCAGAAATTGTTTCTGTTTCCGGGCCAAGTTCCATCAGCAGGGAAAATGTACAGCGCAAGGTTGTTATTGCCGCAAATGTGGCAGGCAGGGATTTGCGTGGAGTGGTTGAAGATATACAGGCGAGGGTAAATGAGAACATTGAATTTCCCGAAGGATATCGCGTAGAATACGGCGGACAGTTTGAAAGTGAGGCAAAAGCATCGAGAACCTTGTTGTTTACTTCCATTCTTGCAATATTAATTATTTTCCTTTTACTGTTTCAGGAATTCAGAAATTTCAAACTTGCAGGTATCATATTGCTCAACCTGCCCCTGGCATTGATTGGCGGTGTATTTGCAATCTATTTTACATCAGGCGTTTTAAGCATTCCCGCAATTATCGGCTTTATAACACTTTTTGGTATTGCAACCCGAAACGGAATCCTGCTGATTTCAAACTATCAACGACTACAGGCGAAAGGAACATCCTTAAATGAAACTGTCATAAATGGCTCATCCGACCGTTTGAACGCAATTTTAATGACTGCTCTTACAGCAGCCCTTGCATTAATACCATTGGCTATGAAGGGTGACTTGCCTGGCAACGAAATTCAAAGCCCGATGGCGCAGGTAATTTTAGGCGGTTTACTTACCTCCACCTTGCTAAATATATTTATTGTGCCAATAGTTTATAGCATTCTAAATAATCGTGGAATCATTAAAACGAAAAATTCATGAAGAAAATAATTATAACGATAGTAAGTGTTATCGTGTCCAATTTATCTCTTTTCTCGCAAAATAGAGTTGAAAGCGTTCTCAATGAGATTGAAAAGAACAATACAACACTGACAGCCCTTCAACAAAGTATGGAAGCCAAACAATTAGAAAATAAAACCAATATCTACCTTCAAAACCCCGAAGTTGAATTTAACTATTTGTGGGGCAATGATGTTATTGGAAACCGGAAGGATTTTAGCGCCATCCAAACATTTGATTTTCCGACAACCTACAAGTATAAAAAGGAGATTTCCAACATAAAAAATGAACAGGTAGCACTTGAATACCAAAAACAGCGAAAAGACTTGTTGCTGGAAGCTCGTTTAATCTCCTACGATTTGGTTTACAATAATGCTTTGTTATTGGAACTTTCAAAGAGGCTCAACCATGCGCAAAGTATTGCCAACTCGTATAAATCGAAATTCGATATTGGGGAAACTAATATTCTGGAATACAACAAAGCGCAATTAAACTTGCTGAATTTAAGTAATGAAATGGAATCGCTCAACGTAAAAAGAGATGCTTTGCTGGGTGAGTTGACCCGCTTAAACGGAGGTATCCCCATTGAATTTACGGCAAGTGAGTTTGCAACCACGCCAATCCCTGCCGATTTTGAACAGTGGTACGCTCAAGCCGAACAAAGTAACCCGCTGTTGAATTGGTTGAAAAAGGAGATGGAATCTACCGAAAAACAAGTTGGTTTGAACCGGGCTATGAGCTTGCCTAAATTAAAAGCAGGTTATATGAGCGAAAACGTTATTGGACAAAAATTCCAGGGCATTACGCTTGGTTTATCAATCCCTTTATGGGAAAACAAAAACCAAGTGAAATATGCCGAAGCTAATGCCGCTGCAATTGAAAAAACGGCAAACGACCAAAAAGTGCAGTTTTACAATCGGTTAAAACTTTTGCATGCAAAAGCAATCGGGCTTCAGAATAATGCAAGCGATTATAAATCGAGACTAAAAACTTTTGACAGTTCAGAATTACTAAAAAAAGCACTGGACAAAGGGGAAATTTCACTGATTGATTATATTCTTGAACTTTCGATATATTACGAAAGTGTAAACAAATTGCTCCGGTCAGAACTGGAAATGAACAAAACGTTGGCAAAATTAAATCAATATTTATGACAGAAATTAAATCCAATTACGAAAACAAAACCATGTGGGTAGTCTTACTGACTGCTGTCACAATGGTTGTAGAAATAATTTTTGGACTGACAACCAAATCAATGGCTTTACTGGCCGATGGCATTCACATGGGTTCCCATGTGTTTGCTATTGGCCTGAGCTGGATTGCTTATATCATCGTGAGAAGGGTTTCCAAAAGCGAAAAATTTAGAGGCAATTCAGGTAAAATCCTTTCCCTTTCGGGTTACAGCAGTGGTTTGATGCTGCTTATTTTCGCCGTTGTTATCATGGTTGAGGCAATCCAACGCTTTTATAATCCTGTGAATATTGTTTATAAAGAAGCGATATTAGTTGCCATTATCGGTTTAATAGTAAATATTGCCAGCGCATTTATTTTGCATCACAAACAAGAACACAGCGACCACAATATCCGGGCAGCTTATTTGCATGTAATAGCCGACACCCTTACCAGTGTTTCAGCCATTCTGGGCCTGACTGCCGCGATGATTTGGGATATTCCGTTTATTGATACCATCGCCGCATTAATCAGTTCTTTTGTTATTATTAAATGGTCGGTCGGGCTATTGAAAGATTCGGGAAAAGTATTGTTGGATATTGACCAAAACAATCAGAAACATGAACACCATCATCACTAAAAGTGTAATAACCTGCCCTAATTGCGGGTATCAAAAAGAAGAAGAAATGCCGACAGACACATGTCAGTTTTTTTATGAATGTGTAAAATGTAAAACAGTCTTAAAACTCCATAAAGGGTGACCGCTGTGTGTTTTGCAGTTTTGGTAGCGTGAAATGCCCGTCAAAGCAGTTAAATGATAGTTGTTGTTAGCTATTAAGAAATGAAACCGACACAATGAAAAAGGATATTACCAGACAACTCCAGTCCCGAAACATCAAACCAACCGCCATGCGGCTGTTGATTTTACAAGTCTTAACCGACCAAAAAACTGCCATAAGTCTACCGGAACTGGAAAACAAATTAGAAAAAGCCGATAAAGCCACTTTATACCGTACCCTAAAGACCTTTCAGGATAATAAACTCATTCATAGCATCGACGATGGCACAGGCTCAGTCAAATATGCTTTGTGCCAGGAAACTTGTGAATGCCATCCCGAAGACCTTCATGTACACTTTTTATGCACCAAGTGCGAAAAAACGTTCTGCCTAAATGATATTTCAATTCCAAATTTAAATCTCCCCAAAGATTTTTATCTGGAAAGCGTGAATATGGTGGTGAAAGGGGTATGTTCCAATTGCGACTAATAAACTTTGCAACCCGGTTGCATCAACATTTTATTAGTTTTACCGCTGTAATTTTTTGAATAATAAAAAAGCAGATAATAGCTTGAGCTTAAAAGAAAGATATAATGGTATATTACTTCAGTTTTATTTACGAATGCATCAATTTTAAAATCGAAAAAAAAGGGATTGTTGTGTTTTCTGTTTATTCGGCTCTGTAAAATGCCTTCCCGAACAGAAAGAAGGAAAATGCTGTTAGATGAATTAGTTAATTATCAATACATTTAAAATTTGAAAGATGAAATTTTTAAAAACCAGTTTATTGTTTATTGCAATTGCAGCTTTTGCATTTGCTTCCACTGCAGTTCATGCAGGAGATCTTGAGAAAGATGTAATTAGTGTAGAAAAAGACACAACCCGGAATAATGTGATTTCTTACGAAGTCTTTGGCATGGATTGCCCGGGTTGCCAGTCGGCGCTTGAAAAACAGGTAAAAAAGATAGAAGGTGTTGCCGATGCCAAAGCGAGCTTCAAAGAAAAAGAAGTGGTAATTGAGTTGGAATCCGGGGCAAAAGTTACGGATGAAGAAATTGAAAACCGGATAAAGAAGGCAAACTTTACACCTGGAAAGAAAAAAGCTGCGGATAAAGATGAAGAATAAAATAATTCTTTCAGCGTTGCTGCTGGCAGTCCTGCTGCCGGCGGCATTACAAACAAAAGCAGAAGGAATCAGCGTAGATGCCGGATTAACACCGGCACAAGACCGCATCATTATCAGGTTGCAGTACAGAAACATTTTTAATCAAATGGGCGGTAACGACATCGTCATGCACATGATGCCGATGGTCGCAGCTTATGGTTTAACGCCCAATATTACCATAATGATGCGGAATGTGTACCGTGCAGTTGGTACAAATGAAACAATGATGGAGATGGACAGCCGGTGGATGGATCCGTTTCTTATGGGAAAGGTCAAGCTGTATCGCCTCAATACCCGAACATACAATTTTGGCGTTGCCGGTTTTGCAGGGACTACATTTCCCATCCTGAACAGTTCGGTTTCTAAAACTTACAGTCCTGTACTGGGAATAAATGCTTCGTACCGGCCCGGGCTTTGGTCGTTTGATTTAAACAATGCATACGAATGGGTGAATTACAATACCAAAGAAAACCAGTCAACAGCCCGGCAATTGCAATTAAATCTGGCTATTTCGCGCAACATTATTTTGCCCGGAATTGAAAACTGTATATTTGCGCCGGTGCAGGAATTTTCATTTGCAAGAAATTATCCAACCTCGGGAGAATCAAGTTCCTTTGGATTTATTTCTCCGGGTTTTCAACTGGTTTCGCCTCACGTAAAATTTGAAGGTTTATATCAGATCCCTGTAAATTCTGATAAATCAGCAATCAATTATGGTAGAAGATTAATTCTTGGATTGAGGTTTATGTTTTAATTTCGGATGAAAATAGCTTCAGTTTGAGAAAAGAATTATGAACAAACAGAAACTTATCAATACAGCTTTTATCCTCGCTGTTGTTACCGTATTTTACAACATTGCGGAGGGCTGGTTTCGGTTTTCTTTGGAGTTAGCGACGAAACTCTGGCGCTGTTGGGTTTTGGTGTAGACAGTTTTGTTTAAGTGCTGTCGGGAATTGGAATTCTGCATATGATTTACCGGATGAAAAAAAACGGCAAAAACGATGTAGGAGCCAGGGACAGGTTCTAACGACAGGCGCTGAAAATAACAGGAACGGCCTTTTATATTCTTACAGGCGGTTTGATAGTCGGGTCAGTATTAAACATCGTTACCGGGGCCAAACCCGAGACAGCCACACCGGGCATAATCATATCGGCATTATCAATTCTTACAATGTATTTTTTAATGACCTGGAAATTGCGGATTGGTAAAAAATTAAATTCCGACGCCATAATTGCCGATGCAAATTGTACAAAATCATGTTTTTACCTTTCATTCATTCTGCTTGCATCGAGCGGTTTATATGAACTTTTTGGGATTAGCTGGCTCGATATTGCCGGTTCGCTGGGTATTGCCTGGTTTGCTTTTTCAGAAGGCAGAGAACCCTTTGAAAAAGCCAAACGCAAAGAATTAAAATGTGAATGCGATTGATTAATAACCGCCACTTTTTTTCGCTACAATCATGCGAGGGATAAAACTTTTTTAATTACGCCGTCAACTCTGCGATGTTGGTCGGTTCACGACCGAACACAGTGGAAGCAGATAAGCGATAGTTTTGTAATTTCGAAATATTTATTCAATTAAGCTCTTGAATAATTGAATTATAGTATTAACTTTATTGCAATTCATAAAATAAGACAATGAAAGGACGGGAATTTAAAGATGTCATGTACGACGGGCTTGCCAAACTGATGAAAGCCCTGGCCAACCCGGCACGCCTCGAAATCATTGAGATGCTTTCGCAAGGAGAAAAAAGCGTGGAAGGGATTGTACAGGCAACAAGCCTGACTTTTGGCAATGCTTCCCAGCATTTACAGGTATTAAAAAACAACAACATTGTAAAATCAAGAAAAGAAAAACAATACGTTTTCTATTCAATAATCAATGATGAGTTTCTTTTATTATACCAGCATGTTATAAAATATGCTGTTCAGGAAATTGCCGAACTTGAAAAAACATTGAACCGGCAACGGGAAGATAACAAAGCCTCAAATTCTGTAAGCCTTGATGAACTTGAAACAATGATTCACAACAAAAATGTATTGCTGATGGATGTGAGGCCTTCAGCAGAATTTGAGTTCGACCACATTTCTGGTGCGATTTCCGTCCCCATGAAAGAATTGTTGTGCTGCCTGAAAGATTTTTCAAAAGAGCAGGAAATTATTGCTTACTGCCGAGGGCCATTCTGTGTTTTGGCCGATGAAGCGGTGAGGGTACTTTCCGAAAAAGGGTTTAAAGTCAGGAGATTGGATGAAGGCTATCCCGAGTGGAAAATGAGACAGTTGGAAAGAATTTGAAATGGAAAAACCAATTTACCTCGATTACAACGCAACCACCCCCATTGCCCCGGAAGTAGCTGAAGAAATGCTGCCTTATATCCGGACTCATTTTGGAAATCCTTCGAGCAGCTATGCCATTGGAAGGCACAACAAAGAAGCCATCGAAAAGGCGCGAATGCAGGTTGCAGGTTTGCTTGGTACAAGACCCGAAGAAATCATTTTCACAAGCGGCGGCACCGAATCAAACAACCATGCCATCCGTGGGGCTGTTTTTGCAAATCAACAAAAAGGAAAACACATCATCACTTCGCAGGTAGAGCACCCGGCTGTTGCAGAAGTTTGCAGATTTCTTGAAAAACAGGGTTATGAAATTACCTGGCTTCCTGTGGATACTTATGGAAAAGTAAACCTGGAGGATGTTGAAAAAGCCATCCGCCCTGATACGGCATTGATTACCATTATGCACGCCAATAATGAAGTTGGCACCATTCAACCAATAAAGGAAATTGGGAACATTGCAAAAAGTCATGGTGTACTTTTTCACACCGATGCGGCACAATCAATTGGAAAAATTAAAACGGATGTGAATGAACTGGACGTAGATTTGCTTTCCGTTGCCGGGCATAAACTTTACGCGCCCAAAGGTATCGGCGCTTTGTACATCAGAGATGGTGTGAAACTTGAACATCTGATTTTTGGCGCGGGGCAGGAACATGGATTCCGCCCCGGGACAGAAAATGTAGCCTACATTGTGGCACTTGGTAAAGCCTTTGAATTAGTCAAAGATAATCTTCAGACCAACAACAATCATCTTTCGCAAATGCGTCAACGTTTATTAGACGGATTGATAGAAAAATGTCAGACAACAATAAAACTAAATGCAGACCTAAACAACTGTCTGCCCAACACGCTGAGCATCGCCTTTGAAAATGTGGATGCGCACACACTTTCTTCGCTGGTCAGTAAAAAAGTCCTGTTTTCAACAGGTTCGGCCTGCCATGCCGATTCGGTCGAAATTTCGCCGGTGCTGAAAGCAATGCAGGTAAATTCACGCGTAGCAGCCGGAACGGTGCGCATTTCAACAGGTAAATACATCACAGTAAAAGAAATTGACTATGCCGTGGATACCATTTCAGATGCTGTAAATAAACTTTTATAAATCAAAAATTTAACTCAGTTTTTATGAAAAAATCAATTTTTGTCTTGGCAATTATGTTGCTGCTAACCTCGACTAACCTTTCATCAAAATCAAATCCGCAACCTTCTTCAGAATCCCCTACTTCCATCGGGATGGTGATTTATTCAAACGATGTGGAAACCGTTTGGAATACATTCCGTTTGGCCAATTATTCAAAAAACCAGGGAGACACCGTTCAGGTTTTTCTGTTAGGGAAAGGAGTTGAAGTGGATAACCTGGTAAACGACAATGAGGATTTAAAACAACAGGTTGATGCTTTTCTCGAAAAAGGCGGTGAAATTCAGGGTTGCGGAACTTGTTTGAAAAGCCGTAAAAACGATGAACCACAGGTTTGCACCTTCTCCTCATTGGCTGATTTGTATCGAATAATCCGAAAAAACAAAATTGTATTAACTTTTTAATTAACGAATATGCTTCAAAAATTAATGAAGGCAGCCATGCCACCGGAAAAAATGATTGAGATGTTTACTTACCAAATAATAAGTAATCAATCTATTGAAGAAATAACTGAAAAAGTTCCCATTGCGTGTAAAAAAAACAAATTCGCCTTGCTGACAACCTATAATTATCACGAAATTGTTGAAGGCAAAGGTTTCCCTATCAAACGAAAAGTTTGGATTTATGAAATTTGCCAGGCAAAAACTGCAGCAGCGATGCTCACCGATTTTCCTCACTTTTCAATATTTATGCCCTGCAAATTGGCTATTTATGAAAATGAAGGCAAAACGGTTATCTCAACCATGAACATGGAGATTATGCTTAATGCTGTCAAAGCGAATCAAGAGCTATTTAAAGAAGCAACTTCTCTTTTTAATACCTTAAAATCATTGATGGATTCACTATCTAAAGAATAACAAATTCGAGTAAACAAAACGTTAAAATCAATTGAAATGCAAAAAATACTTATTTTAATTAATGACGCACCTTACGGGTCAGAAAAGGCATACAATGCGTTTCGTTTGGCAAATCAACTTGGTAAAGAACACGAGCAAGTTGATGTAAGAATATTTCTTATGGCAGATGCCGCATCATGTGCAGTTGCAAACCAGAAAACCCCAAACGGTTACTACAATATTGAGCGGATGCTAAAATTCTCGATTGCAAAAGGGGCAAAAATTAAAATCTGTGGTTCGTGTGGCGATGCCAGAGGACTGAAAACAATACAAATGATTGAAGGAACAGAAATCAGCACAATGGCTGAATTTACAAATTGGGTTGTTGATAGTGATAAAATTTTGACATTTTAAACGATGGCGAAAACCCTTTCAACCTGTTTCCCAACGAATATGTAGCATGATTCAGGGAAAATAAAAATACATTTCAATTGGAATTGCTTGCTTTAAAGCAGTTGGTAGTTCTTGTTTGTTTAAAACGAATTGAATTAAAGTGAAAATTCATTTATTTTTCTAACGGTGTTATTGTTTTAAAAATATTTTTATACGTTTGTACCCTACAAAAGCAATAGGATTATTAAATAAAAAAGCTTTTAAATGAATAAAACATTTTCCATAAACAACATAATGAATATGTGTTGCTGTATGCTCTTCAGGCATGTGGAAGGTGTTGATATTATTTCCGTTTAAAAATTAATCTTTAATTATTATAGGGAAGCCTTTCACAAAATGTGAAGGGCTTTTTTTTTATCCAAAAAAATCAAAAAATTATGACAGATTTAAATTTTCAAATTCAGGGAGAAGCTCAAACGGCAGCACGCTTTGTTGCCGGCGCAAGACAGTTTAGTATCGTAATCGACGAACCACCCGTTCTTGGCGGGGACGACTTCGGGGCCAACCCGGTCGAGTATTTACTTGCAAGTTATGCCGGATGTATTAATGTAGTTGCCCACTTAACTGCTAAAGAGTTGGGCATAAAAGTGGAGAAATTAAGTATTAAAGTAGATGGCAACTTAAACCCGGCACGGCTTTTTGGCCAATCATATGAGGAACGTGCAGGATTCAAACACATTAGTGTGGATTTTGCTCCAATCACCGATGCAGAACCGGAAAAAATTAAGTTGTGGATAGAAACCATTAAAAATCGTTGTCCAATAAACGACAACCTGTCTAATGCAACTCCATTAACTCTCAATGTAGTTTACGAAGAAATAACAGTTTAAAATTATTATCATGGCAAATATTTATAATAACATAACCGAAACAATTGGCAGGACACCATTGGTACACCTTAATAGCATTAACAAAGGAAAAGCAATAATTCTGGCAAAACTTGAATCATTTAATCCGGGAGGATCGGTTAAAGACTGTATTGCACTGGCAATGATTGAAGCCGCTGAAAACGAAGGCGTGTTAAAACCAGGGACAGTAATAATTGAGCCTACCAGCGGCAACACCGGTATCGGACTTGCGCTGGTAAGTGCGGCGAAAGGATACAAATTAATATTGACCATGCCCGAAAGCATGAGTGTTGAAAGACGAAAAATATTAAAAGCTTACGGTGCTGAACTGGTTTTAACACCTGCATCCGAAGGAATGAAAGGCGCAATTGCCAAAGCCGGGGAACTGGCTAAAGAACATTCGAATCATTTTATTCCGCAACAATTTCAAAACAAAGCCAATCCTGAAATACACAGACAAACAACTGCAATAGAAATTTGGGAAGATACCGAAGGTGCTGTCGATATTTTTGTTGGAGGCGTTGGCACAGGCGGAACCATTACCGGAGTGGGCGAAGTCCTGAAAGTAAAAAATCCGGAAATAAAAGTTTATGCCGTCGAACCATCCGGTTCTCCTGTTTTGTCGGGAGAACCGCCCGGGCCGCATAAAATACAGGGTATTGGTGCCGGATTTATTCCCGATATTCTTAACACAGAATTTTACGATGACATTATTAAAGTAGAAGAAAAAGATGCTCTTGAAACTGCCAGAAATCTTGCGAAACTCGAAGGAATTTTTGCAGGAATTTCATCGGGGGCAGCCCTGGCCGCTGCACTTCTGTTGGCAGAAAAACCTGAAAATTACGGAAAAGTTATTATAGTTGTACTTCCCGATACTGGTGAACGTTATTTCAGTACGGCTCTATTTGAAAATAATTAATCGTTAAAACCATATATAATTATCGCTATCGGCTTCTTCTCAATTTTTTTTGATAAAAAAGTAGGGTTGGATATAAGTTATGGGGTGTACTACTAAAGAATGACAAAAACGTTAAAAATTAAAATCATGAAAAAAGTAGTTGAAGTTTTAGTGGTGGCTTTATCGGTGTTCGTTATTTCCTGTCAAAAAGAGCAGGACCTGTTGCCCCAATCAGATTTGCTGAATGAAAAATCAGCCCAAATTGTAGTTGATGAAATCTCAGTTGATAATGCAATAGCCGATATTGACTTTGAAAGCGACTTTTTTATTGGCGCTGAAGGCATGATGACCGGAATGCAGGGCGGCGGGATGATGCATGGCGGTGGAATGTACGGCGGCGGCATGAATTGGGGTTCAAACAATTCGATGCACTACCAGACAGGACAACACCCCGAATACAGTATGCACGGAAACCAGGGGCAATACCCTGATTCAATGGTTATGAATTACGGCATGGGAACACACCTCAACAACGGAAGGGTAATGAGTGGTTCAATGGTTATTCACACCTCTAATGAGCCAAATGGAAACGGATATACCAGAGAAATTACCTATGGGGGTTTTCATGTGGATTCTATGAGTATTTCCGGAATGACAACTGTTGTTGTTTCAGGCGACCATCAAAATGAGGGAATGCATTCTGTTTCAGGAGATTTACTGATTACAATGCCGGATGGCACTACCATTCATCGTGAATCGGAAATTGTAAGAGTATGGCTGGAAGGCAACGATACAAAACTTGACCCGACTGATGATGTTATGCAGGTTACCGGACATGTGATAAACACAATTAACGAAAACGGGACAGAAACCATTTACCGGAAAGATATTATTGAACCATTAATTAAATCGACTGGTTGCCGGTATTTTTCACAAGGGATTATTGAATTGTCGCAAGATGGAAATTTAATAGCTACCTTAAATTACGGTGACGGAGAATGCGATGATGCTGCAATTCTGACAAAAAACGGGGAGGAATCTTTAGAAATTGTACTATCTGAAAACGACCATTGTTCAGGGAACCAGGCAAATGGAATGGGAATGGGTCACTCAAACCAACATGGCAACGAAACCGGAACAAACCATGACAATGGAAATGGCACGGGCAATGGAAATGGAATGGGCCAGGGTCACGGTACGGGACATGGCAATGGTTAAAAGCTTGCCTTAAGAATTTGCTTTGGTTTCGATTGGTTTACGCAATAAACTGCACCTCCGCAGAATAAATAAATGAATTGAAACCAAAGCGTTACGTTCTTTGTTTTGCTAAGTATCACAGAAATCTGAAACATTGACAAAAGAAGATTTTAAAAAAATATTCGATACGAATTTCGATGAAATACGTAGCTACGCTTTCTACCGCTGCAACGATACCGAACTTGCTACCGATATTGCCCAGGAATGTTTTTTGAAATTGTGGGAAAAAAGGGAGAAAATCAGGTTAAACCATGTAAAGGGCTTGCTGTATAAAATGGCTTCCGATTTATTTATTAATCATTTTCACCATCAAAAGAGAACGAAATTGTTGTTTCAGAATATCACATTTCAGGAACAGGATTATTCGCCTGAGGAACTTTTGTCTTTTGACCAACTAAAAGAGAAATACGAAACTTTGATACTTGAAATGCCGGATAGGGAAAGAACAGTATTTCTGATGAGCAGGATAGATGGGCTTATGTATAAGGAAATTGCAAACCGGCTCGGGCTAAGTGTAAAAGCAGTTGAAAAAAGGATGAAAAATGCGCTAAACTTTTTACGTACGTCATTAATTGCAACTGATTAAAATGAAACAGATGAGCAGCATAGAAGAAATAAATGCGGAAACCGAAAGATTGTTCTTGGGAGCAAAAGTTGAGTGGGGCGAAAACAAAGAACTAATCTGGGAAAATAATTTTGACAGATTGTTTCAGGAAAAGAAAGGCAAAACGGTTGATTTTAAAAATCGGATTGTGAAACTAAGTTTTGCAGCCTCTTTTTTAATTCTCGTCGGAATCGGTTCTTTTGGTTGGTTTTACAACAATATGTATGTTGCCCCAAAAGGGGAACATCTTTCCGCTACATTGCCCGATGGCTCAATTGTGGAATTAAATGCCGCATCAACATTAAAGGTTTATCCTTTCCGGTGGCAGGTGGTCAGAAGTGTTCAGTTTGAAGGCGAGGGCTTTTTTGAAGTTCAAAAAGGAAAAAAATTTACAGTTAATTCAAAATATGGCAAAACTTCGGTTTTAGGCACATCTTTTAACATTTTCTCACGCGATGATACATACCGTGTTTTATGTGTGACCGGGAAAGTAAATGTTTCAGGAACAAAAGATGCCCCGGTTATTTTAAACCCCAATGAACAGGTAATTTTAAAATCGGGAAAGATTTTAAACCAACTGGAAAATATTTCGCCTGAAAATATAACGTCCTGGAGATTCAACCAGTTTATTTATACAGCCGCCCCGTTCGGTGAAGTAATTAAAGAAATTGAACGGCAGTATGGCATATCTATTTCATCTAATAAAACACTGGACAGGACCATTTCTGTTAGTTTTCAAAAAGATCCTGATGTTGAGAAGGTGTTGTCAATGGTTTGTAAACCTTTGGGCTATACATACGTTAAAAAGTCGGAATCAAATTATTTAATAACCGGCGATAACTAAAAAGTGAAGAATTCCATATTTTTAATGCTGTTCCTGTTATTCATTACGTGGAACGTTATAGCTCAATCGCAAAAAATAAGAGTTGATGCGGTGGACATTCCGCTCAATGAAGTTTTTATTGAGTTGCGGGACAGGTATAGCTTTCAATTCACATTCGACGACAAGTCCCTTTCAAAATATAAAATCACCGTTCACCGGGAATTTGAATCGAAAGATGCCGTTGTTTCCTACCTGCTGCAAGGGATTCCATTCGAATTCGAAAAAAACGGAGTTGTATTTGTAATTTTTCCGTCGCAAAAAACAACCACCAACACAAAAAATAAAATCACAAACATTAGCGGACAGGTGGTTGAAGCAGAAACATACGAACCGCTGCCATTTTCCTACATCCTCATTAACAACCGCCAGGTGCAGTCCGACCAAAATGGGAATTTCAATTTTATCGCATCTGCCGACACCTCTTTCAACATGCAAATTTCGCATCTGGGCTACTTTGTTTACGATACGTTGTTTTCAAGCAGCCTGAACCAAAAATTTGAACTTACACCCTCGGTAACCGAACTTAAAGAAGTAAAAGTAGAAGGGTTTGATGTTGAAAGGGCTACCCTGATTGGAAATGCAGCCGGGCACATGAAAATAAACCATACCATTGCGCCCTATCTTCCGGGTTACGGCGACAATGCCGTTTACAATGTTTTGCGTTTAATGCCCGGGGTTTTGGCATCCGGCGAACAATCGTCAGATTTGCTGGTCTGGGGAGGTTATGAAGGTCAAAGCAAAATTGAACTGGATGGATTTACAATTTTCGGGCTTAAAAATTTTAATGATAATATTGGGGTTGTAAACCCACTGCTTATTAAAACTATCCGTGTTTTAAAAGGGGGCTACGAAGCCGGTTATGGCGACCGGGTTGGCGGGATTATCCGTATTACAGGCAAAAACGGAAATCGGGCAAAACCCTCAATCACGCTTAACGTGAATAACTCAACCGTCAATTCTTTAGTTGAGATTCCGGTAAGCAGAAAATCTACGCTGGTTGGCGCTTACCGGCAAACGTATTACGAACTTTACAATCCCTACGATTTGAATATTTTTGGGCACAGGGAGTTGTCGAATTCAGCTAATCAGCATAACGGAAATCACGACTATTTCAATGGGATGGTTGATGTGCTGGTGGTTCCCGACTACAAATTCAGCGATGCCAATTTAAAATATACATACCGCGGCGAAAAAGACGATATTTTTTCAGCTTCGTTTTATAGCGGGGGCGACCGCTATTCCTACAATATCGAGAGAGAGTTCGATAATTTTCAGTTGGGCAATAACTATAATGAAAGGAACAAACAATTTGGGGCGTCAGCTGGTTATTCAAAATTTTGGGGAAGCAATCATAAAAGTGAAATAAGCATAAGCCATTCTAGGTTCGACAATGAAACAACTGAGTTCAATTCCTCATCAGAAATGATGGGAAATAACGGGGAACACGGAATGGGACATGAAAGTGGGCAAAGCAACAACGAAATAGTACAGGTTGATAATGAAATAGATGAATCTTCCGTTAAAATAGTGCATCATGTTTCTCTTATTAATGGGATTCAGCTTGACTTAGGTTTGGATTTTCAACAGAACAATGTATTGCTTTACCGAAAAGAAGAAGGTCAGGACCTAATCGACTTAAATGGCTTATCTGAAAAATATACCGGGTTTGTCCAGAGTACATTTCCGGTAAACAAAAAATTTACAGTAAAACCCGGGTTGCGCGCAATTTACGAAAATGAAACAGGTAAAATGTTTTACGAACCCCGGTTGAGCGCTTCCTTTAACCTTTCCGAAACCGTAAGATTAAATGCTGCATGGGGACAATATCACCAGTTTATATCCAAAACATCATTTGTTGATAATAACCTGAATTATTCCTGGTTTTGGACAGCCAGTGACGGTAAGACAATTCCGGCATTAAACGCACAACATTGGGTTGGTGGAATTTCATACAACAAAAACGATTTTTTGCTAAGCGTTGAGGGTTATTTTAAAAAAACCGACGGGATTACCCGATACTACAATGAGACAATGGAAACCGGTGAAGGCTTTTATTCAGGAAAAAGTAGAAGTTATGGCATTGATTTTTACTTAAAAAAAGAAGACAAAAAGAATGTAGCCTGGGTTTCATATACCCTAAGCAAAGTGGAGGAAAATTTTTCGTTCGACCCTTCAAAACACTATCGGCTTGCACCCCACGACCAGCGGCACGAACTTAAATTTGCCGGAATCTATAATTGGAAATCCCTCTATTTTTCAGCCAATTATGTTTATGGTTCGGGTTTCGAAATTATGAAAAGTTTTAATGATGACGACACATCAATTCCCTTTTACAGTAGGCTCGATGCTGCTGTAATTTATAAATTCGGCAGAAGGAAGGTTAACGGGAAATTAGGGTTGTCAGTATTAAATGTTCTAAACAGGGCAAACATAAAATACTCCAATTTACGACGGGTTGAATCCGGCACTTCGGAAATCGTGAATGTGCATTCGGAAGCCGTACCTTTTACCCCTACTTTGTTTTTAACATTGGGAATATGAAATAAAACCATGAGAATCGTAACCTTTGGTTCAGTTCCCTGGTATCATTCTTTGTTTTAGCATTTGATTTGTGGCGATGTCACCCAACAACTGGGGAATTTTTCCCCCACTTAGCCGCCTTAAATATCACCCAATTAAGTGTCTGAATACAAGAAGTTTATGTGTCTATCGGAATTCAATGCACTATGGCATGGTTTTTTCTTTACTTCTTGACAAACAAAAAAAATGAACCGAAAACAATTTCTAAAGAATTCAACAAAAGGAGTTGCATTTGCCACTTTATTTCCTTCCCTGGCTTTTTGCACTACCAACGGGAAGCAAAAACCAATTCCCGGCAGCTACAGCATAACACAAAATTTTGAACCTGATACAGATATTGAGTTAACAGCTACTCCCACGGAATTACAACTGTTTACGGGAAATAAAACAAATATTTACACTTATCAGTTGAAATTAATCTCCGGTGATAACGCGGCGCATGAAAAATTGCCCGGTTCTTATCTCGGTCCCATCATCCGCGTGAAACAGGGTCAGAAAATCCGTATCCGTTTTAAAAACCAACTTCCCCGCGAAAGCGTCGTACACTGGCATGGTTTGCACATCCCGCCCGAAATGGATGGCCATCCCATGTATGCGATAGAAAACGGCGAACAATACATTTATGAATTCGAAGTGAACAACCGCCCTGGCACGTATTGGTTCCACCCGCACCCCGATAAAATTACCGGGCCGCAGGTGTATCAGGGGTTGGCCGGATTGTTTATTGTAGAAGATAACAACAGCGGTTTGCCCTCCGGCGAATACGATGTTCCATTGATTCTCCAGGACAGGATGTTCGACAACAGCAACCAATTAGTTTATTTGCAAAACAACCAAATGGGGCAGATGCAGGGTTTCCTCGGAAACCGCATTTTGGTGAATGGCAACCCCGATATCACGTTTAATGTTTCAACATCAACATATAGGTTTCGCGTGCTCAACGGCTCCAACTCGCGCATTTATAAACTGGCGTGGGACGACGGTGAGGATGTTATTGTAATCGGCGCCGACGGAGGCTTGCTCGAAAAACCGGTTAAAAAACCTTACCTGATGCTTGCCCCCGGACAGCGCGCCGAAATCTGGAAAGATTTTTCAGGGCAGAATACAGGAACCGAAATCCAATTACAAAGCCTGGCCTTTAATGACGGAACTTCGATGGGAATGGGCGGCGGTATGATGGGGCGTGGCATGAGTGGTGGAATGATGCAACCCGACGGTGTTGAAAATGGGATTGCATTTAATGTGGCCACTTTCAAAGTAACGGAAAACAGCGGCAAAAAAATGGAACTGCCTGTATCACTTTCAACGATAACGCCGATTAATCCGGCAGATGCTGTAAACAGCGCCAATCCCCGCCAGTTTTATTTCTATAACCAACGGATGCAATGGGTTATTAATGGTGAAACATTTGGGATGACCGAGGTAGCCGATTGGGAAAAAGTAAAACTGAACACCACAGAAATATGGGAATTTATTAACGGCGACAATGGCCGCGGCATGGGAATGATGCAGGACATGATGCGCATGCCTCATCCGGTGCACCTGCACGGCCTGCAATTTCAAATTATTGAAAGGAATATTTCAGGGATGCAGCGGACAGTTTGGGAATCGGTAAAAGACGGTTTCATGGATGACGGCTGGCAGGATACCTTTCTGCTTATGCCCGGAATGAAAGTGAAGATATTATTGAAGTTCGAAGATTTTAAAGGAATCTATGTCTATCACTGCCACAACTTGGAGCACGAAGACATGGGCATGATGCGTAATTACGAAGTAATAGATTAACCAACTCCTGTACGGAAAGTAAACACTGGGTTGCAACCCAGTATTAATCGGTAGGATAAAACAATATATTATGGCACAAATTGACAAAATTATCACCTTGTTCACGCTTATTTTACTTTTAAGTTTTCCTGTACTTGCACAGGAACATTCCCATAGCGATTCGGCCAAAGAAGAAACATCGGTGGTGGTTGAAGAAGGGCTGCCCAAAGCTGAAGAAATCCCAGCTACTGATAATTCAACATTTGCCCCCTGGGCCGAATTTCCGAACCTTCATCCGATGGTTGTCCATTTTCCCATCGTGCTTTTGCTGGTAGCGTTGCTTTCCCAATTCATCGGGTTGTTTGCTTACCGGAAAGAAATGAGCTGGGTTACCATCTTTTTGCTAATCGGTGGGTTTATCGGTGCGTTGCTGGCCGGGCTTGTATTTCATCCCCACACCAGCGAACTACCTGAAAATGTAAAACAAGTTTTTGTAACACACAAATATTACGCTTACCTCACCATTTGGTTGGCGGCTATTGCGCTGGTGCTAAAAATCATCAGCCATTTTACCAACCACAAAACCTGGTTTGAAGTAATTGTTTTTCTTGTTTTGGGGGCATCGGCACTTACGGTAAGCCTGGCAGGACACCTCGGTTCTCAAATGGTTTTTATTGAAGAAGTTGGTGCCGGTGGAAATTTCACTGAGCAACATGACGAATAAAATTAAAAAACGATATAATCGGATAGCCGGGGTTTATGATTTCCTGGACCAGCCCATGGAAATGGGTTTCGCTAAATGGCGAAAGAAAATGCTGGCCGAAGCCACCGGAAAAACACTGGAAGTGGGAATAGGAACAGGTAAAAACCTGCCGTTTTATCCAAAGGATATAGAACTGACCGGAATAGATTTCAGCGAAAAAATGATTGAAAAAGCCCGAAATAAAACCAATCGGCCAGCAAAAACACAGCTTTTAGAAATGGATGCCGAAAAAATGAGTTTTGAGGACAATACTTTCGACACGGTAGTTACTTCCTGCGTGTTTTGTTCCGTCCCCGACCCCGTGCAGGGCTTGAAAGAAATCAGGCGAGTATGCAAAAACGGCGGAAAAATATTAATGCTGGAACATGTGCGCAGCCACAAAAAAGTGGTGGGCCCGTTAATGGATGCATTCAACTTTATCCCCCTTAATATTTATGGGGCGAACATCAACCGCGAAACGTACGATAATTTATTGAAAGCAGGTTTTGAACCTAAAAACATCCGGGTTGAAAACCTATGGCTCGATATTGTCAAACGCATCCGAACATCCAACAACAAACAATTAAAAGAATAAAATACTATAAAATCTGTTAAAAATAGTGTGACATTTAAACAATTAGTTTTCACAATTGTAAAACAATTAATAATTAAAAATGAAAAAGATGAAAAAATTAGTAATTATTGCAACAGCCCTGCTGTTTATGGCAGGGTATTCGGCAAGTGCCCAAACGGGCCATGACCACGACCAAAAACAAGATCAAAAACAAGGCATGATGATGCAAAAAAGCGGAATGATGCAAGGCGGCGGAATGATGCAGGGCATGATGAACAACGGGAAATGCCCCATGTGCGGCCAAATGATGAACCAGGACATGCCCATGAAAAAATACGGTATGATGGTAAACCACCTGCCCAACATGCAGCAACAACTCTCGCTTACCGATGACCAGGTGAATCAACTTTTCGATTTGCAAACCGAGTTTAAAAAACAACAACTCGATTACCAGTCAGAACTGCGCAAAAAACAGACGAAGCTGAAAAGCCTGTTGGCAGATAACGCATCCGCCAGCCAGGTAGAAAAGCAAATGAAAGATTGTGCGGACACCAAAATCGGCATGAAAGCAGCCGCTTATGAAACCGCTGGTAAAATGAAAGCCGTGCTGAACAACGACCAGAAAGAGCAGTTGAAAAATATGATGATGCAACAAGGTGGCATGATGCAGGGAAAAGGCGGAATGATGAACCAGGGTCAGGGTGGAATGATGCAAAATCGTAGTGGAATGATGCAAAATCAAGTTAACCAGTAAAAAGGAAAGGAGTAAATTATGATGGGAGAATACGGACATGGCTGGGGAATGGGTATGGGTTGGTGGTGGATTATCGGCATTGTCGTGCTGATTGCCATTATTTGGCCAATACTTCAGAGATACAACCGGAACAACAGCACCGCCCCCCGGGAACCGGGAAAAACGGCGCTCGACATTTTAAAAGAACGCTACGCCAAAGGAGAAATAGACAAACAGGAATTTGAAGAACGAAAAAAGGATTTAGAATAGCCTCCCCTAACCCCTCCAAGGAGGGGAACAGGAAGGAAAAGAATAGTAACAATGCAGATTAAAATGGCAGCTACCAAAACATGCACACACCGGCCAAAACTCGAAGAGCAATTGCAGGAAGCCGGATTACAATATGAACTAAAGTATTTCGAAGACCATCCAGAGTTAATCGAAACGTATTATTTAAAAACATCGCCCCTGTTAATTGTGGATGATAAAGTAGTTTCGGTTGGGATGCCGGAACATAGTCAAATAACAGAATTAAAAAATAGAGAATCATGAAATATTACATCGAAAAAACAACAGAGTACGGTTTCGATGAAGCCGTTAAAAAAGTAACTGAAGAATTAAAAAAAGAAGGTTTTGGCGTATTGTCGGAAATTGACATCCACAAAAAATTGAAAGAAAAGCTGGATGTGGATTTCAGGAAATATAAAATTTTGGGAGCCTGCAACCCACCAAAAGCATTTCAAGCCCTTCAGTTTGAAGACAAAATTGGCACCATGCTTCCATGCAATGTCATTGTACAAGAGTTGGACAATGGCAAAGTTGAAGTTGCGGCTGTAAATCCGGTGGCCTCCATGCTGGCAGTGGATAATCGGGCTTTAACCGAAGTGGCCAATGAAATAGAAGAAAAACTGCAACGGGTAATTCTCTCGTTATAAAAATTCAGAATATGGATATTAATGACAAACGACCGCAAAAAAGAGACGAAACACAAATGGTACCACAGCCTGTAAAAGGCGAAAAGGGCCTGGTAAATGTAGATACCACCTGGGGAATAATACAGCCTATGCAGGTTGCAAAAGGTGTGCGCACCGTAGATGAAATAGAAGTAAATGAATTCCGGGAAAAAGGGCTCCCGATTATCGATGCCCGAACACCCGGATTTTATGATGTTTCCACTATCCCGGGGGCTAAAAACATCCCGCATAATGAAATAACCAAAAGAATGGGCGAACTGGACCGCGGCCAGCCTTCCATCTTTTTTTGCAACGGGCCGCAATGCCCGCAATCGCCCTCAGCCATCCAAAATTTACTGGAAGCTGGCTACCCGGTGGACAAAATTTTGTACTACCGTGGCGGCATGCACGACTGGGTAACACTGGGGTTACCGCTGGAAAACAAAATACAGTAACCCAAATATTAAAGCAGAAAAATGTCATCTGATAAATTAAAATGAAGCGAAATGGATAAGCAACACAATCATCAGGAGCACGAACACCACAAGGCGCATGAACATCATGAAGAACACAAAAATCATGAGGGGCATAAACAGCATAAACATCATGAAGGGCACAAGCAGAAAAAAGGTAATCACGGTGGCCACGGTGACGGGTCACACGATCACCATGCCATGATGATCAAAGACTTTCGCACACGGTTTTGGGTTTCAACCATCATTTCAATCCCAATCCTGGTTTTCTCACCCATGATCCAGAATTTTTTGGGTTACGAGTGGCTACTCCCGGGCAACAAATATATTCTGCTGATCCTTTCTACCTTTGTTTATTTTTGGGGAGGCTGGCCTTTTCTAAAAGGGTTTTATGAGGAGATAAAAGCCAAAGGCCCCGGAATGATGACATTGATATCAATGGCTATTTCAGTCGCTTATTTTTACAGTGCTGCGACTGTATTTGGACTTAAAGGAGAAGATTTTTTCTGGGAGCTTGTTACATTGATCGACATCATGTTATTGGGCCACTGGCTGGAAATGAAATCGGTATTGGGAGCATCAAAGGCCCTTCAATTGCTGGTAAGCATGATGCCTGCCGAAGCGCACCGGGTGAAAGGCGACCAGGTGGAAGATGTGAAACTGGAAGAACTCAAAAAAAATGATATCATCCTTATCAAACCCGGAGAGAAAGTATCGGCTGACGGGGTTATAGTGGATGGTAGCAGTTACCTGAACGAGTCGATGCTTACGGGCGAATCAAAACCGGTAAAAAAAGAAAAGGACGATAAGGTGATCGGGGGATCCATTAATGGCAACGGATCACTGAAAGTAAAGGTTGTGGGCACCGGTAAGGACAGCTACCTGAACAAGGTGATAAAAATGGTTGAAGAGGCACAAAAAAGCAAGTCGAAAATGCAGAACCTTTCCGACAGGGCGGCTAAATGGCTTACTTACATTGCCCTTACCATTGGGTTTGGGACTTTAACCGTGTGGCTGTTGCTTGGCTACGATTTTGTTTTTGCCCTGGAACGGATGGTCACGGTCATGGTTATTGCCTGTCCGCACGCGTTAGGGCTGGCCATACCGCTGGTAGTGGCCATTTCAACGGCCGTGTCGGCGCAAAACGGCCTGCTCATCCGCAACCGCACAGCCTTTGAAGAATCAAGAAAAATTACGACACTTCTGTTTGATAAAACAGGAACCTTGACAACGGGTGTTTTTGGCGTTGCCAGGTATGAATCGATAAACAAAGCAATAAAAAAAGAAGAAATGTTCCGCCTGGCCGGCGCTTTGGAGCAAAACTCGGAACACCCGATTGCTGTTGGCATCATAAATAAACTGAAAGAATTGAAAGTAAATATCCCCAAAACTGAAAAATTTAACGCCATTACCGGAAAGGGTGTTGAAGCTAAGGTTGAAGGGAAACAAGTGAAAGTAGTAAGCCCCGGTTACTTAAAAGAGAAAAACTGGGAAATGCCCGAAGGTTCCGTTTCAAGCGAGGCGGAAACAGTGGTGTTTGTAATTATAGATGAAAAGGTTGCAGGTTATATCGCGCTGTCGGATGCCATTCGCCCCGAAAGCAGGGAAGCCATCAAAACATTTAAAGATAACAATATCAAAACATTTATGGCTACCGGCGATAATGAAAGAGTGGCCAAAGCAGTTGCATCCGAACTTGGGTTGGATGGCTATTTCTCTGAGGTTTTACCCCATCAAAAAGTGGAGGTCGTAAAAGAACTACAGGGCAAGGGCGAATTTGTAGCCATGACCGGCGACGGCGTAAACGATGCACCGGCGCTGGCACAAGCCAATGTGGGCATTGCCGTGGGATCGGGAACGGATATAGCGGCTGAAACAGCCGATATCGTGCTGGTAAACAGCAATCCAAAAGATATTGCCAATCTGATTTTGTTTGGTAAAGCAACCTACAACAAAATGATCCAAAACCTCGTTTGGGCCACAGGTTATAATACAGTGGCGATCCCGCTGGCCGCAGGTGTTTTATACTCTGCGGGCTTTGTGTTAGGCCCTGCAGTAGGGGCTGTTTTTATGAGCCTGAGCACTATAATTGTCGCCATTAATGCGCAATTCTTAAAACGGAAAATGAAAAAATAAAAACAATTATTTAAAAGAAAGTAGCAAATATGATGTACAATATAGAAAAAATTAAAGAATACCTGGGTGATTCCCGGGATGATTTATTAACACATAAGTGTAAAACTGTAACAGTAGACCAGCTTACGCTTCCCGGTCCTGATTATTTCGATAAGGTTTTTACAGGAAGCGACCGCAACGTACAAGTGCTGAAAAGCCTCGCTTCTATTTATAATCATGGCAGGCTGGGCGGTACCGGTTTCCTGTCAATATTGCCTGTTGACCAGGGTATTGAGCATACAGCAGGCAGCTCTTTTGCTCCAAACCCGATGTATTTCGACCCTGAAAATATCATCAAACTGGCAATTGAAGGCGGGTGCAACGCAGTGGCCACTACCTTTGGGGGTCTGGCGTTACATGCCCGGAAATATGCGCATAAAATTCCCTTTATAGTAAAAATAAACCACAACGAATTATTGACCTATCCCAACACCTACGACCAGATTATGTTTGGGTCGGTACGCGAGGCCTGGAACCTGGGGGCGGCGTCTGTTGGAGCCACTATTTACTTTGGCTCTGCAGAGGCTGACCGTCAGATACAGGAAGTGTCGGAGGCTTTTGAGCAAGCGCACGAACTTGGATTGGGAACCATCTTATGGTGTTATACCCGGAATACTGCCTTTAAAACAGCAGACAGGGATTACCACACCGCAGCAGATCTTACCGGACAGGCCAACCATATCGGAGTAACGATTAAGGCCGACCTGATCAAACAAAAACTTCCTGATACTAATGGAGGATTCCGTGATCTCAAATTTGGAAAAACTGAGCCGGCGATGTATGATAAGCTTGCCACCAATCACCCTATTGACCTCTGTCGTTACCAGGTGATCAACAACTATATGGGTAAAATCGGTTTGATCAATTCGGGGGGCGCCTCTTCAGGAGCGTCCGATTTTGCGGAGGCAGTGCGCACTGCCGTGATCAACAAAAGAGCGGGGGGTACCGGGCTGATTTCAGGAAGAAAGGCGTTTCAACGCCCGTTTAAGGAAGGCGTCCAATTACTGAATATCATTCAGGATGTATATCTTTCAGAAGATATTACCATTGCATGATTTCATGCTCATGTTACGAACAGAAAATACAATATGCAGGGATTGTTTTTCATTGGGTATGGCTTTAAATGATTACTAAAAGACCTTAAATATGGATATTAACGAAAAACAATCACTAAAACAAAAAGAAATACAATTGGAATATTTACTTTAGTTGTCGGTTTTATAATGTTTCAACCAAAATATTTATGCAAACCTTGATTATTAAAACTTGTTTTTTTACACAATGGAACATACTTATTATAACACATTATTATGGCCACTTATTTTATACGGGGTTGCCGTAGTATTGTTAGTTGCTGGCATCCTGTTAGTATCCTGGTTCCTGGGTGAACGGCATAAAGAACACGCCACGGATGAAACGTTTGAATCCGGCATCATGGCCACTGGTACATCACGGTTGCGTTTCCCCATCCATTTTTATGTCATCGCCATGTTTTTCGTTATTTTCGATTTGGAAGTAGCATTTATCATATCGTGGGCCATTGCCGTCAGGGAAACAGGCTGGACGGGCTACCTCGCAATCCTGGTTTTTGCAGTGGTTTTATTGGTTGTGCTTATTTATGAGTGGAAATCGGGGGCGCTCGATTTTGGTCCCAGCGGAAAGAGAATTTTGAACGCCTATCATAAAAACATAAAAAAACAAAACGCTAATGAAATGGTGGACAAGCAGGTTAAATAGTCCGGTGGTGCCGGAAACGGGAAACGGTTCTTTTGAGGAAACCGTTCAGAAAAATGTCCTTCTCACCAATATGGAGAGTATGGTGGCCTGGGGAAGAAAAAACTCCATTTGGCCGTTCAACTTTGGCTTGTCGTGTTGCTATGTGGAGATGGCCACATCCATCACCAGCAAATACGATATCGCCCGGTTTGGCGCCGAGGTGATACGGGGCACACCGCGCGAAGCCGACATGATGGTGATTGCCGGTACCGTATTTATTAAAATGGCCCCGGTCATCAAACGCTTATATGAGCAGATGATGGAACCGCGCTGGGTCATCTCGATGGGCTCATGTGCCAATTCAGGCGGTATGTACGATATCTATAGCGTAGTGCAGGGTGTGGATAAGTTTATGCCGGTAGATGTGTATGTGCCCGGATGCCCGCCGCGCCCCGATGCATTTTTGGAGGCCATTTTATTGCTCAGGAACCAGGTCGGGAAAGAGAAAAGGCCGTTGAGCTGGGTGATGGGCCCGCAGGGAATTGTAAAACCTGAAAAAATTTCAATGAAGGATATCCAGGGACCTGAAAGGTTGAAAATGACGGAAATAAGAAATCCCGATGAAATATAGGAATCAGATGACAGCTATCGCTTCCATATTAAAGGATAAGTTTCAGGATTCTATCCTAAGCATTCAGGAAACAAAAGATGAATTTCCGACCTTCTGGGTAAGTTCCAACCGGATTGTCAACGTGCTTGATTTTTTGAAGAACGGGGCAGACCAGCCTTTTAAAATGCTTTACGACCTCACGGCAATTGACGAGCAGGCCCGGAACCATCGCCAGGGACAACCCGAAAGCCGCTTTACGGTTGTTTATCAGCTACTTTCTTTTGAACGAAATAGTTTTGTCCGCCTGAAAGTCCCGCTTACATCTGAAGAACCCGCCCTGCCTTCCGCCACTTCGGTATGGCCCGCAGCCAACTGGTACGAAAGGGAAGTGTATGACATGTTTGGTATAAAATTTCAGGGGCACCCCCATTTGAAAAGAATTTTGATGCCCCAAACCTGGGAGGGGCACCCGCTACAAAAATGCCATCCGGCCAGGGCTACGGAAATGGGGCCCTTTCAACTTCCGGAAAGCAAACAGGAGATTGAACAACAGGCCTTGCAGTTTAAACCCGAAGAATGGGGGCTGGACAACACCCTGGAAGAGGACGATTTGATGTTCCTCAACCTGGGGCCCCAGCACCCCGGCACTCATGGCGTTTTAAGGTTTGTGCTCCAATTAGATGGTGAAGATATCGTGAAGATTATTCCTGATATCGGATTTCACCACCGCGGTGCTGAAAAAATGGGAGAGCGGCAAACCTGGCATTCCTATATCCCCTACACCGACCGCGTGGAATACCTCGGCGGCGTAATGAACAATTTCCCGTATGTGATGGCTGTGGAAAAGCTTGCGGGGATAACTGTGCCCGACCGTGCTAAGGTTATCCGCATCATGATGAGCGAACTGTTCAGGATATCAAGCCACCTGGTTTGGTACGGCACCTTTGCCCAGGACCTTGGCATGATGACCCCGGTTTTTTTAATGTTCAACGACAGGGAAAAAGTGCTTGATATTGTTGCTGCTGTTACCGGTGGAAGAATGCACCCCAACTGGTTCCGCATTGGTGGAGTAGCCCAGGACCTGCCAACGGGATGGAAAAAACTGATTCAACAATTCATTGACTATTTCCCCAAAAGATTAAAAGAGTACGACCGCTATGTAATGAAAAACGGCATATTCAAAGCAAGGACTGTCGGAATAGGGGTATATTCCACAGAAGAGGCGATTGAATGGGGTATTACAGGGCCAGGGTTAAGGGCCACCGGCTTCGATTGGGATTTCAGAAAAAAACAACCGTACTCCGGTTATGAACAGTTTGAATTTGATGTGCCGACAGCCCAAAATGGCGACTGTTACGACCGCTCAAAAGTTCGGATAGAGGAGATGCGGCAAAGCCTGCGTATTATTCAGCAATGCCTGGATAACATGCCCGAAGGGGAATTTAAATCGGACCACCCGCTTACTACGCCGCCACGAAAAAAACATACCATGCACGACATTGAAACACTCATTAATCATTTTGTACATGTAAGTTGGGGGCCGGTTATGCCTGCAGGCGAAGCCTTTTGCAGCGTGGAAGCCACCAAAGGGAACAACGGTTACTACCTCGTTTCCGATGGCAACACAAACTCATACCGGACAAGGATTCGGACCCCCTCTTTCCCGCACATACAATTTGTGCCGGAAATTAGTACAGGCTATACGATAGCTGATTTGATGGCCATTTTGGGAAGCGTGGATTATGTGCTCTCAGATATTGACCGGTAAATACGTTTTGAAAAATGACAACACAAAATAATATATCAGAAGAGATTAAAAAGGAAATAGAGGAAATCTATCAACATTTCCCGCAAAAAAGCGCGGCATGTATCGAGGGTTTAAAGGTCATTCAAAAACATCACCGCTGGGTATCCGACGAAGCGGTAAAAGAACTGGCCCAAATACTGGAGATGTCGCCGGACGCGATTGACAGCGTGGCCACCTTTTACAGTTTAATATTCCGGAAACCGGTAGGGCGGCATGTCATCCTGGTGTGCGACAGCGTGAGTTGCTGGATGATGGATTATGAAAAAATTGCCGGTTATTTAAAAAATAAGCTTTCAATAGATTTTGGCGAGACCACCAAAGACGACCGGTTTACCTTACTGACCATACCCTGCCTGGGCACTTGCGACCGTGCACCGGCCATGATGGTTGACGAAGACCTGCACAGGGATTTGACAACGGATAAAATAGATGAAATACTTAAAAACTATGAATAGAAAATAATAACCAGGGAAACAGCATGGAAAAACCATTGACCCAACATATTAAAAACGACAACACCTGGCTTTCGCTTAAAGATTACGAAAAAACAGGCGGATATCAGGCACTGCGTAAAGCGTTAAAATTAAACCCGGAGGACGTTACAAAAGAGGTAAAGGAATCGGGTTTGAAAGGGCGAGGCGGAGCAGGTTTTTCAACCGGGATGAAATGGGGCTTTGTGCCCCTGGGGGAAGATGTCCCTACTCCCAAATACTTTGTTGTAAACGGGGATGAAATGGAACCCGGGAGTTTTAAAGAC